>Ga0065711_1008060_pt1 | contig 13574 bp, 5 predicted proteins | sample Hoacrofraction12_FD_59098 | JGI IMG/M metagenome (GOLD analysis project Ga0065711, IMG submission 59098) | Hoatzin crop microbial communities from Cojedes, Venezuela - Epithelial fraction 12 v2 (version 2) | ecosystem: Host-associated > Birds > Digestive system > Esophagus > Crop | place... | reverse complement strand
CTCTGGAGATATTCCAGCCCTGCCTGGACGTGGTGCTGTGCAGCCTGCTCTGGGTGACCCTGCTTGGGCAGGGGGTTGGGCTGGGTGACCCACAGAGGGCCCTGCCAACCCCAACCATGCTGTGATGCTGTTCATTTTATCTGCAGACCTCAAAATCACTGGGACAGTCACAAGGCTCCAGGAGAGATGCTGCTGCACCTTCTCCTCTCGTTTCAACCCCTGCTCACTTAAATTTTATGCAGATCGCTGAGAGCCAAGTTTTGATTAACGAAACAGAGCAAAGCACGTTGGCAGTGGCAGCATAACTGGTGAAAGTGATGGTTCCCGCTCTGGCTGGGACAGAGAACGATGCCGTTGTGCTATACTGGAGAAAAGCTATTGTAGTGCTGGGGAGAGAAGGGAAAACACTCTGATAGTGGAAATGAAGGAGAAATAACTGCTACTGAGTTCATTAGATGATCATGTTGAATTGTTTTGGCCATGATTTGGGTTTTTTCAGGGGAACGGAGAAGTGAAGTTCTTCATGCCACTGCCATAAAATGCCTTGTGTAATTTTTATTGTAGTAAAATTGGTTTCTAATGTTGATGTATTTTAACTCATCATTTCAGATTTCAGTGCTCTATGCATTACTGAAAACCATAATTCTCTTTATGAAAATGTTTTCGTAACAACAGGCCAGTCTCTCATAAAGTAGAAGAGGGGGAAATCATGCTGTCACAACCTCTTCACCGGTATTGAGTCCTGCATTTGCTTGTTCTGTACTCCGTCGCGGAAAAACGGAGTTTTAGTTTGTGCCCCTTTAATGAAGACTTTATCCCTTTGTCCCTGGTGTGTTGCTGCCATCCTTCCACCCCTGGGAAGGGCAGGGCTGCCCTGTGAGATGTGCAGTCTGCGGGGAAGGAGCCGAGTTGTGGCCAAACTAATGCTGGAAAGGTGGCCTTCAGCCCCGGTCTACAGCAGAGCGCTCTCTCCTATCTTCCTCTGCAAGCTGGCCCGGGTCAAGCAAACCACTTCACCTGTGCCAGCACTGCTGGCCGGGAGCGTGTGCGCAGCCGGAGGACTCGGTCCTGCTGCAGCGATAAAAGATCTCGGAGAGCACGGTTACCGTGTGTAGGTGGAAATGGAGATTTGTTTAAAAACAAACATTTCGTGTCCAGGAAGGCAAGAGATAGCAGACAAGCAAAGTAGCCACCTGCTTGTGCTTTTATTTGAAATACAACTTAGGTGTCCTCTCATGTCACGAATGTTTTGAGTTACTGCCAGGTATCAAATACTAATATTATTTCGTATAATGGAGCCCTTTATGCTCCTCTAAAGGACCAGTAGAGCTATAATCATTGCCTGAAGGGTTTTAAAATTTCACGTTTTTTTGCTCGATAGTTGTGTGAGGTTTTTCTTTGAAAGAAGTCCTTCCACAGGGGAGCCTGCTCTCCTCTCGATAAGCAGGCATACAGTAACTCCTTCTGACACTAATGGGAGCTGTGCCTGCATGAGGACCTGATAATAGATTCCATATAACAAAGCTCAGTTTCAAGAATATGAAATGCATCAGGAAAAAGATGAAAATAGCAGAAGGCCTGATTCTGCTCTTACCCAACATCGATTTTTCAAGTGATGGAAAATGTTTCCCATAGATTCACTCCTGTAAGGGAGCCTCGTGTTAAAAGCTGACCATTCCTTGGATTTCTTTCTATGCTGTAGTCAGTCTTCCTCACTCTCTGCTTGAAGGCTGCACGGGTCCTTCTGGTTCATCAACCAAATGTGAATTGAGGGCAGGCAGCTGTCACCTCTGTAGCTTCTCTGTCCACTCGTGCTGGTGCACTGTCCATCAAGCAAACAGGTTGGAGGAAAGCACAGTAGCTGTCTGAGCTGCCAACCTAAAATAAATCACAATGCTGAATGAGACCGACTTCTGGCTCACATTTTTTCTGCCTCATTACTAAGTCAAAGCTTGATGTCTGTTTGCACGGCACTGGAAGAGGTGGGCTCTAGTGCCATGACTTTCTGTGCTGAAGAGGATGGGAACAGTGACGACTGCAAGGTCTGGGTGTGCTCAAGCCTCAGGAGAAACTGTCTTGTGTAGCTCAGTTATCCCTGTGCTTGCTGGTCTAAGAGGATATCCAGAGTTGGAAGATGCTCATCCACAGACACCTGGAAAAAACGGCAGTTCTGATTTTTATTAATTTTTATTAACTACTTCCAAGTTATAAAACAGCCTTTACGCGACTGTATGCGATTGATGTGCTGAAACATACGCATGCTGTCCTTGTTCCTGAATAAGGCACACCAATGCTGCTGAGTTGTGGTGGTGCCATGCAGGCGTGTTTGCTCTGGGGTAAAACTTGGAGGTCTGAATTTGTGGTTTGACTGGAACACATACTCTAGGGAAAGCTGATTAATGTATTTATGAAAGGTAGAGGACAAAAACATGAAAAAAATGAAAAAGAAGCCAGCTTTGGTAGCTTTTTGGCAGTTGTTGGATGTCAGGAAGTCGATTGTACAAGAGCTATACAAAGTGAGGAGGTAAGAGGAACCCTTTCCTTCTTCCCCAAAGAAAAAAAATAAAAACAGTAATAGAAAAAGTCTACTCTTCTTTGAGTTTTGAAAATATGCTGTATATGATGAAGCATGACCGATCTATCTTGAGTGATGTTAAGTGAAGGTACCAGTGCATTCAAAGTTTAATTTATCTACTTTGAAAAATGCGTGGACCTTTCTTGAGGCTGTTCTGCTTCAAGGAACAGTCATTGGTTCTGGACAAGACAGAATGAAATGATGAATTGTTCTGTAAACATCCCTGTTCACGCTGCACCAACATGCAAACACTCATGGATTGCCTTGGTGGAGGAGAAACACAAGCTCCTCAGAGCTGGGGTTAGGAAATGCTGTGTGTAGATCGCGTGCCACGTGGGAGCAAAGCTCCTGTCAAGAAAGAGACAAAGTTAATTACTAGTACATTTTTTTTCAAAACTGTTTTGAGTTTCTAACTTTGACTTCTAACCAGCTAACTTAAACAATCCTGCTTTGGTCCTTTTCCATGTTTTTACTTGCTTTATGGGGGTTCGTGTTGCTCATTCATTTTTGTACTGCTTAAAGATGAACTCATGGATAATCTGGATACCTTTAATCATCATCTTTTTTATTTTTCCTTTTGATAGCACACTTTGGGACACTTCTTTGCTACAAATCTTAATTTTAATCATGTTTTGAGCACTGCTTTTTTTCATTAGTCAAGCAATTGTGGTGGAATAAAAAATGGAAATTGAGATTTGTCCTTAATGGGTCTATTTCTCGTGGAGGCTGTTTGAGAGATAAAGATGCCAAGCGTTGCTTCCCAGTTTCTAAACCAAGGCTTCCAGGTGTGTCAGGATTACACGTGGAGTATTAGAAGATTTAATACATTTCTACTATCAAGATACAAAGTCGCAGTACTGTAGGCATTTGATGTAATACACCATACTATGCGTGCTCTAATAGAGGTTGTTATAATGCACGTTTTGAAAGTAGTGTTATTGATGAGCAGCTGCTCTGCAGAACCCAGATTGCCTTTCCAGTGTGCTTTCTGCTCATAAGTTGTTTTCTCTGTGGGAAATAAATTGTTTTCACCGTGGGAAATGTTAGTTGTTTACCAGTAAGTTGTTTTCTCTGTGGGAATAGATTTTGAATGTTAAGATAGAAGAAGGTACTTTTTGTGCCGTTGAAGGAAATACAATACACTGGAAGTTCTTGAGCTATTGGAACTTTTTAAACATGATTTATGTCGTCTCATGTCAATCTTGCACCTAGTATGCTTTTAAGAAGAGATGGGGACCTGTATCTTAACAGCTGCTCGGAACTGGGGCTTTGTGTTGTGGTCCTGTCTGAGCAGTGCAGGCTGCCTGAACGAGGTCTGCTAGTGATGGTAAGTGACGATGGCTTTCACTGGACCTTGTCCTCATCTGAATCTCTTCCAGGATAAATAATCTGTTTTGTGTCTGTAAGTGATACATAGCCTTGAGGTACCCATGCAGTGCAGCTAAAAATGGGGTGTGTGTGTATACTTCCTTCACAATAAGCCCACCTGGATTCATTAAAAACTAGATAAAATCTCCTCTGTGGGGTGGTGTGAGCACTGGAAAGACGTTTACTTCTGGAGGTGTTTGGTACTGATCATTAGAACAAACACTGGCTGAAATATACTCAGTGGAACAAGTGTTTCATAGCTAGAAAAAGGTAATTAAGGGGGAAAATATTCAGAAATTAATTTACTTCCAATACTTTTCTTCCAACTTTATTTCAGTAGGTCAAACTATTTCAGTAGGTTTTGATGACACTTTTAGGTAAAACAACACAAAATCATCCCAGAGTTCCTCAGTCTTTAACGAAACAAAACATTTCAGAAAAGTTGTTCAGAGGATTTTGTGGAAAGAGGTGCCAGAGTTTTTCTCTTTTGCTATTGGAGGAAAGCGTGCAGCTCGCTTGTCCAGAAAATCAGAGTAAAACTCAATGGTAATGGACCTGGGGCAGTCACCTGCTCAAGAGTAAATGGGTGCTGTTATGGGGATATGAATTGAAGGTCAGCTCTTCTGAGGGAGACCACTCTAGTCCTAAGCATGCTAATTGCATGTATGTCTCCTGTCATCAGTGTCATCATCATGCAATGGTTTGGGTTGGAAGGGAGCTTAAAGATCTTGTAGTTCCAACCCCCCTGCCATAAGCAGGGACATCTTCCACTAGACCAGGTTGCTCAAAGCCCTGTCCAACCTGACCTTGAACACTGCCAGGGAGGGGGCAGCCACAGCTTCTCTGGGCAACCTGTGCCAGGGCCTTGCAACCTGCATAGTAAAGAATTTCTTCCTTATATCCAGTCTAAATCTGCCCTCTTTTTGTTTAAAGCCATTGTCCCTTGTCCTATTGCTACAGGCCCTTGTCAAAAGTCCCTCTCCAGCTTGCTTGCAGGCCCTTTCAGGTGCTGGAAGGCTGCTGTAAGGTCTCTCTGGAGTCTTCTCTTCCGTAGGCTGAGCAGCCCCAGCTCTCTCAGCCTTTCCTCACAGCAGAGGTGTTCTAGCCCTCAGATTCTTTTTATGGCCTGCTCTGGACCAGCTCCAACAGATCCTTGTCTTTCCTGTGCCTTTCCTCACAGCAGAGGTGTTCTAGCCCTCAGATTCTTTTTATGGCCTGCTCTGGACCAGCTCCAACAGATCCATGTCTTTCCTGTGCCGAGAGCTCTAGAGCTGGATGCAGGACTGGGTGATGTCTCACCAGAGCAGAGTGGAGGGGCAGAATCTCCTCCCTCGCCCTGCTGGCCATGCTCCTTTTGATGCAGCCCAGGATACAGCTGACCTTCTGGGCTGCAAGTGCACATTGCCAGCTCATGTTGAGCTTCTCATCAACCAGCACCCCCAAGTCCTCCTCTGCGCTGCTCTCAATTCATTCTCTGCCTGGCCTGTATTTGTGTTTGGGATCACCCTGACCCAGGTGCAGGACCTTGCACTTGACCTTGATGATCTTCCTGAGGTTAGCACAGGCCCACCTCTCAAACCTGTTAGGGTTCCTCTGGGTGGCATCCCTTCTATCCAGCATGTCGACCACACTACACAGCTTGGTGTCGTTGGCAAGCTTGCTGAGGATGCACTCAATCCCACTGTCCATGCCATCAACAAAGATGTTAAACAGCACCAGTCCCAGTACTGACCCCTGAGGAGCACCACTTATCACTGGTCTCCACTTGGACATCGAGCCATTTACTAAAACTCTTTGAGAGCGACCATCCAGCCAGTTCCTTATCCACCAATTGGTCCATCTGTCAAATCCATGTCTCTACAATTTAGAGAAAAGGATGTCATGCGGGACAGTGTCAAATGCTTTGCACAAGTCCAGGGAGATGACGTCAATTGCTCTTCCCTTATCCACCAATGCTGTAACTCTGTTGTAGAAGGCCACCAAATTTGTCAGGCATGATTTGCCCTTTGTGAAGCCGTGTAGGCTGTCACCAGTCACCTCCTTATTTTCCATGTGCCTTTGCATAGTTTCCAGGAAGATCTGTTCCATACTCTTGCTGGGCACACAGATGAGACTGACTGCCCTGTAGTTCCCTTTTTTACCCTTTTTAAAAATGGGGGTTATGTTTCCCCTGTTCCAGTCAGTGGGAACTTCACTAGACTGCCACGACTTCTCAGATATGATGGATAGTGGCTTAGCAACTTCATCTACCATTTTCCTCAGAACTTGTGGATGCACATCATCAGGTTCCATGGACTTGTGCACCTTCAGGTTCCTTAGATGATTTTGAGCCTGATATTTTCCTACAGTGCGTAGTTCTTCATTCACGTAGTCCCTGCCTTTGCTGTCTGGGACTTGGGTGGTGTGGCTGGAGCACTTGCCAGTGAAGACTGAGGCAAAGTAGTCATCTCAGCCTTCTCCATATCCCAGGTAATCGGGTCTTCTATTTCATTCCAGAGAGGGCCTGCATATTCCCTCGTCTTCCTTTTATCACTCATGTACCTATAGAAGCTTTTCTTGTTGCCCTTGACATCCCTGACCAGATTTAACTCTGTCAGGGCTTTAACTTTCCTAACCTGATCCCTGGCTGCTCGGATAATTTCTCAGTATTCCTCCCAGGCTACCTGTCCTTGCTTCCACCCTCTGTAGGCTTCCTTTTTTTGTCTGAGTTTGTCCAGGAGCATCTTGTTCATCCATGCAGGCCTCTTGGTGTTTTTTGCCTGACTTTGTCTCTGTTGGGATGCATTGCTCCTGAGCTTGGAAGAGGTGATCCTTGAATATTAACTTTCTTAGGCCTCTCTTCCCTCCAGGGTTTTATGCCGTGGTACTCTACCAAGCAGATACTGAGCAGATCTCTGAAGAGACCAAAGTCTGCTCTTCTCCCGTCTTCATCCTTCAACATATTCAAAGTTGTGTTGCTGAGCTGTAAGGTGGTTCAGCAGCTTTACTTGGTTCTGCAGTAGCAGGTTATGTAGAAGTGGTCATTCATGAGACCCTATTCAGGTCACTTGGTTTGAGCGCAGGTTGCCTAGACAGTGTCCCTCCTCTCCTGGGTTGGAAGTGAAGGGTTGTAGATGAGTGCCTGCACATGCAGCTGTGATGGGCTGGAGTGGCATATGCCCTACAAAGCAATGAGGGGGTGCTCACTTCCCTCTGTATTTGTAGTGCTGTGATTGCATCTTAGATCCATGCTCTGCCTCTCTCTATAGAGTGGTGATATGTCTCCAAAATCTTGGCAAATCAAAATGATGGTCCTTTCAAAGGTGGCAGCTGAGCTACCTGTTTATCTGTTGCTTCTGCAACTTTGTGAGGCTTACAAATGCCAGCTTTAGCCTGTGAAGTGATCTGGTGCCTCCTGAAGTGCCTTTGGAGTAGCATCAGGTCTCATGTTGGTCATCCAGGTTGCCCAGACCGTATCTGTCCCAAGCCTAACACTGTAGACAAGAAGCTTTGTAATGCACATCAGTACTTCTGTGACTGAGTCCCTTCACACCCAAAGAAACAACTTGTGTGGCTTGAAACTCACTCCAGATTGATACGGTAGTTAAACCAACAGGAGAGCGCATAAAGATTTGGCTGTTTGCCACATCCTGTTACAAAAAACCACAGTGATTACACTATACGATCTTCAGAGTTGTTGTAGCAGTGTAGTTGGGGTCAGATAAGGTTTGCTCCATTTCCATGCAGCTTGCCATGGTAAATAGGTTGCAAGGAGAGCTGCCAGCCTCAGCGAAGCCAAGCCTACAAATGCACGTTGCTGCTGAAATGCAAGTGTAGAAAGTATGGGTGACTTCACTCCAGTGAATTAGCCCAGACTGACGCACATGGCAAGTGAGCCAAATAAAACTGATCTCATTGAGGTAAATTAGAAATATGTTCCTCTCCAATGTATGGATTGAACAGATGGCATATGAGGGATGAGGAAAACTAAAAAAAAACAAACAAACAAACAAAAAAAAAACTAGATGAATGACCTCACTAAAGTTCGTATAAAGGAGATATGAGGCAATACATCAGTGGGGGGTGAGCAAGACCAAGTCTACAGATAGAAGAGGTTAAGTCATAGACAATTAACGCAAAAGGATGTTGCTATTAAAAAATAAATTAAAAAAGGAGTGGTATAGTAGTGAAGTTAAAAAAATACAGAAACTCAAATCATGGAAGTAACAGTTTTAAAACTTGCCTGTCTTCCTTTGAGTAAGTCAGGCTTGAAGGAACAAACCCATAATCCAAGCAACAAATCAGTACAGAAAATATCTCATAGCTCTACAAAATGTCACTGAAAGCGCTGGTGCTAACAGCCACAGGTTCGGTGAACGTTGCATACATCAAAACCTCAGATGGTGTCTGCAGGCACAGGAGTGCAGGACCTAAAGGCAGAAATGCCAGGCAGGTCATGCCGCTACTCGCCAGTTTGGCTGGGGCCATAAATCATGGGTTCGGTAAAAAAGAGGTGACAGATGACAATAAATGAAATCTTGCTATAGTTAGAAGTAAAAATCTTCAACTTCATCTTTTATTAAAAAACTGTATTCTGTAGTTACAGTGAAAAACAGTACTTTTGAACAGATTATGAATCATATTTTAGTCATTTAAGGGAAATTTTGAGAGAGAACAGTGCTGTGGAGTGGCTGTGAAGAGCAGTAAAGAGGAATTGCTGTAGTTGGGAGCAGCCTGGCTGCACGGTTCTGTGTTCCTGAAGCTGTAATTATCAGAAGGATCAAGTTGTTTTGACCTTGATTAAATTTGGGGAGATGCTTCTTTTATGAAAAGCTGCTACACTGCTTTTCATAGCCGAGCGTCTGTGATTGAACACCTCTAATGGAGATTTTGCCTAATAGCATTTATAGCAAAACCTCTTAAAACCATTCCTTTTAATGATAAAATAGTGGCAGTTACAGGAGCAATGGGAAAGAAGAAAGTTATGCTAACATTTCACGTGGAAACTCCAGACACAACTCCACCTTGCAGCTCTCTGCAGAACAAACCAGGTTCAGGACGAGCATCTGGATTCCTTCCACAGATTCACCCCTACTCCACATTTCTGCTGGCCAGGGGAGGTGGTGGCCTTATAATCGGCAAGCATCACCTGCCTCTGGATGGAAACCAGACCTCATCCTGCATGTGTGTCTGTGTGCAAGTGCTGTGGGTAACTTAAAGCTGACGAGCAGCTCAACTATAATAGGTTTAATTTTAAAAACATTACCCCTTGTTGCTGTGCATTAACTCCTTCTTTATTGGGTAGGATGCTTTGTAGCATCCTAGAGGGTTTGGTCTCTTTGGAAGCTGGAAAATGGTTGTTTTGGTGGTGGTACGTGTCATATAAGACATCGAAGGCTGTCTTGAGTTTTAATGTAGTTCTGTGCATCTAATCACTCTTTGATGCACCTCCAATACCTGCTTCAGAAAACGTGGAGGCTGCGCTACAGATCGGAGCAGCAGTTTGCTCTCATGTTCTGCGAGCAAGTGGTACAAAATTGAGAGCCTGCTGGCTGCTCTGGCTTTGAAACAACACTCTTTTCTAATGCTGATGTAAATCCAAGGTTATTCTCACTAGATTTTGTGTACTGGTGTAATTTACACAAACCACAGGTCTTGTCCTAGACCCTGTCCCATGTAGGGAATGCCTCTTGCTTTCTTCTACCAGGGATGCATCATGTTACCTGGAACAAAAAAAACAAGGATCTTAACCCCACCTGTGTTTTGGTGGTTGGAGTACGGATGTTACCCATGTGCAAACAATGCTATATATTTATTTTTTTTTTGGGGGGGGGGAGAGAAGCTGCTACTTAAACTGCCATGTGAAAATTACTGCATCTGGAGGGTTATTGCTCTTGTTGTCAATAATCTGCTATTAGCTATACAAAAGTAATTTTCATTCTGGGGAATTTTAAGGAAAGCTTGGTGTATGTTTTCTGTAACACTTCTGTTCAGGTAAAATATGAGACGTAGGTGCTTTCAGGAGTTTTTGACCATGTTAATCATTTTATGTTGATCAAACAGAATGAAACTACTGGAGAGCGTTTTTCTGAGGGAAAAGTAAACATCTTGGTCTCCTAAACTGGTATGCCAGCAAGCAGAACAACTGGGATGTGTAAATACACTTTGTATTTGGAGATGGGTGGCACAAAGCTGTCAGGATAGGGAGAGGATGCCAGGTAATCTGGCTGAGGAGGGCACTGGGATGACTGGATAGAGTATGTACTCCCAATGACAAATGGGGTACGTGGTCCCTCTCCCAGCTTGCTTGCTGCAGCACTCCCAGGAGACTCAAAAATCTCAGGAATCTGAGATTTTTTTCATGCAACAGGGAACTTGCATATGATAACTGCGGATCCTGTTGTAATTCATCGGGTGCTGGGACACCCGGCCTTCTGTGAACACAGATGTGAACTGCTGGTGGTATCGATAAATTAAAAGAATGACTGGAAGAGGACAAACCTTAAAGAATAAAAATAAAGCGGAGAAAACTAGGGAAAAATCTGTGATGGGGGGAAGAAACTGTCAGATAAGCAGAAGAAAAATTGCAGTAATGAAAGTCAGCAGCCCAAAGGTTTCTCACATAGTTAGCTGAAAATAAATTCTGGAAATTCGAGGGGGGAGGAAAGGTTCTGATAAGATTTTTAAGGTGAAATTACAGCTGCCTGCTGTGTCCTCGCAGGCAGGGTCTTGCTTCCAGGCCGGGGAAGGGTTTTCTTGGTGTTAGCTCAAGGACTTGCTGGCCCACAGCAAACTCTTCCCGCTCGTTCCAGGAGTTTTCTTCCATCAGCTCGCAGGTCCGAGAGGCGATGGAGCGGGACTGTCAGATCGCTGATCTTCTCCAGCCCCTCCAGGTTCCCAAAGCCCTGCTCTGGCTGAAGGGATGCCCTCTTTCGCCCAGCCCCGTCCTCCCACAGGAAAATGTGAGGGTGGGCAAAAAGGATTTTTGGAGGGAAAGAATATTTAAAAGCCCTTAGCAGCAATGCAGATTCAGGAATCAGAGAGGAAGCGAAGTTAATGATCTCTGGGTGGCAAAATGCAGTTTTCACTTGTACAATTCAGTTTTCCAAACTGAGCCATAGAAAAAAAACTTCTCTGAACCACAGTATACAAAGGAGACATTTTAGGTCACCTTTCTCTTTTTGCCGGCACTGAGAAAAGCGCGGTAATGTAGAAAATAGTCCTGAGTGGTATAGACTGGCTATGTGCAATATAGTGTGTATGCAGAGGATACCTTTCTAAAACAGTAATAAGTATGATTTCTCACTAGTCAGTAGCTCAATTAAAATGAAACTTTTTCATTTTCTTTTCTTTTAAAAAGGCAGCTGACAGAAAAACTTGGAGACCTCAAAAAAGATTTAAGCTTTTGAGTTTCCTATACAGTGCCCCAGTTCCTCTGGATGTTTCTGTGTTGCTATCTTTAATAGAAACATTAGAAAAATCTCAGTTACCTTGAGATAAATTGGTTCCAGCACATATTGAAGTAAAAAAAAGAGCAGGCAGATAAGTACTTTTGTGGACTTTCCAGATTACTTTCCATGACTTGGCGTGTTTCTTCTAAGGTTTTGTGAAATGCATTCCTTTTTTAGGTCATTTTCCTGTAGTATAGTTAAAATCAAAACAAACAAAAATCCCTGATCCAGTTTTCGGTTTAGCTGGAAATATATTATGTAGGAGAGACCCAGCAGCAAGGGGTGCTTCATAAACTGGGCTTGCACAGGAGGAGGCTGAGCCTGCAGGTGAATGGCAAGAGCCCTCCTGCCTTCCTATACTGAGCGTGGGCACTTGCTGAATAACTGGGGACACGGTTCCCCAGGACCAAGGTCCTTCCAAGTATGCCAGCCCTTGTTTTATATGCAACGTTGTGTTTTGCTCCAGTTTCTTGCTATTCCATATTGGTCTTTCAGGGCCAGGTGGTTGTTCTCAGTTGTGGTCTGCAAGTTGCCTTAAAAGTTGTGTGTGAGCTTCTCTCCCTCCCATAGCGAAGGAAAGAAAAAAAGGAAAACTGCACCAGGCAGTGCACAGGCTGTTCTGGGCTCCCCAGCTCAAGAAAGATGAGGAGCTACTGGAGAGAGTCCAGTGGAGGGCTATGAGGGTGATGAGGGGACTGGAGCATCTCTCCTACGAGGAGAGGCTGAGGGAGCTGGGCTTCTTCAGCCTGGAGAAGAGAAGGCTAAGAGGGGACCTTATAAATGTCTACAAATATCTGAAGGGTGAGGGTCAGGAGGACGGAGCCAGACTCTTTCCAGTGGAGCCCAGCGACAGGACAAGGGGCAACGGGCACAAACTGAAGCAGAGGAAGTTCCTTCTGAACATGAAGAACTTCTTCCCTCTGAGGGTGACGGAGCCCTGGCCCAGGCTGCCCAGGGAGGCTGTGGAGTCTCCTTCTCTGGAGATATTCGAGACCTGCCTGGACGCGGTGCTGTGCAGCCTGCTCTGGGTGACCCTGCTTCACAGAGGGTTGGGCTGGGTGACCCATAGAGGTCCCTGCCAACCCCGACCATGCTGTGATTCTGCTGTTAGCTCTGCTATATGGCTTATGTTAAGCTGATTTAAGCAGCCAGCACAGCTTGTTCAAGGGTTGCAGGAGCAGGGAAGTAACCAGAAGTTGCTTTTCACATGCTGCCTACAAACCCTGGTTTTGATCTTGAGTAGAGGCTGCGCAAACAGGAGTGGGGCTTTCTGAGCACAGGAGGGTGAGCTGGTTTCCAAGGCACGCTGAACAAGTTGCATTATTCTGCCAAAGTATGTGTGTATTCTTTATAGGGTTACGTATAAGGTTTCTGTCCTTTATATATAAAGTGGGGCTTAATACAGAAAATACTTCATGTTCTTAAGTAGTGTCACATCTTTTATGTCAGGCCAATTACAGAGGTAACGACTCTGAACGTGCCAAAATGCAAGGAAATTAATGCACAGGGTATGGCACGGCTGAAGACTTTTAAGACTATGAAGAACCCTATGCGCACACATTTGAGTTCAAAAGCCAGAGATGACATGAAATTTCGTTATACGAGTAACTGAGAATCGTAGAGTCATAAAGTTATATGGTCAAGTTATCATCTTTAAAATGATAGTCAACAGAATTACGTGAAGACTTAGACTTACATACAAAACTGATATCTGGTTAAAAGAAACTTTCTGCAAGCTTTTTTACTACTCATGGCTTTTTCTAATGCTTGGGACCTACTTCTGCTCAAAACGCTTTTCTGGGTATGGGCAATTTTGTCCCTTTGTTTTTTTCATGGAAGTAATACAGAGAATGGTGGAAGTGGGGCTTGGGAGGGAAGGGCAGAAGTGCCCAAACAAAGAGGAGAGAGTTCCTGGTATTTGATACAGTCCAGCAAGCAGGGAAACCCTGTAAGGTCAAGGGAGACTTCAGCACAATCAATCTGGATTTCGCTGTAGGGGAAAAACAGGCGGGGATATATACCTCCTTAGTCCTCGTACCAGTTCCTGTGCCAGCTGCTGTATTTTGATCGAGGGAGATCATAGAATCATAGAAAGTTTTGGGTCGGAAGGGACCCCTAGAGGTCATCTAGTCCAACCCCCCCTGCAGCGAGCAGGGACACCACTAACTAGATCAGGTTGCTCAGAGCCCTGTCCAACCTGG
>Ga0065711_1045288_pt1 | contig 13575 bp, 8 predicted proteins | sample Hoacrofraction12_FD_59098 | JGI IMG/M metagenome (GOLD analysis project Ga0065711, IMG submission 59098) | Hoatzin crop microbial communities from Cojedes, Venezuela - Epithelial fraction 12 v2 (version 2) | ecosystem: Host-associated > Birds > Digestive system > Esophagus > Crop | place... | reverse complement strand
GAACAGGCTGCCCAGGGAGGTTGTGGAGTCTCCTTCTCTGGAGATATTCAAGACCCGCCTGGACGCGGTCCTGTGCAGCCTGCTGTAGGTGACCCTGCTTCGGCAGGGGGCTTGGACTAGATGATCCCCAGAGGTCCCTTCCAACCCCTAACATTCTGTGACTCTTTGATTAATAAAAATACATACAATTTAGGACAACACTCCAGAACTTTTACTCTTCAGTGCATCCCAAATTAGAAACAAAAGAAAACAAAGCCACCTTTTAACTTTTTCAGCAAGCATTCCTCAGAAGATAGAGATAGTGGGCTGTGTAAACAGCATATTCCAATGTCAAGAACCACGCTCTAACCCACTCTTCCTTCCAGCACCATGTGCTCACAACTGTCACGAGGAATGAGAACCAGCTAATGCCATGAACTTCACCTACAAAATCAATAAGAAGCTGGCACAATTCCTGGAAATGCAGGCCTAAGTGGTATTTTCTGGAGAGAACACACTAAGCAGACATTTGCTTCAGTCTGCAGTCACTGCAATTTCTAAATGGCTATCTGCTGTAGCCCACTGACAGTGTAAGCAGTAATCCACTCCAGAGGAGACAAAGGGGGAGGTCTAAGCCACGAGAAGCTGACACCCTGCTAGAGACACTCATCTGTAGCACCTCATGGAACCTGTCAGAGAGCAAATCAAACCCTCAGATTTCGATTTTTACTTGCAAGGGTTTCCCTGGGGAATATCTAAGAATGAAAATCAATGGCTAGTAGATATACTAACAGATAGTACATGTATTACTTTTCAGCTTCAGGCATTAAAGACCTTTTTTTCCCCTATGTTACATAAAATTTTTTCTTCTGTATAGGGATACAGGATTGTTGTTCTCTTAGAAGGCTGGAAGAAGATGCTAAATTAATTCTCTCACTGATAAACAGTTAATTTTCCTGTAAGAAAACAATAATCACGTTATTCTTTAAGTCAGAAAACTACTGATCATTGTAAGGAAGATGTAAAAGATAAGAAGTCTTGAGATGAAAAGTCAAATGGCAGCTGTTAAGCAAAGACAGCATGAATAAAGCAAGAAAACATGCAGGGGAAGATGTAGATGCTCCTTAGTTCAAACACAGCTCATTGCTTGGGCTTCATCTGCAGGACTATTTTCCTACAGTACCCTACACCTCTTTCCAATGAAAAACCGCAGCAATGAGATCTGTGATAAGGTATCAGCTAGTATTTAGGATCAGATATCCAAGTCTGACCAGTACAGCAATAGTTGTCAACTTCTCTATAAATACTGGTAACTCCAGTTTGTACTGGTTATGGCTACAAAGCACTTCTAGAAGCAGATACAAGTCAAATGCAATTAGTCTAAAGTCTGCATGGCAACATGCCATGAATAATGTTCCAAACTGATGCCAAGCTCAAGTCCTAGAAATGGTTTAGAGGCATCAGACCCATACACTACCTAAACTGAAGAAACTTGGCTCCCAGCTGGGATCAAAAAGCATTTTCATAAAAATGGATCAAAAGCTTCCATTTACTTTTTAAGAAAACATACTTCATTCACATCACTAACAAGCAGAGTCTGTTAGAAGGTGATCTTTCCTTGAAAACAAATGTTTTTTTCAGAAGCTCCCCCAAATTTTCTTCTACCTTTTCATTTCTGTATTGCTCTCTATCTTCTTGTGGAAAAATGGAGGAGGAAAAATGGCAGAAGTTACAAATGAACACATGCACAGAGTAGATATTTATTGTGGAGGTATAATGCTCTATCATATAAGCTTGTGAGAAAAAAAAAATCCAATAGCTGAAAACCTTTTCTCTAAAAACCTATAGAATGAAAAGTATTTCCACATTTTTCTTTAGAAATTCCTTTATTTATATTTGTATTAGCTGGTCGAAAAGTAGCTTGAAAAATGCAACAGTAGTCCCCACATAGTAATGCCTGTCTGAACTAAAAAAAAAAAGCTCATAAATGTGAGGGAGTAGCTTGAATATATTAAGGTCATATTGACTACAATCAGAAGGGACTACAACCAGGGGGAAATTCAGTTAAGACTATCCGCTAAAGAACTCCCTTTATAGCAAGAGAAGATAATAGCAGTGTAAGCATGCAATTCAGCAGTCCAGATTTTACTGCTAGGGGCATGATTACTGGAAAATACCTCTGTGAAACTCATGAACATGGATGGTGATGAATATTTGACAGAAAATTCTGCAATATTTGAATACGTGACTATACATGCAACACATACATCAGTTCTTATCTGTTACTTTTTTTGTTCTTCAGTGTAGCGAAAGACATAAATTAACACAATTCTTAGAAGAAAATGAGAAGAAAATTAAATTAACATGGACATGTAAAATGTATCTTCTTTTTTCATGATCAAAAAAGTATCTATTAAAAATATTGGTTGCTCAGAATGATGTACTTCTTGAAAGTTAGCTACCTATCCAGCCATCCCATCCAGAGCTTTCTCTCCAGGATGACAGAAGAAAACACACACTTTACTTTGTAGAAGTTATTAAATTGAGATAAATCAACTGTACAGACATCTTGGAATATTATTGTCTTCTTGCCTTAGCACGGAAAGACGTTGCCCAGATGAAAGGTAGATTCATGAAGTGACTCTCATGCATATAGTATTATACTTTAACATCAGCATTAACCTTCTGCTAAGTGACAGCAGATGTCTGGACCATATAGGACAGAAATGCTGAAAACAAAAGAGGGTATATCTACATGTAAGTATATTTCTTTTTTACACTTAAATGAATTATGAAAAAGACGATTACAGTAGCCCTTGGAGCAGTCACTTTTTCAAGAACTTCGTAAATATGGTGCAGGACTTCTGTGCCACACACAAATCAATCACATGCAGACATGAAGAGACAACTAGTGTAAAAATAGTATGTTTAGAACCTATACTAAATTCAAAATATGTAACTATACAATGTTTGAGCATAGTGGTGGCACAGAATATTCTTGAAAAGTAACTTATGCTCACCAAGTTACGGCTTTGAACTGTAATTTCCAGCATCAAGTACAGTATCAGTTTTTAAACTTAATTTAGGACATGTATAACATCTTATTTGCAAATCACAAGAATAAAGGTGCACTTAAAAGCTATAATAAACACTGTAATATTGAGGTTTCAAAAATCATATTCAATCAGAATTATTATTCACACTGTATTGATTTTCTTTTTAGCTGGAAGATACTTCGTTACCCAGGGTTGCTCTGGCACATTTAAAAGACTTGATCATCAATTTCTTTGAACGAAATTGAGACAGATTATTATGAAAGATCAATTTCTGTTGCAAGACATCATTGTTGTATTGCTTGCTTCTCTACAGCTACAGTACTTTTGAAATAAAAAAATAATATAGCAATAAATGTTAGTGTCTGTGCCTAGGCACAAAGGCAGCAAATCCCTAAGGAGGCTGAGGGCAAGCTTGCAACTGCATCTAAATAAAGAAAAATGTCATACATACTTCAATTTTTTTTTTTTTTTTACATTTAGGATTGAAAGCATATCTTTCTAAACACTCATAATGTAATTACATTTTAGAGCACACAGTTATCAGGAAGATATTTTTTTACAATGCGGGTGGTGAAACACTGGAACAGGTTGCCCAGAGAGGTACTGGAGGCTCCATCCCTGGAAACATTTAAGGTCAGGTTGGACAGGGCTCTGAACAACCTGATCCAGTTAAAGATGTCCCTGCTCATGGCAGGGGGTTTGGGCTAGATGACCTTTAAAGGTCCCTTCCAATCCAAAGCATTCTATGATTCTATCCATTTCCCCCAAAGTCATCAGGCAACCTACCATCACACATCATAGAGACACTTTTTCTGACTGTTATAAATGCTTTATGTCAATAAAGCTAACTTTAATGGAATTAGCTTTCTAAATTTACACTCCAGTATTACAATTATAGTAAACCTCAGTATGCTCTGTCCTTAGAAGCTAAAGCAGAGTACTTATTCAAAAGGAGAAACAGCTATATGAAAGTTCATTAATAAAAAAATCTTGCTGACTAAAAATAAACTCCACCCATTACCAAGGAGATTCTAAACCCTGTCTAACCATCTAACCCTGATTCCAACCATCTGACTGTGAGTCTCCTAATATTTTTTTCTTTTTTATTCACCCCTCTGAAGAACTTCTGATACACAACAATGACCAAGCACAATCAGAACTAGTCCACGCATTGACACTAATAAATTAATAGCTGATCTAATTAACCGTTTGCCAAAATAGCTAGCTGCTACAATGTTCCTTCTTGGATAGCATCATGTCAGTCTATCCAGGCAATTAATTTCTATGACACTCGTATGCACAGAGTTGCCAGCTTGGCATGCTGGCCTCATTAAGTCAGCTGCCTTGCTTCTCCAACCCTATCTGCTATCCAGTTCTGGGAGAGTCCTCCTATGCCTTGACACTGGTTTGTTCCTATTTAGTTCTGTTGCATGGCTTGAGGTTTTCAAAAGCAAAACTACAAGCGAGGAAAAATGAATGTTCCAAGTTATCCTGGAGATAAGTGTCATTCTGGTAACCTTTTCAGGTGAGTAAGCAGAACTGGAACACCATCAACCAATACAGATAGCACTGAATCCCACTCAATTAAGATGCGGATGATACTCCAAACTCTCATTCCTGTTTTCCTTTCTGGAACAGGCAAATTGTCATCTGGAGGTTTATAACTGAGACTGAGCTGGGTTTTGTACTAAGCAAAATACCTCAGACTTTTTTTAGCATAAAAAATTCAGCGGTCTCCATTCTCAAGAAGAATGAAAAATTAACTTGTAAAATAATTAATGCATTTATTTTTAAATTACAAAAGTAAGCTACTCAAACTCATTATGTTCTTCAAATCTGAATATTAGAATAATGCATTTTTCAGGAAAACTCAACCTTTGCCTTCTCCAAAGACAGCTTGACTTCACTCCTATGAGTTGTGGGGAAGGGAAGCCCAATATATAACTGAAGTTCATGTCGTACAAGCCAGCTTAGAAACATCAAGCAAATGAACCCTCTCATTATTAAATGGTTAGTGTGGGGAAAAATAAAATTGTTTGGGTGCCATAAGAATGCCCACTTTAGTAAGTTTGTGTTTAAATTAAAGACATCTTTACCTTTAGCTTTTCTGAACTTAGTGGTTTTTGGGGACTGTTGCAAGAGACTTGTGGTATGTATTATATGTATCTTTATTCTTATGAAACAAATGATATTAAAATGTGGCTAAAACTACATTTAAGTAGAAAGGAGATTATTATAGACATTTAATAAATTCTGTACCACCTTTAAAGTTTTTTCTCAAAATATGATTTTGCAGCAAGGAAAAATAAAAGCAAACACTGCACGTTTTGAGACCAGTATATATGGATCTTCTTTACTCAAAGCATAAGTATCTGACAGTCTGAAGATGACTCTTGGATGGTTTTGTAAAGTCAAATGAAAAACCCAATTCAACTGAAATATACCAGATTTACTTTAGTTTCTTAACTTATTAAGAGTGAATAAAAAAGAAGAGAAAAGCTTTGTAAACTAGTAAAGCTTTTAGACTTCTAAAGAAGCAAAACACTGACTTTTTTAACGAAAAGGCTTCTTTAACCTAATAGACAATATTCAGCAACATTGCAATAATCAGCATGTTCACATCACAACATCTAGCCATCAGCAAATTTCAGGACAAGAAAGTCACACTTTCTTTACCCATGAGAATAAAACAGCTGCTGAAACACCTTACCAAGACATGCGCTGGCTTCTCCGTTATTCAGACTTTATAAATGAGTCAAGGTTTCTGTCTGAAAAATATGTTCCAGTTTATCCACCAGTCCAGTTGAAGGGAAAGTCTATGGCTTATGTTGTATCGTGGGTTAGATAACCATGACAGTCTTTGTACGTCTTCAATGCCAGAAACAAGACAACTTATTGTTACTAATGGTAATAATCAGGTCAAAATTGAAGGACATGGAGGGAAATCTCCTACTTCTCAGTTATGTTGCAGCTACGCTAATATTTATGGTTAGTACAACATGAGTGGAAACACTCTGCTGATAGGTTTTGAAACAGTTTTATGTCAACATTGTATGTTACAAATCAATGAAAAAAAAGACAGGTCTGTGGACAGTCAGGAGGTTTTTTCTGCATAGCTGACACTTAAAACACAAGACACAGTAAGACTGGAGTGCAGATGTCTATTAAATTTAGTTAGATTTTAAATCATACTTTTTAAGTTATTCAAAGCGTGTTGTGATCCCGACGTGTTCAAGAATACTTAGAAACATGGATGAGAATTGGAACTGACAAACCGTGCAAAGAATCTAAGTGGACTGTCATTTTTATTTATAGTGTCAAAAAGGACCTCTTCTTATGTTACTGACATAATGATTAGGAAGCTTGCGTAGCACCACGTCTTTTGCACATTTAACAAGTTGCATTGTATCAACTAAATGAGCTGAAATTATTGTTCCATATATTTTAGGATGGATGGAGATATCCTAACAGAGGTAACAAGCCACTCCTCCAAGAGAAATACTAGGAACAGAAATGAATATAAAGAGACAAGATCATCAAGTATTGCTGCTCGTGACTTCCACAAATCTATTACTTTAGTAGTGAACTACTACAAAAAATAAATGCACGTCTTGTTAGATATAAGATAATAATGCCTTTTTGGTTCATATTCACCCAATACCCCAAACATAATTAGCAAGCATTAGCCTTCTTTCCCACCACCTTCTAGTTCACAGACGAAAGGCTTTAGCCAGTAATGCATCCAAATGTTTTAATTCTCAAAATAAGTCTCTGACAAAGTCAAGGATAGATCTTATTGCAATTGAATACCCTCAGTGCAAAAGAAGCCTAAGATATTCTTTCACTCCTCCAACTAGGACACTGGGGCACTTTTAACAAGTCCCCAGTTCTTCATGATCTGTGAGTAACAAAAACATCATGTAACATCTTCAGGTGAACTAAACAACAGAAATAAGGAGAGGAAATGCAATGAAGGCAATAGTCTTGGACTGGAGGTTTAGTGTGTTTTGCATGTGCACTTTGAACAAGCTTTAGACCTTCATAAAGAAAAAAGGTTGGAAGCAGACCCTAAACATGCAGAGGATGAATGGATTTTTGATATTTTAAGGCACACAGAATAATGAGATAAAATGTTCGGCACTGCAAGCTCTCACTGCTGTTATTCACCTGCCTTCCAAATCTCAGAAACCCTGTTCCTGGTCTTCTTGCATGACACCACCTCCCAAACGCCTGCATTTTTCCAACCCCAGTTTCTCTTTGTGTTGTTGAGGAGACCGCCTCTCTGCCTACACAGTACTCACCATAACACACCTACCTGCCTCACCAGCTCACTTCTGGCAACTGCTAATTCTTTCACGTGCTCGTATAACCTCCAGCACACCAAGACGTTTCTGTCAGAGCATATCTAGTGTACCACACTGTCGAGAGCAGAGGTCCTGCCGCAATCTGGCTCTAACAGGAGCTCTTTCAAGCCCCTTCTGACTAGTGGGGTACAGACAGCAATAGCAAGCAATGAGTCTGCCTGTGGCTGTCTGCCCCGAGGAGCACAGCTGAGGCGGGGTTGTCACACCTGTGCACCCAGCTGTAAGAATTTAAGTTCCTGGAGGGGAGGGAGGGGAGATATTTCTGTAACATGCCATGGCAATCACTGCTGATGCATGCAGCACGCTGTCCAAGGAGACAGGAAATTTACTGGGGGATGGTTATTCACATTTAATCCTACCCTCTCTACACAATGTGTTACATTTCCCCTGCTGAGAAGTGAAGGTGAATCTGGAGGGCTTGGAGACGCAGAGGAGTTCACCTTCCTGGCTTGGTGGGCTCCAACCCAGGACTCCTCCCATCCCAGTCAGACACAGGTGGCTGATTCTGTTCCCATTTGTGGGTCTGGCCAGAGCACGTACACCGCAGGCACAGGTACACACACAAGTTCAGTAGTGTGCCTACGTACGCATGCAGAAGAGAGCACACTCATACAGAAAATAGTCAGGAATACAGCTTAGTAAGAAGGTAGGGTAAGCTGTGGCTGCAGCGGTCAGCCAGGCAAGGGTACTGACAGCAGCCTGCTTGCACTTAACCGGCCCTTTTTATCTCCCCTCCTCTCTATTTTTCCATGTTCACTCTTTCTCCATTCATCTTGATGTATCCTTATCTCCCCCCAGATGAACATCCCACTCCTATATACTTTTTCCTATTGGTCCCAGTTTTGCTACACCCATATTTAGTTTAGTGTTTCTCATTGCATTACTACGTCTTCTAAACTTTCTACCATATACTGACAGGGTTGCCAAAGTTCTGTTGGTATTGCAATATTTCACTCCCTCAAAGGGTCCCATTACTGCCCTCCAATTATCTGTGAAGTTCACTGTCTCTCACCTAACCCCCATTTCCCTGTGAACCCCAGATAAGCTCACAACACTGTCTGTACCCAAAGCTGGTATTTCTGATCCCGTTAGCAAAGTCATCTCAGTCTTCTATGGTATTATTGATCAGGCTATGGATAGGTACTGTTGCCTTTGCAAGATCCTCTTTTCCAAAAGGTCCCCCTTGCAATTATCTGTGAAGTTTGGATACTTCCCTTGTAATTCTCTCTCAGCCACAGTGAAATCTGACCGTTCCCCACTCTAGCACACACCTTCTCTCCACTCATTTCCGCTCTCACCTCTTCTCACACCTCTCCGTGCTTTTAATTTTCCCTTCCTCTAAACCTGCCTATCCTTCCAATTGCTTTGCTTATCCCAGTTATCAACCTTCTGATGTCTCTTCACCCCTGAAGATACTCAGAGAAAAAAATAGATTCGTGAAACCTAAGCAGATCTGACTTTTCCTTGGTTAGTGAGGGAGCTATCAGAAATTTTACATATATTTATCCTCCACCATAAGATAAAGAAGTCTTTTCATTTGTACTGTTGGTTTTCCCCCCTTCCAGTCCAAGAAAAACAGCATCTTAATATAGTCTCCCCCCCTTTCCCTTCATCAGATTTTTGCCTCGGTTAACAGGAAAACAGTCACCCATAAGAACTCTCTCCAGCAGATGTCAGCTCCTACTTCTTGTAATAAGAATTGTGCAATGAAAACAAGCAGAGAAAAGGGGATGATGAAGCCGGGCTCTTCGGCATCAGGAAGATGGAAAGTTTCCCTTCCCATTTACTAGTGGTCTAACAGCTGAACTCCCATTAGTTTATCTCATGCACTTGGGATTCATTTCTTTGCTACCATTAATCACTTTATATCTCACTGAGAGAGTAGAAAGGCACACAGGATTCTGCTTTTTGGGATCATGACAAGATTCCCCTGATGGAGTAAGTTACACTGAAGAGAGTTAATAAAGCATAATTTTTTACCAAAATCGTCGAAGACTCCTTATTGTTGATATAAATAACTATGCTTTGATGTTTTTGGATGTTTGCATATGGCTAATGCAGTCATACAAGGGCTGAGCCAACTCCAGAAGGCTCTATCAAACTAAAACTCTGTTGCCTATATCACCTATTGCTCTCAGTTCCTTGGATCACACACCAGTTCAGCCATTCCTGTCTCTCAGCTTTCCAATTTCCTGCAACACCAAAACAGAGTTGTGATCTATTTATACTGCAGACACACATGCCAGAGAAAAGATTAATCAGCAATTGCTTTTACAGTAAGCAGAGATATACAACACAGCACTAGCAGGACCACTGGAGTTTTGCCATAAAATGAGCATTTTTGTAAGAGCCTTTCAGCACTACACCGTTGTGCTTGACCTCGTTCTGAGCAAGAAGCATCACTGTCTCCTCTCTTTGAAATGGTATGTTCTGGTCCAGTGCAGCCTAGAATCAAGTAGGGACCACCCTGGTCACCAATAATTCCTGGCATCCATGCAGTAAGTATCTAGATAAACAAGCCCCACACAGTAGATTCCTTCAACTTCTTTGCAATAGATACAGCCCTGTAACTAGAGAAACAAAAGCTCAGCACCAACAGAAAAGGTCAGCGGAGCAAGGAGGCAACTTTGAATTCCTAAAGCAGGAATTGGGGAAAATGGGAAAATAAATTATACCCTGCTGTTATTGTTGCACTTCATTTAATAGGAGTTGATGGGGATTTAATCTTGTAGGCCAGTACTTTGCAGAGAAAAGTAATTTTGATAGCATTCAATTTTAGACATTTTAAGGCCCCCAAAAGCTGCTTTCCAGAGGATACAAAATGTCTGACTTCTGATAATCAGGGCTCCTATTTCCATGTTAGGCATCTAAAATCACTTTTCAAAATCACAGCATTCATTATTAAGGCACAGAATATTAGTGATCAATTCAAATGTTAATTCAAATTCTCAAGAATATTCATATATTCAAATGATTTATTCAAAGACAAAACTGACACCTAAGCACTTAGCATTTACATATACCCTTAAGCAATTGCTTTCTAATTATTTTAAGTGTAACCATAAAACTAATATTTAAGGGCCAGCCAGAATGAGGACTCGCTATTATAAACACTGTAAAAGATTAGTACATTACAGCAAAGAGCATGCAGCCTGAGCAGACAAAACAGATAAAATGTGGAGAAAATAACATAAACACAAAGCAGAGCGATCAAGGATTTATCCACATTGCTTTGGAAGAAAGAATAGACTAGTAAACTAGGGATAAGCTAAACGAAAAGAAGAGACGAGAAGAAAAAGAGGACATTGATACTAAAAGCAATGAGAGAGAAAGTAAGAAGGGCAAATGTGGATACTGATATGAAAAGTAATGATAGACCAGGAAAGTGGGAGAGAAAGAAAGAATTAGATAACATGATCAACTGTCACAGAACAGAGGACATCCAGGCAGAGCCCAGGGAAGATAACTGAAAGTCCAAAGGCTCTTACTTTGCCTGCTTCCACATCATCCAATCCACTCATTTGATGCAAGAATATATGTAAGTGAGCAATTATCTAACCTCACAGGGAATACCTTTACCTGAGCTCGGAGGAATATGAGTTTTCAAGACAATATCTAACACTGTACACTCCTAAACTAGACTTATCTCAGCCCACTTCCTCCATAGTGCTCAGTTCAAGCCTTAGTTTCATAAGGGTGTCCAACTTTAATATTCTTTCAATATCTTAAAGGCTAGCAGGTTCTTGTAATTATTAATTTAGTAATCTAGTATTTGAAAAAGAAAAAATATATAAATAAAAAATGTCATTTAATGTTATGTAAAGTATGCCTAGGTCACTAATTGCTTATTTAAAAAGTCACATGAACATTGGCTTTTCTGTTCCTTTTCAAAATTCGCTACTGCTACTGATTTGTCGCAAGCAAGTTATTTTATGTTGGCTAACATGCTCTGCACCTCATTCTCTTTTCACTGGTCCACATGTCCGCACTGCAACTGAATTTACTATGTCTGTTGTGTTTTACATATGTGAATAATTACTCCTCTCTTTATTACCCCTAAAACTGTTTTTTTGCAGCTCCCAAGGCTGCACTCCTTTGCTGACCTGTATCAGAACATGGACTGGTTGGTTTTTAGCCATGGAGCCTCTGGTATCCTCATGTACCTGCACTTTCAAGGCTTCTGCCCATGCCTGTGCTCGTCTGCTCTGGTCTAGGGTCCTGGATAGCTCACTCTCCACAGAAAAACCAGTTGTCATTACTTCGCATTAGTTTAAAAAAAATATTCATAATATTAAGTGTTATGCCACACAACTGTACAAAGCTAAGCAAAAGCTAAAATGAGATAGATAAAAGTCCCTTGGTCACTAGATAATAATCTAGCAACAATTAGATGATTGCTGTTACAGCTAAACAAGCTAAAAAGAAAAATCTCCAGTCTGGCCAAGACAAGCCCAAACAAAGCCTGACAGATGTTCAAGTCCACACTGTTAGATTAACACAACACTGTGACCATTTACAAGCAACGGCAACTCCACGTTTACTGGGCTAGAAGAGTGTGCCATAGATCATACAAACACAGCCATCGTAGTAAAAAGATTTACACAGCTCTATTTTCCTGGGTAGCTGTGCAGATCTATGACAAGACATTGTTACCTGATATGGTTTCATTCAACGATAACAGAACTTTGCTTTATTCAGTAAACTTGCTGTCTTCAATGTCCTATTGCTTTACAGTTTACTATTAGGAGTTTAGGTAAGATTTCAACTGTTCTTTCAGTTCCACATACCAGGCTTACTCTAAAGAGTATCTGTATATCTGGTTTGGTTGCATCTTTTTTCTGTTAATATCCACCTTTCCTTTCTTCTTATAAATCCATTAGGATACAAGTTACATTTCCAGAAACCCAGCTAAATAATATCTGAAACAGTCTCTCATCAATCCAGGACAAAAATGATTTATACTTTTAAAAATGGAAGATTAAACTCCAAATCTACATTTGATACAGAAATCCTGAGTCAAGGTGTAAATATTCAAACGTATGATCTTTAATTTTGAGCAATCAAAGTGTTTGTCACTTCCAAATATTTCAAATTGGAGTGAGACTAACAAAGAATAAGATTATCTGAAAACTAGAACTGAGTAAGCTTGTTTTGATTTTTCTGCCTGTGTAGGTTGTGATCCTATAAATAATGCCTGGGTCATATCTGCAAGACTATCCTCACAGTTACAATCGTTAAAAATACTCATGAATGTGCTTCGGAATTTAAGAGTTATTAAAATACAATGAGGCCTACAACAAAATCATTAGAATTAACTTTCTAGGATCCACGAGTCTATAGCACGATGAACAGGCATGGGAAAGAAGTAGGCAGGGATCCCATGAATTTGTTTTTCTCTAGGACGTGGGCTGTAACCTTGACCATTGAGTAGTATGTGTCACACTACTGCATTTCCTGCTGAAATCCTTTTGAAGATTTTAAGTTTCTCATGCTCCTTTCAGTGCCCTCAAAGCTGTTTTTTCATTTCCTTTTTTAATGTTTTAACTCAGAGATTTCTCTGCAACTCTTTAATAGAGCTGCAAAATCACTGCAGTTTTTTCTCTAAAAAAAAAGTCTTATGGGAAATATTTTCTAGTGTTTTGCTTTAAAAAATACTTATGGGAAAGTTTCTATAGTGACTTTGTAGATCTTGGAGTGAAGAGTCTGTACTGCAAGTAAGAGAAGTTTGGAAGAAATACCATGTAATTGGTTACCATTAACATAACTAGGAAGCTGAGCTGAAGTTTATACAATTTTATACTTTGGGAATTGATAAAGAGCAATTTCATTTTAATAGATTAAGGTAGAGATAGAAATCATAAGGTTCAATTGTAAGAATTTTCTGGTTTTGTTGGAATGGGTGTGGGAAAACCAGTCTTAAACAAAGGATCAAAAGTTGAGCATGGAAAGAAGGGGTGAGAAGAACTCAGGAGAAAAAAACTGTTTCTTTTTCTTTCTACACCACATTCCTTTTAAATCAAAGGCCTTCTACCTAAGCCTGCAAAAAGCTGGTTTCTCAAAGTCACCCAAATTCCCTGCCTGATTCCTGATGGAAGCTCAGACAAACCCAAAGCATCCCTAAGGAATTCTGCAATTTCAAGGATGCAGTGTTTTCCAACAGAAATTCTTTCAAAACA
>Ga0065711_1012280_pt1 | contig 13575 bp, 9 predicted proteins | sample Hoacrofraction12_FD_59098 | JGI IMG/M metagenome (GOLD analysis project Ga0065711, IMG submission 59098) | Hoatzin crop microbial communities from Cojedes, Venezuela - Epithelial fraction 12 v2 (version 2) | ecosystem: Host-associated > Birds > Digestive system > Esophagus > Crop | place... | reverse complement strand
TGGAGTCTCCTTCTCTGGAGATATTCAAGACCCGCCTGGACAAGGTCCTGTGCAGCCTGCTGTAGGTGACCCTGCTTCGGCAGAGGGGTTGGACTAGATGACCCACAGAGGTCCCTTCCAACCCCTATTATTCTGTGATTCTGTGATTCTGTAATGTATATTAACATGAATACATTTCATGCTATAGTCTTATTTGGTAACATACTGTATTAAGAGACCACCTCTAAGAAACCTCAAACACATAATATAATTTTGCAGTCAACCACATCTGTTAAATGACTGATTTCTGCCAGTATTTTTGTACCAGTCCCATACAAGTGGCAGAATTGGCTGCAAGCTCAAGCATTAGGTAGCTTTTTGAGCAACTTAGAGGGGAAAAACGCTTGACAGATGGTTGTGCTATCACTAACTGGCATACTCACTCTTGCCAAGAGCTTACAGAGCTTAGATCAGATAGTGGCAAGTGCTGAATGAAAACTCTTGCTTAAGCTGCAATGACTGAATGTGCTGAAAATGCTCTTTATAGCAAACTCTTTGGACAATTTTTTGGTCCAGGAATTTTTATTGATTATTCGGTATGATCACGGTAACAATTTTTCTTACAGGGAAAAAAAAAAAAAAGACTTGGAGAGGAAGAGAACAAGGAAATATAAAGCGTAGGTCTGCAGATGACAGAGGCATTGGCACCAAGCTCATGTCTGTTCCGAACACCATTTGTCTATTTTACATCAAAAGAACGAACTTTTGAAGCAAAAGTTAGAACAGAGATTTCATTTGCTCCCCAGGCATCTGGACTAGCACCTCGGCTGGATTCATATCATCCTTCTGTTGTGATACAGTGACTGTCTGTCGAATGGATGTTCCTCCACAGGGAGTTTAACCCCTGTACAAAAACTCTGAGCTGGGGGGTGGATTAACCACCTCACCCAAAGAAGGGAACTGAACCCTGGTCGCCTACATGTTGCAAAACATGGAGATAATGGAGCTGTTCTAAAAGTGCTCTTTAGGGGAATTCTGTCTATTCTGTTCCTACTAGAGAAAGGCATTAATCCTGTCTGCGTTTTTGTTTGTGCTGTTTTGTTGGATTTTTTTAACAGAAGAGCGATGCTTACCTTCAGTTTAAAATCTGTGAATCTTAGGTGAAAAGATACACGCAGTAGCATTAGGGACATAATCCTTACAGACTCCAGGAGATGTGAAATACTTGTCTGTCCTCAGTGTACCCACACGGTCATTTTACATGTTGATGGCTCCCATTTTCTTGAGACAAACGATAAGAGGCACGGTTGAGCAGTGGTACAGGAGAGAGAGATGTGGTACAGTATCACGTATTTGTGCACAATTTCTCCAAGTTTGGGTTGACTGTAGCATGGACGTACAACTGTTTAACTGCAGGGAATTAACTCAGATCTGTCAGCGTTCATTAACTAAGAGGTCTGCTAGGCTCCATTAGCACAGTGGCAGTTTGGTTCTTCCAGTGCCACTCATCTGTTTTCTCAATTCTTCAGTGCATCCTGAGTAGCTAGATTTCAGAATTATTTCTATTTTGAGGAGTATCCACTAATGAAGAATTGATTGCATTTTCTTAGTTCAGAAAGGACACATGGCTGCGTGTACAGAGGTTCAATTGTGAATCTGATGGAATAATTTTGAACCCAGCTACCTATCTGAACTCAAATGCTATCTTAATTATTTCTGTATTACTTGAAAGGAAAGCTAAAAATATTCAGAGAAATAGTTTTCTTATCTTTTGGAATGATCTGCATAGGTATCTGCTTACTGAGGTAACTTACTGCATTGATATTATGTATGAGCTGTCACTTATCAATAGATCCTTTAACGCATGGATTTAAAAATGTGATGTGGAAGCATTTTAAGAAGAAAGGAGACCTCAGCTTAATTTGTACTGTTACAGAAGTGGAGGTTACTCAGATACATAGATGCATGCCACTACATATCTTGAGTAGGAAAAAAAGCTTCTTCAGGAATCTACCAGAGAATTCCTCATGGTGCGATTAGAATAAACACCAAACCATGTTACACGATTGACTTTTGGTAGTGGAAGAACCTCATTCCCTCCTCAGATCATCTTTTTTAAAAAGAAAAATAGTTGAAGATTAAAATTTCAAGTATTGCAGTTTTTGAGGCTAAGTTCTCTACTCGGTTTCTCTAAGTGCAAATAAAACACTGTCAGTACGTGACATCAGGCGAGTTTTGGAGACACCTGGTATAGCCTTAGTATAAGTTGCAGCGTCCCGTGGAGTTTTAAATTAACAACAGCTCCTTTTGTACTGCCAACGTAGTCTTTTGCAGGATGCTTGCCAGAACACAGCCTGTTTCAGCCCTTTGCTCTTCCACTCCTGCCTTGCGGTGTGCCTGGTGTGTGTCCAGGCCCACCCTGCGAAGGGACATGCTCCAGTGGACGCGCTCCACCACGTGGTCCTTCTGCTGGCTCCAGCCTTTTTCCGTAAGGGGACAGGAATGTGCAGTGCAGTGTGAGTGCTGCCTTGTGGTGTGGTTCGTCTCTCTCCCCTTCTCGGTTTTGGTGGGAAAGATGTCCATAGAGCAGTTAATCTTTTTTTTTAAATTACTGTTTTTATGTGGTAGCTACATGAGATTTGTGCCTAATTCTGGGGGGGTTATTTGATTGTTGTTCTATGTATTCTTGATGCATTTGGGTAGGGAGAGAAAGGCGCAACTGTCACTTCCTGGCGATACTTAGGCTATGTCTGAGGTGGGAAGTAAGACAAGCCAGGGATGGCTCTCTTGTCCTGGGGCTGAAAGGCGCTGCATGCCTCATGCCCATGTGGCTAACTGCTCGTTTTCCCGAAAGAGGGTGTCCGCATTCCAGCTGTCCCTTGGGAGCAGTCCCTGGCCGGCGCTGTCCCCGGATCCGTGCCCAACCATTGTCTGGGAACGTTAGCTGGCAGGAGCCACCGCTGTGCCGGGGAGCGGGCCTACAATGGAGCAGCAAGGGCAGGGGCACGCCGGCACGCCAGCACATGCCCTGGCCCTCTTTCCGCTCCTGGGGCAAACGCAACCGTATTAATATTGATGTTCCGTAAGTTCAGCAGCGTCTTTAAATCATGTTTGCAGGTTTCCCGTCAGCCATATAATCTGGACTAATATTACAGTTCTATTCATTTTTAAAAACTGTATTAAATAGAAAGTTGAATAATTTTACAGCAAAAAAAATGCAAATAATGGAGCGCAGCTGTTTTATTCTTTTGGAGGGATGCAGTAAAAGGCAGAGGTTATACCTGCAGAGACTTTTTTTTTTCTTTTTAGAGCTAAAAAGCGTAGTATGTATTTTTCAAGCTATGCTTAAACTGAACTAGTACATATGCAAATTGAAATGCATGTGTGTGAAGTTCCAGCTGGGGAAAAACAAAAATCCTGAACAGATTGAGCCAAGGAAATGAATCGTTAGGGAAATGTCAGTAAATATTCAGATATCCTCACAGTTTCTTAAATAAATGCACATTTGTAAAATATCAGATTGCATATTCCAAACACAACTTTAACTCTGTCCCTGTATCCATTCCCAGTCTTATTCTGCAGACCAGAAAACCCCTCCAGTCAGTAACTCTACATCAAATAAAATCTGAATATGAGTTACAACCCTCACACAATATGGTTGTGTTGGAATATTTTTACTATTTAATAACAGACAAAGTGGATATTTTATTTTGGAATCAAAGTGCTGTTATGTGGATTTATGGTTTATAAGGTTGGCAGTGTTTCTGAGTACTTTCTTTTCCAAAGTACATAAATATAAAGTGGTAAAAGTTTTGTTTTTAGCTTATAAATGTAGTTAATCATCTGTTCAAACAATAAAAAATTCTATTTATTAATGGCCAAGAAATGTTAGGGGGTTTTGGTTTTTCTTTTTTACAAGAGACTCATTTATGTCGACTGGGTGAAATGAATAGACAGCGAATACCACAGGGGTTTAGGGGGGATCATGGCACACCAGTTGATCCTGTGGAAATTCAGTCATTAATCCCCTAAAATCATTACTGCCTCCGAGTCTATTTTAAAGGTCACAGTCTTTTTGAAGGATTTCATTGATGAGGAAGAGAACGATTCCTGTCTGATCCATCCAGCGCGTGCACGGATGCGCAGTCGCTGAGTCGCGTGCTGAAGTGTGTTCTCTGCTTGGAGTCCGCAGCGCCGAGCGGCGGGTGGGCAGCGACGTGCGAGAGCTCTTGTGGGCTGCATGAGGATTTGTATTGATCGTTCTGTTCCTACATCCTGTTTTTTATCGTGGTTACAATACATGCAAACACGTCAGGCAATTAGACGTGTGAGGACCTGGCTCTGCTTGATTATTTGACTTCCTGCAACTAATAATGAGATTTTTGAAAGATTTAGTGCTACGCCGTTGAATATAAAAGAAGTCTGGAGGCCTGTATGTGCAATGGAGTTAGGTGTGGTAGATTGAATTTGTCCTGGCATCCTTGCTGAAGCCTCCCTGTAGGTACTATCAGCTGTAATCAGCACTGCTGCCAGAAATAACATTGCAGTGTCAGAAACATGGGTGTTTTAAGGAAATAGCTGGGGGCCTTGAAGTGTTCGCTTATTAGTTTAACTTTAAATTAATAAAGACCCACAAGATTCTTTTTCTTTCCTGGGTTGTTGTTGAATTCTGTCATCTAAATTCTTTTTAATGTTCTTTATAAACACTGCTGGCATCCAAATTACCTGTAACTACTAAGGAAAAAGCTAAGTATCATTGTGGCACATTGAAAATATCCACTTACTTGCACAGTAATTGCCTAAGATGAAATAAATTCCCAGCAATATTCAGAAGAGAGGAAAGAATACTTAAGATACAACTTAACTATTGTGTCAGTCAGAGTTATGCCTACTCTTTGAACAATGTGCTCTCTTTCAGTTGCTAAAATTTCTTTTTCTGTTCTCTTTTTCTTGATAATAAGGACTAGAAATGATCAACAAAGTTATGCATTATGCACAGGCTATGACCATCGCGTACTACAATAGTGATTCCTAGCATAAGAGAGAGTTTTGATTCTCGGAAAGATACAAGATGTACAATGATTTTGGAATTCCTGGAAGAGTCCATTTTTTTGCGTTATTTACTACCTCTTTCCAGTAAGACTGTGGCCGTGAGAATAAAGCAAGTTAAGATCGTCGTGTACTTGACCTCTGTGGCACAGATTTCTCCTGCGCTCAGAGGCTGGCTCGCAGGCCCAGGTGCTGGACCCTGTTCAATGAATAGGTGCCCCTGAGATCAAACCGGGACGGCGTTACTGGGAAGGAGCAACAGCGGAAATCTAAAAATTAGTAGCCCCTGTGATAAATACTTTAAAGTTTGACAGTTCATTGCTCCTGCCATTGTATGGATTGATTCCAAGAGAGACAGGAACTGGTAGGTTTCCGGAATAGTTATAATAATAGTATTAATAATCAGATTATTAGAAGTGAAGTAATTGTAAAACTTGCAAATGCATTTTAATTTGTGCTGCTTACTTTTTATGTTTCTCTTTTTGAACAAATTGCAATTCAGCAGTTGTTTTCAGTGTGGTTTATAGACCACTTCTGCACACAGGTTTCTGTACACATTATTGTGCCGCATTGCCTGTGTTATAAATACTACCCATCATTTTGCATGTCTTTCCTTCAGAACATAGAAATTAGCACTAAAGCCTTAGATTTAGCTTTAGAAAAAGCTTTTTTCAGGCTAAAGGAATCCTGTGGTGTCACTTTCAATCTCTCCTGTGAAAGTTAAATTTCTTTCCCTTGCTTCTTTTTATGTTCAAAAACTTAAATAATTTATTACTGCAAAGGAATGTGTACTGAATCCAGTAACCAACAGAAGATGTGGAAAGATTTATTGAGAGAAACATTAAGAGCATTCCTGGCCAGGTGTATTTTTTTTCTTTTTTGTTAAATGGGAAAAAAAAAAATACACACCTCCAGCCAACTTCAGATATGGCTGGGAGCCCATTTGGAAAACAGTGTCTGTAATTGTGCAGTGCTCCTTGAGACAAACTGAACAAAAAGCGATGAGGGGCTCAAAGAGACTGGCACTGCTGGGTATCAAGAAATGCGTTGCTAGGTCTTGAAAGCGGCGTTTGCCGTCGGAGCAGGTGTACGCACGTGACTTCCGCTCTCCTTGTGCATTGTACAGCAATTTATACCCATGGGAAACGAGGGAGTGAGACCCCCGCCAAACTGGAGCAGTGGATTCCGAGTTGCTCTTTGCACCCTCGGTCCATGACAAAAGGCACCGGGGGAGCAGGACCCGAGTACGCTTCTGCGCTCCTTGCTTGACGGAATGGGAGGTGTCATTCAGTAGGCAGCAAGACACAGCTGTGGTGAACGTTTTTACTCTAAGACATTTTTTTCGACCACTAGTAAATAATTTTACTGCATATTAGAATAAAGAACGTGAATTTGTGAGGAGTGTAATCTTTTGCAGGTTTACAAATTGTAACAGCTTACTTATTTGATCATTTGTAGGATAAAAATCTAGTTATGTGCAAATATCATTTGTCCAGGAATGATAAAAGAATCGGGTATAAACTAGCTATTTCTAATTCTATCCATTTACCTGTCTAGAGTTTTTCCTGCAATTTATGTAGAGCAAGAAGTTAATAGCATTATAAAATATAATGCTACATATTTTAGAGTGTTCCAGGGATACTTTTCCCGTATCAGGTTTTCCTTCAGCCCCAAGTTCTTAGTCTCCAGCTCCCCTCTGGACTAGCTGAACAGGTAGGTCCCCTCAGCAGTAGGCTTATGACTTAAAAAGCAGTGATTAATGTTATGTTTTTGTATAAGTTGTTGAAACCATTTCCTCTTTCTCCATTAATCCAAATGTTTTAAACATGTCATCTACAAATTATTCCTTGATGCAGCATCTTAGAAAAGCAGTGGTGAAATGATACAGAATCAAATTGCTCCATCTGTCTGCCCCAGGCGGGAAGCTGTACCTGCATCCCATTCCCGCGTATGAGGGTCTCAGGTTACAGGAGCCTAATGATGGAGTTCCCTTAATCTGTCCAATAATCTGTTCCATTGTACACCAGTCCTTGCTGATAAAACCCTTTCCTGACTTCTTTTATCCCAGTTTAAGTTCCCTTAAGCCTACTGCTTCCAGTTTTATCCATTGTGGATACGGAGAACACCTCTTGCTTTCTCTTTGTAGCTCCCCGTCTGTATTTGAAACTCTTCTAGGTTCTCCCGACAGTTTTGTAGACCTTTCTTTTTCTCTGTTGCTTCACAGAAATTGTTCCCTCCTGTTTCTCTCTCCAGGGACGTGTCTGTGCGTGGCTACACCTATTGATATTTTCCCAGTGCGCAAACAAAAATGTTACTGGTAACAAGAGGCCAACCTTTTATAGTCAATACAATTAAGAAAACTTGGCAATTAGACAAAGGACTCTTTCAAACGTGAGCTGGAGTGCTCTAGTTAGAAGCACGGAATCAAAGTCTCATTTTATTACTTCTTGTCTTGGTCTCTATATTGCCTATCAAAACCAGACTACTTTTTAAAGTCATTTGATACAAAGATCAGCCTAAACTACTGAAGTCCCAGCGCTTAAATGCCTTTGTGAGTTTAAGTAGTTTGTAGACTACAGATGGGCTTCAGTAGGTGCTTAAAGTTATAGGTCTCTAACTATGCTACTCAATTAAATCCTCAGTTTTCTTCCAATGTTTTCAAACCCAAAATTTGACTACCTTTTAGATTTTAAAAATCAGTTAGGAATCAAGCTTCTGGTTTGGTGGTCTCTGGATAGATGGCATTAATTCTAGCAATTTTAATGTATTCCTTTTTAAAAAATAATTTTGCTTTTTAAATCGTCGTGGAGATTGGCAAATGGATATTACTATGAAATTGTGTTTCCTTAAAGTACAAGTTTTAGAAGTTCTTCTTCTAATAAGTGCAAATAAGTGGTTTTCATTTTTTTCAAGTCATATGGTAATTTTGCATACTTGAAAATCAGTTTTATATATTTACTTTTTCCACTTCTGTTAACATATTGTTTCGCTTGCTCTTTTTTTTTTCCACAGGACCATTTGCTGCTTCAGGAGACAGTAAATTCTGCTGTGGCTCTTACTGTGGCATTAATAAAGGACAGAAACCCGGAGCTGACTGGGCAGCTGTTGGTAGCATAAGGCCATAAATCATGTGTAGCTTTTGGAAATGTTTCTTTTTCATCATCCATTCACCAAAGGTCTTGAATCATTTTATACTTTGATGAAAACTCTGGATTTATGACATTTACTATTAAGATCTTTTAACAACATATTTTTTATACTTAAAATGCACGTCTGATGTTATGTGTAAAGTGTAAAATGAAATACAAATCATTCTGAGATACACTGGGTACACACTGTGAGGAATGATACGGAAATGCTTTTGTGAAGTACTGATCGTTCAAAAAGGTGCAGAGAGGACACAAAGCATTCAGTCTTCATGCAGAATTGTCTTTAACCATGCATGTGTGTTGTACTCTAGGACTGCATGAATGAAATTTGATTTAAGAGAAAATAAGCCTAAAGCACAGCTCTTGTTCTTTGCATTAAATTATTCAAAAACCAATTAGTGAATGTAGAGTTGGTTATACAGTGCAGCCTTCCTGACGTCAACAGAAACGCACACTGCAAGAAGTGTTTGAAGGGTCAGGTCCCCGTCCTCCATGTAATGAAGGTAACCTTGAAACGGAGAAGATGTGCCTGGGGACAGCGAGGTGCTAAACCCCCGTTTCCCAGATGTGGTGTGCTCTGGCTGTGTCCTAGACCTCTTCCACTACCCATCATTTTGAAGTAGCTCCAGTGGCTCCTCGGAGTGCGGTGTTACACGTGCTCTTTGTATTTGCACGTGTGTGTACATATATGCATGTGTGTGTATATGCATGCTCGAAGGAAGAGTTAAGACCAAAAAAAAGGTTTGACAACCCAGTCTGTAGGTAATGGAGAAATAGGAAGATGGTGTTAGCTTCTCTACAAGAAAGAACACAATTTTCATCTCTTATTGGTTGGCGTATGTATGTATTAAATAGTATTGAAGAGAACTGAGTGTTGTGAGTTCAAATATATGCTACATTGATACTGAAGTGTGGAAGGCTGGGACAGGAAGGTAAAATGGTGAATGGTTATCATGTGGAGTGTCTCCAGGTATCACAGCCACTGAGAGCTGTACAGCAGAGGACAATCCCTGAAAACACCTGTCCCTCCCTGTGTATCAGACTCGGGAATTCCAGCTTTCCTGCAACTTGTGAAGGGGTTAGGGTAACATCTTGCGTAGCTGCTGTGATTGGAATAAGGCCTTAGAGAAGTATCTCCACCAGAAATCTCCAGCGAGCCCCCCATTCAGCCTGTCCTAAGTGAGAGCACTGTCAGTTCAGCAGGTTTCCCTCTGACACCAGCGTTCCTCCCCTTACTCCCACCATGTTCCACTCCCTCTGGTGCTCAGACAGAACTTAGCATAGCATGATCTGGGCTCGGTCCCCTTCGCCTTCCTCTTTCCCTTCACCTGACTATCTGTATATCTGTTTTAAATCCCTTTTAGAAGTTGATGTCGATCCCAAACTTCTTTCATTACATGGAGAGTTGTTAGCCGACTGTTCTACATCCAGAGCACACATTTTCTTCCACACAGAAGTCATCCTAAGACAACTAACAAAGTTCTCGTGCATCATCTGCTTTCTTCTTCGCTCCTCTCTACTTTGATTAATAATTTGTCCTTTTCTGACAGTGTACAACATAAGCACATAAGCATTCATATTAGCTCTGTGTATGGCTATAAAATAGGCATATTTTATTCATATATATATATATTCATGCCTGTGCATATGCAGATTATGCACATAAATGAGCAACTAAAGAATTTATTATTGGTATTCATAATTTAACAGGACAGCTTTCACAAATATGTTTTCTGAATTTGCTTTTACATTAATGAATTTGATGAAGGAATTTGTCTCCCAGGCTTTTAAAAGACATGATGAACCATGTCTATTTGACTGTGTTTTGTGACTCTTCTTTGCCTGAAGACTGAAATACAACGTGTGATGTGTGTTCCCCCCATAATAATAAGCAAGTGAATTTAGAAAATAATTTATCTTTTTCATCTGTTCTGATTTATACATTGTGATACTGCCTTAGCATTGCATTGTGTGTAACATTGTTTGCTTAAACAGAACCTTTCACGGTGTAGGGTTGTTTTACTTACCTTATTCTCTTAAAAGCATTTCAATCCAATTACAAATGTTATTGCAATGAACAGCTGTAATGAAATTTTTTTTTTTAATAGACTTATTTTGAAAAGACAACCCACAACAAAAAGTAAGTTTCAGGTCTTCAAACATACTTAGTACTAATCTTAAATGGAAGATAGCAAGCTTTTTTAATGTACTGTTAATCATTGCTTTATGGATTTTTTTTTAACAGTCTTTTTAAATAATCTGCAAACACTGAAAAATCTCTTTTGCTGGAAGCAAATACATCAACAACAGAACTACTAAAACAGATCACAAAATACTAAACTGCAGTAAAAAAAAAAGAAACTGGAGTGTGATGAATGCTATTGTGTATCCAGACCAAATTTAAATGGTCTTTTGGATGATTGTTAATACTTACAATGGGAATAAAGATATAAAATGAAATTAAGAAACTGGTTGATTGTTTTTTGTCTGTGCATAGCTTCTCCCAAATAGGAATATACATGAGAAACTTGGCAGCCTTTTGGACACACATGCTGTTTTGAATTTAACTGTTCAGTCAGCCACCACCCATATTGCTTTGAACATTTGGACAGAGATAACACAGAGTAAATAAAAGCTCAGACTCTGCCAGCCTTGCTTACCTTACTCCTCAAGCACTCTTAATTAGTATTCCTTGGGTGCTGTTCATCCGAAAAGAGAATACAGAATATGGCCCTAGAAGTGCTTTTCATAGCTGCAAAACGGAGTGAGTTAGATTTGTATATTGAAACCAACCCACTTCATGCAAAATCTGAAAATTAAATTACTTCATTTATCTTAGATCAGTTGGCAGAAGAATTTCTAGCTAAAATCTTTTTTTCCTTAGCTTGTCAGGCTACCTAGCTTGAAAAAGATGGCTTGATGGTCTTCTAAAAAGGCTGAAAGAATGAAAAGGATAGAAGACGGTGGAATTAGAAATAACCCCCCCCAAAAAAAAACAAAACCAAAGAAAAAGCAAAGAGAAACAAAGTGAGATGTGACCCTACTGTAATCAGTGGCATAACTCTAGTTGACTTTAAAATATCACAGTGAAGCTTTTAGCTCATCGTGGTAACTAATGCGGGCTGCAGAACAAAAAAAAAAAAGTGCCTGGATGCCTTAAAGCTTTTGGTGGATTCAGATCTGTATTTCTGTGTGACACCAGAGCCTCATCATCTCCACAATGCTGTTCTAAGTGCCATCCAAACAGAAGCTTCCAAAGACATGCAAGGTTCCCGATTACTGCTTGACACTTTCTGATGATGCAGCAACTTCTGTCTGTAGGTCACTCCACCAGAGAAGGGTCGTAGTTGGTTTGCTCTGTTCTCCCTGTCTCGGACACTTGCTGCTGGTCACTGATTTTTGTTCAGGTTTTATTTCTGAAGAAAAGCACTTTTACTTCCAGATACACAAAAGCATTTATTACCTCTTATCTCCCTCCTCTTCATCTATAATTTTGATCTGCATGATGCTAGTTCATCTTATCAAGCATCCACCAAGATGTGCACACAGTGTGTGTTTCCCTTGTTTTCCTGGTTTTGGGGGCTTTGGAAGGTTTGGGGGTTCAGGAATAGGCTTATGTTAACAGTGTTCCTGCAGGAGCCAGAATTCTGGGCGAGAGCTACCTTTGACCTGAACCAGTGTGACTGCTGTGATGATTGGGACATATAAATGGCTGGTAGTTACAAAAAATGTGTGTTATGGGATGAATTGAGCCCTGCAGAGTATTAGTAGTGCCTCAACTGTATGTTTTTTAAGATTTCTGATTATTCTCTCTGGTCCATGTGACACATGCACCAGTCTTATTCCTGTCTGACTGGAGAAAGAGTAGTTAGTCAGTACGTTGATTAATTCAGATGCATAGTTTACTAGATGGTAGATTTTCCTCATTGTGAAGGTAGTGAAAGAACGGTATTCAGAGGAATTTCCTCTTGTTTGTTTCAAAGATCACTTATTAAAACCACAGCTAATTCTCACTGGAACAGGGAGAGCTGCTGAGACTTGTAAAAAGAATAATATCTTTATGGGCTCCCGTTGGGAAAATGTGTTATGAAATATTAAGCTATAAATATCTATATCTTATATGTAATTTTGATATAAGAAATTCAACGACAACTACAGTATTTAGAGCCAAACTACATTATTTAAAGCTAATCTTGAAGAGCTGAGTTCTGAGAAACTAAGAAGCTGCTTTCATTATTCCTCCCCTACTCAATCAATCCAATCTTTTGCACCTGGTTTCAAATAATTTGTAATGGCACCCAGTTCCATGACTAATGCCCCGCTCTGGGCACCTCCCAAGGCAAAGAACCAACATGAGTTCAAATCGGTGTGCCCGCAGTGCCTGCCCTTCGAGCTTCAGACTGGTGAGTGTGTATGATGCCTGTCTCCCTCAGCCCATGCCTCGTACCACAGTTCAGTTCGTCTTCTGCTGCTGGCAAGCACCAAAGGAAAGAAGTTGTCACTGACACTGCATTTTTCCCAGTGTTAAGTTGATTTTGATTGACAGGACTGTTAAAGCTCTTGTTGAATATACATTTTCCTTGGTTATTTCTACCAGGAATACTTAAATAGTTTTGAGATCTGAAAAACACAATTTCAGCGCCAGTACTGAGGAAACAGTCCCAACTGTGAAAATATGTTCGTGATAGAATATACTCGGCTTGCATACACCAGCCTGGGGAGCAAAGTGGCATTTCTTCATATATTTATTACTAGGTTAATTTAAGTATGCTTTTCGATCTTTAGATTGAAACGGATCTTGTCCTTCATCTTGCACATACTGCTGTCTCAGAAACTGAAATCATAATTCAGTTAAAATGCCACAACACTGAATTACAGCATGGTTACAAAGAGAACTGAGAGAGTAAGAGACTTGGACAAGCAAAAAGTGATGTGAATTTAAAAAAGATGGAGAAGCAAGGAGGCAAGAGAGAATACACCAGAGCTCCTCCAGACGGCAAAATCTGCAGGGGAGACCCCTTGAACGGCATGATACGCTAAGGGCTGCGGGCAGGAAAGCCCTCCAGGCTCTGCGCCCGAGATGGCAGCTCGATGAGGCGTCTCCCTGTTCAGCAGCCTTGTAGATAATCGCCTCCCTTGCACAGTGATTTGCTGCTACTTCTGCATCTCTTTCTTTTTTGTTATTCTGCCTCCTTCCCTTTGTTTCCTTGCCTCAGACTGGCCCTGTCACTTCAAATTTCATGTTTTCTTTCTGTTTCAGCCACTCCTGTCTTGTCCTGCGCTCTTCTCCCATACTTTCCCCTACTTCTGTTACTTGTTCTTTCTCTCCCCATTTGTCAGCCTCTTTCCATTCCTCCCAGCCCACCATCGTGGAAGGAGACAATCCCCCCCCCCCCCC
>Ga0065711_1045287_pt1 | contig 13576 bp, 10 predicted proteins | sample Hoacrofraction12_FD_59098 | JGI IMG/M metagenome (GOLD analysis project Ga0065711, IMG submission 59098) | Hoatzin crop microbial communities from Cojedes, Venezuela - Epithelial fraction 12 v2 (version 2) | ecosystem: Host-associated > Birds > Digestive system > Esophagus > Crop | place... | reverse complement strand
GTGTGCAGCCAGGGGTGCCCAGGGCTGTCCTTCAGAGCAGGGTCCCTGGGCTAAAGGGGGCTGTGTGCCAGGGCAGGGACTTTGTCTCCTGCCAGGGTCAGCACTCAGCCTGCCCGGGGAGCTCCTAACAGCAGCGCAGGCAGAAGCAGCAGGTGGAAAAAGGAACTCATGGCTTATGAGGGTGTTCATCTGCTGTCGAGAGGCTGCTGCATGGGTCAGGGCTGCTCACAGCTCCAGGTCATCCCATGACATTTCTGAGGGGACTTTTCAAGTGGAAGGGCAGGGCAGGATTTAGTATAAAGATAGAAAGCTTTTCTGAGTTTGAGTGTTCTGTTTCCTGATTTTCAGGAATTTTGAAGGAGAAAAGGAAAAGCAGCTCCCATGCTTGAAAAAGTCACTGAGACTCCTGAGCTGCAACTTTGAGACACCAGTAGGTCTGACAGAAACACGCAAAAGTGCCTTCAGCCACTCCTCTGCCTATGGACAGTACCAGAATCACCTTTGCTGGACCCATCAGGGTTGATCTGACCTGCCCTTTTCCACCTGCAAACAGGAACATGAGCCCAGCCAGTGCCCTGCAGACAGGCAGGTTTCTGTGGGGCCAAGGTGAGTGTACACAGGTTGGGATGGAGTCTGTGAGCATTCACAGGGAAAGACCTGGCACAAGGAAAACCCTCTTAGAAGGAAAATATCCAGGCAGCATGGGAATTACCAGGGAACGAGAGGAAACACAAATTTAAAATATTTTTTGAGGGACAATTGAAAAAATTCTCCACTCTTTCCAATGCAGAGTCTATTCTCTAAGCAAAACCCTCCCCTCCTCTCCCATCCAGCAAAGCCTCTGCCCTCAGGGTGATGGGGTCCAAGGCGTGACCCCCCTCCTCTACAGTCAGAGTTCCAGCAGAGCCGTGCTGCAGCTCTCCAGCCACGGGCCCAGTTCCCTCTGCAGAGCACAGGGGCTGAGAGCAGCTGCCCAGCAATGTTGGGGTCTGGGAGGTGGTGTGCACAGCTGGGTCAGGGGAATGCTGTCCTGAGTGCCCACCTGCCTCTGCCCTTGCCTCTCTGAGCCAGACACTCACAAATATTTCCCTCGTCTCTCCACTTGTCTGTGTCTTTGTTGTGATTTTGCTGTTCTTGCTGTCAGGCTCTCTTGGGGTTGGAGTTTCAGCTGCAGAGTCACACACTGATCTTGTGGGTCCTTTCATGGAGCTGTGTCCATGGGAATAAGTGTCCCAGGTTTTCTCGCACTTGTGGAGATCTGGTCAATACAGTCTGCACGGCTGGGATAGGAGCTGACCATACTGAGATGCCATCACTAGGACACTTGGTTATCTCCTAGAGCTGTGAGCTGCCTGCAGCGTGCATACCTGTCCCGTAGCACCTCTGATTTATCTTAAAGCCCCATGGAGAACGCAAAGCCTCTGCAACTGAGGAAATGCTGTTGGTTTGGTGAAAGCAGCCATGCTTTCATGTGTGTCATTGGCTACACATGGGGTGCTGAGACCTAGAGAAAGACCTTTTGTGGTCTGCAGTTGATCCCTCTGCTCTCAGCAGTGTCTGGTGGTTTTTCAGGGTAGCATGGGAGTGTGATCACCCTCCTTCTGAGAAAGGTGCCAGCCCAGGGCAACTGGGAGGAAGTAAGCAGGACATACCAGCTCCCCTCAGCCTGCACTGAAGCACAGGAATTCCTCTTGAATTGCAAGAAACATTGTGTTCTCCCTGAGTGCAACAGAAATGCTGAGGGTTCCTGACATTCAAGCACACCCTCCTGCTGAGACGGGGGCACCTGTTAAAAACCCCAGGTCTCTCCAAGTCTCTTCTGTCATCTTGGTTCCTTAGTACTGGGAATTCAGATGCTCACAAGCCCTTCTGTGTTAGGAGCAGTTTAATCTGCAAAAGTCAAACACCAGGTCCATGAACACAGTGCTGCAGAGCAGGGCTGACTCCTCAGCAGGCAGCAGGCAGAGGCCCTGCTCCTCACAGCAGATTCAGCCACCACCAGCCAGGGCCACAGCCCTGGATTTGAGGAAGGTCTACAAAAGGAAAAAGAGTTGTGTGAAGCAGGAAGAGGGTGTTTGAGAAATGGCTTTGATTTTTCAGAGAGAAGTCTTCACTAATTTGTCACTGTCTTTTCCTCCTTGGACAGTGCCCAATGCCCACAGACATTTTCTGAACGGCAGCTCCATCACTGAGTTCCCCCTCCTGGCATTCACAAACACATGGGAGCTGCAGCTCTTGCACTTCTGGCTCTTTCTGGGCATCTACCTGGCTGCCCTCCTGGGCAATAGAATCGTCATCACTGCCATAGCCTGCAACCACCGCCTCCACACCCCCATGTACTTCTTCCTCCTCAATCTCTCCCTCCTCTACCAGGGCTGCATATCCACTACTATCTTTTCTTCATCTCTGCTGAATCACAGCTTGAATTACCTCCTTGACAGAGGGACCCATGATTAAGAAAAACTCCTGAGTGCTCATCTGCTTGTCCCTGTATGGCGTCCATTAACAGGAGGATTGGGAAATTACTCCATTTCTCCCCTCCTCTGCATGCTGCCTTTGTTCCCAGCTAAGGTGGGAGCTCTGGGCAATGCTGTTTGCATGGCTCAGGGAGGCAACTCCCCATTCAGGACATGGATCTTCTGGACATTTCCTTATTTCCCTGGGAGGTCCTGCTGGGCTGCAGGGTGTCTTCCAGAAGGGCACAGCTCTCCCCTGCCATCTCTGTGTTACCTCGCAGCCCCTCAGTACTGAGGCCATGGAAATGCTGCTGGAAGGCTGTGTGCAAGCAGATGTGATGAGACCTCTGTGTCCCTGGCATGGAGGGCAGAGCTGAACTCCTCCTCGGGTAGGATGAGACAGTATGAGGAGTTTGGAGATGTGCCCTTGGAGACTGGATTCACCTGCTCTGAGCATTGTCCAGCTTCTTCTGAGGGGAACCTCTGGGTGCAATCGCCCTCCAGCTCAAAGAGGTGACAGCCTAGGGCAGCTGAGACCAGGGCTGATGGACAGACCAACTGTCCTCACTCTGCACGAAGGGATAGTCCCTGTGCCTCACAAGAACCAAGAGATTTTTCTTGGACACAATGAAAAATGCAAAAGATTTTTGCATTAAAAATACCATGCACTGTGGTGATCAGCCTAGAACAAATAACTAAAACCAAATGCCCACAGCTCTGCTCTGCAGCTCAGTGAAGTGGAAGTGATAGTGCTGAAAAGCTCCTTAATACCATGAGTGGTTTTTATTTAACATCACTTCCAGTTCCAATGTTGTAGGGCAGAACAGATTCCCCCAGAACCCACAGCACAGCCCTCTGCTCTCTGGGGCATCCTAAGCCAGCACGCACCAGAGCTCACAGACAAAGTTCTTTCTGAAAGGGGAAAGGTGATCTGGGGGGTTTCCATGAGAAGTGGAATAGGTTTTGCTGTGAGATGTAGGGTAGACTACCCTAACTTGTCACTGCCTCTTCCTCTCTGGACAGGTCCAAATGCCTAGTGGAAGCAAATGTCCAACAGCAGCTCCTTCACTGAATTCCTCCTCCTGGCATTCGCAGACACACGGGAGCTGCAGCTCTTGCACTTCTGGCTTTTCCTGGGCATCTACCTGGCTGCCCTCGTGGGCAACAGCCTCATCATCACTGCCATAGCCTGCGACCACCGCCTCCAAACCCCCATGTACTTCTTCCTCCTCAACCTCTTCTTCCTAGACCTGGGCTCCATCTCCACCACTGTCCCCAAAGCCATGGCCAATTCCCTGTGGGACATCAGGGCCATCTCCTACTTGGGATGTGCTACACAGGTCTTTTTTTTCTTCTTCTTGTTCACAGCAGAGTATTCTCTCCTCACTGTCATGGCCTATGACCGATACCTTGCTATCTGCAAACCCCTGCACTATGGGACCCTCCTGGGCAGCAGAGCTTGTGTCCACATGGCAGCAGCTGCCTGGGGCAGTGGGTTCCTCTATGCTCTGCTGCACACTGCCAATATTTTTTCACTGCCCCTCTGCCACGGAAATGTCGTGGAAACGTTCTTCTGTGAAATCCCCCAGATCCTCAAGCTTTCCTGCTCAGACTCTGACTACCTCAGGGAAGTTGGACTCTTTGTTACTGGTTCCTTTTTCGGTTTGGGGTGTTTTATTTTCGTTGTTGTGTCCTACGTGCAGATCTTCAGGGTTCTGCTGAGGATCCCCTCAGAGAACGGATGGCACAAAGCCTTCTCCATGTGCCTGCCTCACATGGCCGTGCTCTCAGTCTTTATCAGCACTGGCATGTTTGCCTATCTGAAACCCCCCTCCTTCTTTTCCCCAGCCATCGATCTAGTGGTTGCAATCCTTTACGCGGTGCTGCCTCCAGTAGTGAACCCCCTCATCTACAGCATGAGGAACCAGGAGCTGAAGAAAGCAGTGTGGAGACTGATGACTGGATGCTTTTTAGAAGCAACAAACTGGTCGTAACCTGTTGCATATCACTCATAAGTTATTACTCCCCCAAATATTCTTCTTCTTTTGGTTTTGTTTTACTGGAGATACTACTGCCGAGCAAGAAATGCCATTTTGCATCCCACATCAGGATCTACCTTTCCTGTCTGATTCAGAGAGTACGTAAATCAGGAGCTGTGACCTTCGTGCGTTTTAAAAAGGTGAACTACCCTCCTGTGAGGTTTTCCTGAGATCAGAGAGGCTCTGGGGTATGCAGAAAAAGCAGAGATTAAAACTGTCAATGAAGGGCAGGAAGGAGAATTAGGAGAATTACAGGCTGGTCAACCCAACCTCTGTTCCTGGGAAGGTGATGGAGCAAGTCCTCCTGCAGCCATTTCCACACACTTACAGGAGAAGGAAGGGATTGCTGAACTCATATGGGTAGGGGAAAGACGGGGATGTTTTCTACCCGGACCTTAGCAAATGCTTTACCTGGCATCCCATAATCTCCTTATAAGCAGATTTGGCCAAGACTGTTGAATGTCTTTAGGAACTCCCTGTATAATGTGGTGGAGTGGATTTTCAGCTCATTTGTGGATGATGCCAAATTGGGCAGAGACCTTGAGCGACCTCATCATGTTATCCTGCCTTGAGCAGGATAGCCAGGCAAGATGATGTTCAGAGGTCTCTTGCAACCTGAGTTATTCTATGATTCATTGAATTCTTCACTTGGAGAGCAGTTTGAAGACAGAGTATAGAGAGGGAAAAGACAAAGCAGAAACAGAAGTAGAGATATAAAATACACCAAGACAATTACAGCAGTTCCTCTGAGGACCATTTCTCCACTCAAAACCATGTTAGGAAAGCGATTAGATGAATTTCGTGAAACAAGTTTACTTTTATGTTGTCAGTTACTGGGCCATAAGTATTGTGATAATTGGGTATGGTATCATGTGGTCAGTTGTGTCTCAGGAACACATAATCCAGTAAGAAGCCAATGGCTGTGAAGGGGCCTGTGAGGATCTTTGTGCCTCCAGAATATGGCTGAGAAAGCAACTGTGAGGTCGCTTGCTTCTGAAATAGATGACTCATGACTGGGACGTGCTTTGAAGCTGCCATCTGCCAGCACCTCTGACAGGCCAGCAGAAGGCACCTGGCTGGCACTTTGACTGGGAGATGCCCTCTGCCGAAGGATCTAGGCTCACTACAGGAAGGGGACTCAGATTTTGCTTGGCATGTCTCTCCTGCCTAAGTACTTAACGGGATATCAGCAAGCACACGCCTTGGTCGTGTCTATCCAAGAAGATGAAACGGCTAACGGCCTTGGGAGATCATTTTGAGGTTACTTCTGTCTGGTCAAGTGAAAGACCACAAGAAGGCTGATGAGTTGGGATGCCTGCCAGAAGGGTTGTTTCCAATATGGTTGTAGGAAACAGCAGAGGAGATAAACACTGCCACACAGTGGACTGGACACGAGGAGGAAGAAATGTCACTTAAATTGTAGTGCTGTGGTACCAGAAGTCATCCAGAAGGAGTATGAGATCAGTCCATGTCTTTGTGTTTCAAGGAACAGAGGGTGATGGTGGACAGATGTCAGTGAATGTATGGATATGCCAGAGTGAGAGCAAGGTGGGGAAGCGAGATGGGTGTCTACAGCCTGCAGGAAAATGGAAGGCACTGTAGGACAGTGTAGGGCAACCTGTGGTGGAGATGTCAAAGGGTGCTAGCTAAAGCTGGAGGTCACAAAGAAAATCCAAGTCTTTGTCCCCTTGGTTATGGCAGCTGCCTCTGTCAGTAAGTCCTCGGAAGAGACCCATTGTCCTAAGGCACAGGGGCCTCACGGCCTCCTTGCACAACCCCGCTAGGGCTGGGAACTGTCATACCACTGTCCTTCACTCGGCATCACACACCCCACAGCCCTCTGCCCTCCAACAGCCCTGAGCAAAGCGTGAAGGACAGGATCTGCCTTCCCAGGGCTGGTCATTCTGCTTCATGAGACAAACCCAGCATTTTCTCAGCACCTGAGCTACCTGCACATCACCTTTGCCTACTGCAATCACGGCCTCCGATTATCAGTTCTAACGAGTCCCCGGGGAGGCTTTGTTGGTAACCTCCATGGGACTCATTATTACTTTAAAGTACTTTAAGCTTTGTTTTTTATGCTGAGTCTTTGAGAGGTTTGTGCAATCTGCTCTCAGTACCCAAGGTTCAAGGACTCAGCACCAAATACACCATGGGGCTCGTTAAATTAAAGCAAGCCCTGACAAGCCATGTCTCTTCCTGGAGTTTTTTTAAGTCTTCAAGAGTTGTACTGGTAATGAGAGCTGTTTCCTAGGGTAGTGATGGAGAAAGATTTCAAAGAGCTTCTAATAAAAATGAGGTGTTTTTTTCAAAACACAGGCAGATTTTATGACTTTTGAATTTAGAGAAGAGGTGATGGCAGCATTCTCCAACAGGTGTTGATACAGGGTGTCTCCTCAGAAAGTCTGGACAGGCTGAATAAGAGGTACCTTGAGGTATGACACTGTATGGACAATGCTCACCTCATATCCCCAACCCCGCCTTTTCTCTCAGTGGCCACCTGGGACTTTCCCTTACACCAGACTTCTCCGCTGCAGTCTGCAGTTGGATGTTACAGCTCCTTTGTACCAAATCCCACCGGCTTTCCTTAGGCAATGGCAGAGAGGCACAGATTTGTTTTCCTCTTTGCAAGCAAAGAAAAGTGAACCATGTCAAGTTTCATCAGCAGTAAAACATTCTGCAAACCTATGAGATATTCTGCGACTCTATGGTTTATTCCTTCAGATTCCTCCCAGCTTGCCAGCTGCTGCTTTTTTGAGCTTCAGAGATTTATAAGCTTTCCTTTCTTTCAAAGGACTAATTGTCTCCTTCAGAATCACAGAATCACAGAATGTTAGGGGTTGGAAGGGACCTTTGTGGGTCATCTATTCCAACCCCCCTGCCGAAGCAGGGTCACCCATAGCAGGCTGCACAGGACCTTGTCCAGGCTGGTCTTGAATACCTCCAGAGAAGGAGACTCCACAACCTCCCTGGGCAGCCTGTGGGAATTGTTTAGTCACATAACAAGGAGAAGGGGAGGTGGGAAGAAAAAAGGTTTTGATTTCCTGAAAAAAACCAGCTCTACAATAATTACAATCTAGTTAAACCATTCATAATAATAGTCTTATGCCTGCAGTGTCTCAGGGTTAAAGCATTTGATCGAAAGGCCAAACACGTCAGCATACTATTACTGGCAGCTGGGTCATCGGGAAAAATACAGCTCCCAGTCTTCATATGCGCAAAGGACCTGCCACAGTTACAGTCTGTTTGTAGGAACATAAAACTGTCACCACCTTTGAATGTAGTGCAAATTTTCTCTTTCTGTTTGTTTCTTAGTATGTTTTGAGACGTCTAATATTTGCAAAGGATGCTATGCTCTTTGTTTGTGTGAGAGAAGGCTGATGGGACTTTCAGGACTAATTCAGAGACAATGGCAGTAAATCCCAGCAGCGACAGAGGCTTCTTTTGTTCCATATTTGCTTCACCAGTTCCTATACAACATAACTCCTGTATTTGATGTTTCTTGGCTATACTAGTTCTCCCTTTCTCCACATGATACCTTTTATGAGTGTTTCACTCAGGTGTGTTCCCTTTCATTCTGCAGGAAGCCAAGAATTTAAACAGCATTTTGATATCCTATGACACACTTGTATACTGGGCGTTCAAGTTAGGTATTGCAATGCTAAATTTTAATTGATTTCTGAGTCTAGCTTAGAGTTTCTTCATATAATCTTTACTAGCAAACATGAGGAACATGCAGAAACAATTTATTAGAAAAGCATGGATCCCCTTGATGTACAGTGGATCCAGTGATAAGCAAAACCAAGCAATCATTGTATTTTTCCTGGTTTTAGTTTATTCCTGTGTTACTCAAAAATTACTTTTTTCCTCTTCCATGAGGTCTTCAAATATAACTGAATGTAGGTCTCACATCACCTTTCCAAGGAGGCCAGATATGAGCGGCTCTTATATGTATCCTCTTCCACACAGAATATATGCTATGATCGCTGCTTTTCTTCTCTACGTTTAATGAGCCAGTATTCATCTGTTTTCACTCATGCTTCCTATTAAAAATGCGGTATTTTAAAAATGTCTATGTCATTGTTTACACTAAAAAGCTGAAGCTAAATGTGGTGGTGCAGCTCCCCTCCCTCACACCTGGCAATCTCAGAAGCAGCTAATTCTTTCTTGCGCTGCATGAATGGTTAGCTGGTGTGCGTTGAACTGGGACAACCGGGCACTTTCCCTGCTCTTCATACAAGAGCACTGAGTTGGGCCAATCAGGCGCTCCCTGACCACACCTGAAAGTCCTGATGCCTGGAGTCACACCTGCCTGGTAAGTGTCAGAACTGTGCATTCTGGGTAGTACTAGAATTGCATAGTTGCTGTCTAAATATCAGGATTGCATCATGTGGATTGTGACCAGGATGGAAAATTACTGGTGCCTAAAGTCAATCAGCTTGAGACCGTACAAACAGCAGTACCAAGGAAGGCCCTCTGAGCTCTTCTGGTCCACAGCGAGCTGTACCCAGTAACTGTCTCTGAGTGGGATGCATCTCAGAGTAACTCATGAACTATTTGGACTGATCAGACATGGCTACAGATTGGTAGATATGGCTACAGATTGGGCAGAAGTAGAATAGAGAACCTCATGCAAATAGCTGCATTATCAGGATGGAAAGTTCCCAGGGAACTAACGTCCGGGTAAAGATGCATAAAGCACTCCTTGAAAAATAAACTTTGTCTCACTTGCAACACAAGTGGAGTCCGAGCCGTCATATGTCACACCTGGACAGGCAGTGTTGTGTCATTGTGAGACCTCTCTCAAACACCTTGGAAAGGCCAGAGACATCAGAGAGGTTCTTGGGGTCTTGGAAAAGGCAGACATGACACTAGTCTTCAAAAAGGGCAGGAAGGAGGATCTGGAGAGTTGCAGACTGGTCAGCCTCGCTAGGGAAGGTGTTATGGCAAGTCATCCTGCAGCCATCTCATCAGTATTTGAAGGACAAGAAAGGGATTGCAGAACACTTGCAGGCGGCAAAAGAAGGAGAAGTTTATATCTGGATATTAGGAAAGCCTTTGCTGGGGTTTCCCATAGTCTCCTGACAGACAGACTGCTGACAGCAGCACAGAAAAAGTGGAGTATGTGGTGGATGGGAAGTTGGCTGAACCATGAGGGTCAGATGTCATCCATGGTACAAAGTCCTCCTGACAGCCACTGCTTAATGGCATCCCTCGAAGTCCAGGCACCTCATGGGAGGCGAGGATACAGTATGTGTAGCGGTCGATTTGGAAGACAAATAAGCTAATAATGAATGTCATCCCCTCCCCACACCCTTGCCCTCAGCTTTACTTGCTGAGCATGATGTCCTATAGCATGGAATATTCCTTTGGTCAAATCAGGTAAACTGTTACATCTATGTCCACTCCCAACCACGTGACCATCCTGAGCCTGCCAGGTTTTGGGGGTGTTGCAGAGACAGCCTTCATATGGTGCAAGCACTGCTCAGTAACAGCCAAACCATTGGTGTAGGATCAACATCATTCTCGCCACGAGAGCAAAGCACAGCAGTAAACGGGCTGCTATGGGGAAAGTGAACTCCATCCCAGTCAGACCCAGTAGAGTGGTGTTCAGGCGTCTCTTCCAACCTGCATTATTCTAAAATTCAGTGCATGTTCCTTTGGAGAACTCTTTGAAAAAAGAATAGATAATGGAAGAAGACAAAACAGGCAGAAGTAGACGTAGAAGATGCACCAGTATAAATACAGCAGTTCCTCTGAGGAACATTTCTTCATTCAAATTGTTGGTAGAAGAACTGTTAGATAACTTTGAGGAAACAAGGTAATAATTCTCTGCTCAGGTACTGGTCCACAAGGATGGTGATGGTTGGGTATCATACCATGTGCTCAGTAGTGTCTCAGGATCTCTTAAAATAGTAAGAAGCCAATGGCTGTGAAGGAGGCTGTGAGGTCACTTGTGCCTCTGGAAGTGACAGGCCAGCAGCAGGAACATAGTAGAGAACGGGACTGTGAGGTCGTTTGGTTCTGAAAGAGCTGATAGGTCAGCCCTTGACTCATGGATGGGATACGTGCTTTGAAGCTGCCATCTTCCAGCACCTCTGACAGGCCAGCAAAAGGCACTTGGCTGGCATATGGACCGGGATATGCCCTCTGCTGAAGGACCTAGGCTCACTCCAGGAAGGGGGCTTAGATTTTGGTTGGCATGTCTCTCCTGCCTCAGTGCATGATGGTACAGCAGAAAGAACATGGCTTGGTCAAGTCTACCCAAGAAGCTGAATGGCTAGCAGCCTTGGGAGACAGTGGTGAGGTTACTTCTGTCTCATCAAGTGAAAGGCCACACGAAGGCTGATGAGTTGGGATGCCTGCTTGAAGGGTTGTTTCCAATATGGTTGTAGCAAACAGCAGGAGAGAGAAACACTGCCACACACAGCAGCTTGGACACAAGGAGACTGGACACAAGGAAGAAGAAAGGTCACTCGAAGGGTGGTTCTGATGTACAAGAAACCACCCAGAAGGAGTATGAGATGAGTCCATGTCTTTGTGTTTCAAGGAACAGAGGGTGAGGGTGGACAGATGTTAATGAATGCATGGATATGCCAGAGTGAGAGCAAGGTGAGGAAGTGAGGTGGGTGTCTACAGCCTGCAGGCAAACGGAAGCGGCTGTGGGACAGTGCAGGACAACCTGTGGTGGAGATGACAAAGGGTGCTAGCAAAGGTGGAAGTCACAAAGAAAATCCAAGTCTTTGTCCCCTTGGTTATGTCTGTCACCAAGGCCTAAGAGGAGACACATTGTCCTAAGGTGCTGGGGTCTCACTGACTCCTTGCACACCCCCAGTAGGGCTGGGAACTGTCATACCACTGTCCTTCACTCGGCTTCACACACCCCACATCCCTCTGCCCTCCAACAGCCCTGAGCAAAGCGTGAAGGACAAGATCTGCCTTCCCAGGGCTGGCCTTTCTGCTTCATCAAACAAACCCAGGGTTTTCTCAGCATCTGAGCTACCTGAACATCACCTTTACCTACTGCAATCATGGCCTCCAATTATCTGTTCTAACAAGTCACTGGGGAGAATCTGTTCGTAACCTGCACGGAACTCCTTAATGCTTCAAAGTACTTTGTTGTTTTTTTTTTTTTTTTATGCTGAGTCTTTGAGAGGTTTGTGCAATCTGCTCTCAGTACCTGAGGTTCAAGGACTCGGCACCAAATACACCATGGGGCTCATTAAAATTCAGCGAGCCCTAACAAGCCATGTCTCTTCCTGTAGTTTTCATCAAGTCTTGAAGAGTTTTACAGATAATTGGACCTGTTTTCTAGGGCAGTGATGGAGAAAGATTTCAAAAAGCTCCTAATAAAAATGAGGTGTTATATTCAAGGGTGTATTATATGACTTTTCTGTTTAGAGAAGAGGTGATGGCAGCATTCTCCAACAGGTGTTGACCCAGAAAAACTGTACAGCACATCCTGGTTTCCCCAAGGAAAAGTGAGAAGGAAACAAAGACCAGAGCCTTAAAATAAACTTTCTCCTGGTAGGCCTCAGTAGCAGATGCAACTGTTATTGCCAAGGGGACAAAGACCTTGGTCTTATGAGGCCTTTCAGCCTTCCATGAGCCCTTGGCCATCTCTATTGCTGGCTGTCCCACACTGTCCCAGGCCTGCATTTGGACCTGACTAGATGCAACCGAGAGTCCTGAGGGAACTGGCTGATGTCGTTGCCACGTCACTCTCCAGGATATTTGAAAGGTCATAGCCGTCAGGCAAAGTCTCTGGTAACTTGGGGATGGGAAACATTGTGCCCATTTTTAAAAAGGATAGAAAGGAGGACCCTGGGAACTACCAACCTGTCAGCCTCACCTCTGTGCCTGGGAAGATCATGGAACATGTTCCCCTAGGTGCTATGCTAAGGTCCTTGGAGGACAGGGAGATGTTTCAAGACAGCCAGCATGGCTTCATCAAAGGCATGTCCTCTCTGACCTGCCTAGTAGCTTTTTATGATGCTGTGACTACATCAGTGGACGAGGGAAGAGCTATGGATGTGATCTCTCTGGACTTCTGTACAGCCTTCGACGCAGTCCCCTACGACGTCCTTCTCTAAATTGCAGAGATACGAATTTGATGGTGGACTGTTTGGTGGCAAAGGAATTGGTTGGAAGGTCACAGCCAGAGGGTAGTGGCCAACAGCTCAATATCCAAATGGCTGCTGGTGACAAGTGGTGTCCCTCAGGGGTCTGTACTGGGACCATTGCTGTTTAGTATCTTCATCAATGACACAGCGAGATCGAGTGCATCCTCATCAAGTTTGCAGATGACACCAAGCTGAGTGCTTCAGCTGACACGCCAGAAGGACAGGATGCCATCTAGAGGGTCCTGGACCAGCTCGAGACGTAAGTCTGAGTGAACTTGATGAGGTCCAGAAAGGCCAACTGCAAGGTTCTGCAGCTGGGTCAGGGCAAGACCAGCTATCAATACATGCTGGGGGATGAAGGGCTTGAGAGCAGCCCTGCAGAGTAGGTCTCAGGGGCGCTCGTGGATGAAAAGCTGGACACAAGCCACCAATGCGCACTCGCAGACCACAAGGCCAACTGTACCCTGGGCTGCATCAAGAGAAGTCTGGCCAGCAGGTCAAGGGAGATGATTGTGCCTCTCTGCTCTGCTCTGCTCTGGTGAGACTCCCACCTGGAGTCCTACATCCATCTCTGGAGCCCCCAGCAGAAGAAGGACATGGAACAGTTGTAGCGGGTCCAGAGGAGGGTGACTGAAATGATCTGAGGGCTTAAGCACCTCTCCTGTGAGGAAAAGCTGAGAGAGTTGGGGCTGCTCAGCCTGGAGATGATAAAGGAGACATTATTGCAGCCTTTCAGTACTTAAAGGGAGCATCTAAGAAAGACGGGGAAAGTCTTTTTAGCAAGGCCTGTTGTGATAGGGGGAGGAGGAATGGCTTTAAACTAAGGAAGGGTAGAACAAGACTGGATATAAGGAAGAATTGATTTTACCATGCGGGTGGTGAAACCCTGGAACAGATTTCCCAGAGAGGTAGTGGAGACTGAAGCTACTGAAGGTGAAGGGCTCTGGAGCAGAGGCTC
>Ga0065711_1045286_pt1 | contig 13576 bp, 7 predicted proteins | sample Hoacrofraction12_FD_59098 | JGI IMG/M metagenome (GOLD analysis project Ga0065711, IMG submission 59098) | Hoatzin crop microbial communities from Cojedes, Venezuela - Epithelial fraction 12 v2 (version 2) | ecosystem: Host-associated > Birds > Digestive system > Esophagus > Crop | place... | reverse complement strand
TGAATCCATGCTGACTACTCCTGATAACCTTCTTTTCCTCCACTTGCTTGTTGATGACCTCCAGGATAAGCTGCTCCATCACCTTTCCCGGGATGGAGGTGAGGTTGACCAGCCTGTAGTTCCCTGGGCCCTCCTTCTTGCCCTTTTTGAAGATTGGAGTGACATTGGCCTTTCTCCAGTCCTCGGGTACCTCTCCTGTCCTCCAGGACCTCTCAAAGATAATGGAGATTAAGCTCTTTCTCTTTAGCAACGTGTGCGTGCATGGGTTTCCTGTGCAGTCAGTGTCTACAGTAAGAGGTAGAGGGCAGGAGCATTTCGTGTGAGCAGGTCCTTTGGAAAGCTGAAGGCATAGGTGACAAAGATAGCTATATTAGAAATGTATTTTGAAGGTGGGTGTTTAAAAGATGTTGTTTAAATTTGTTTGCAGAAGACAAAGATAGAGCAGAAAACTCCAATGTCTGTACAACATGCCTTTACATAAATATGTAATTGCACACATCTGAGGTAGTGTTTTATTTTTTTGTGTGTATTACGGCAGTTTGTCTTTGATATGAAATTAGACTCTATAATGTTGGAATTCCTTGTGCGTCAGGGAATAATATAGTCTAATGGCACAGGGTTTACCATAGCTGATTGCATTTCCTGAATCAATTATTCAGTTCAGCTTCTGAAAATAAGGAGTAGTTTAGAAGGCCAGTAAATTTGCCAGCAGTGCCTTTACTTAGTTATGCTATGCTATAGACATGAGGAATCTTTAGGAGACAGGTATAAAGTAAAAAGATCAATTTGAGTATATGTTCTTGTCAGCCAAATTTATCCCACCTAATAACAGCTTATTAGAGTTTGACTTTTAGATTGCTGCTGAAATTTCTTTACTGGTTTGGGTATTTTTTTGTTAACTGTACTAACTTTCAAGTGTTGTACTTCCGTACACACCAAATCTTATGTTTCAGTGCAGGATTAGGAAGTAAGAATTTATGATTCCTAAAATGGGTCTGACAGATCCTTTAGTTCTACAAAAATGCTGGGCAGTGGGTAGGTGACAGAAAACAGGAGAGAACGGGAGATTGACATGAAGGTTTGGTACACTCTCTGATTGCTCTCTGTAGGAGGATTTGCAGATTGATGTGGTTTGGGGCATATGTGAATTGAGGATACTTGGGGCTTAATAAAATCAGTTGTGTAACCTTGAATGTCAACTTCAAGCTACTGACCAAGCCCACTATGTAGGCATTTTGAACTGCTAGCAAAACTACTGTAAACTGCAGCAGATTAAAGATTTGCTATCTAGTCTCTCTTTGAATTCCTATCAGATGTTTCTGTATTTAACCTGTGTTTAGAAAAATAAACATACAACTTGGATTAACTCCTTGACTGAGTTCAGGTAAGTGTTATTTTTGTGTGTTTTAATAAATGATACATTCCATTTCTATCATGTCTTTTCTTACAGCAAAGTTTTGTGGTGACCCTGGAATACCTGCTCAAGGGAAAAGAGAAGGCAAAAGCTTCATCTATCAGTCAGAAGTCTCTTTCAGCTGTAATCCTCCTTTTATTTTGGTTGGCTCCATCACCAGGATTTGCCAAGCAGATGGCACATGGAGTGGTTCTTCTCCTCGATGTATAGGTAAGGTTACATCCACATTACTGAAATTTCTTGAAATGCTTATTACTCCTTATCCTGTTAAGTCAGTTGAGGAGTTTTCAGCTATTTTGAATTATCCTGATATTATTTTATACTGTCTAAGAATCAAGCCACTTTTTTTTTGAGAAATGACACATTTTTTTTTCTATCATTGTCATGCTGTTGAACAAGCTTAATTTTGTGATACATTCCTGTATTTCTTTAAAATATTGTAATTTGGTTTGTCTTTAATTTATTGCAATTTTTTTTTTAAGAACCTACTCGCACAGCATGTGAAAATCCAGGAGTTCCAAGGCATGGGTCACAAAACAACACATTTGGCTATCAGGTAAAGTATACTATTTTTTATTAACTAGCATATTCAAATAATTTTATACTACCACAAAGTCTAGAAACTTCTGATTAGAGGTCCAGAAACTGCTCATGCCTTGTAAGAGCTGATTGCTAGAGTGTTGCTGAGTTTCCTTATTTCTAGCTGTTGGATTACAATGACCTTGTGCTCTTATTATCAATGCATTAGATGAAGCCCTGGTGATGAAATTCTTCTTTGTTTCACCTTGAAGGAGTTCAGTGTCTCCCCACCAATATGTGTGTTCCTTACTGTATCAAGTAGGCTTTTTCTCCTTAGAAGTGTGTATAGTGAGTGCCAAGCTGCTAGTGTAGATTTACTCTAAAAAACAGTGTTTTTGGTTGTTTTTTTTTTGTGAGAGCAATTCTGTTGTTACATTTAGAAATGCTGAAAACAAGTTTGTCTCCATCACCTTTCCTGCCCCCAGTAAGTTTTAATATACACTGGTAAGATTCCCCTTGAACCTTTTCTTTTGCAGGCTGGACAATCCCAGCTCTTTCAGCCACTCTTTGTTTGACAGATGCTTTAATCCCTTAATCACCTTTGTGGCCTATCACTGAACTCAATGCAGTATGTCCCTGTCTCTCTTGCACTGGTGAGCCCAGCACTGGACCCAGCACCCATTGGTGTCTCACCAGTGCTGAGCGGAGGGGATCACCCCTCTCTACCTGCTGGCAGTGCTCTACCTGATGCAGCCTAGGAGGCCGCTGGCTGCCTTCTCTACAAGGATGTGTTGTGGCAAATGGTGTTTGCGTATGTTTTTGTTGGAAACAGAATTGTGAAATTGAAAATGCTTCTGAATTTCTGATTTTCTGAATCACACATAACAGTGATGTCAGTGAGATATTTTGCATGGGTGAATGGTATACAGATGCCAACATGTGTCCTGTAATTTGCTAGGAATCTGATAAGGCAGCTGCAAACAAACTAAGAAAGAGTCTAAACTATCCTGCTACATCTGTGTTTGGTGTCAGGGCTGAAAGCTCCAGACATGTGAAGAGCACTAGGCAGAAGAGTAAGCTAGTAGCTCTCTGGTTGCATGTGGTGCCTGTCTAGTAGCAGGAGTTAAATAAAAACTGATGATTTCCAGAAATGCAAGAAAGGGCTAGTTGAAATTTAAACAGATTTATAACATGAAATTAGTTTTTAAAAGCAAAGCTGTAGCTAAAGACTTTTCAAAGCTTCATGGCCATAAATTTCTTTGGTTTATCATGTTGGTGGCCTTTAACCAGTACTCCTCCTGCTTAGTGATTGTTTTAGCAATCTTTGTGTTTTCGGATTGTGGTAGATCACAATCAGATGCAAGTGGTAATACAATTTTCTCAGTTTTCTCCAGGGAGTGTGGTGCTGTTTCACACCAAGATAGAATACACAGGGACAGTCCTTGGGTTGACTTGCTTAAAGTATAATACAATACTATGCTAGAGGGCAACTCTTTATTTAACTGTATAGGAAATGAATCATTGCAATGACCATTTTCTACAATTTTATTGTTACAGTGTCTCTGGCATATTAATGAGCCTTCTATCACTGAAGAAGCTAATGCAGACTTTCTCATTTGTGGTGTAGTTGTTGTAGTTTTGAAGGAAAGCATCGCTCACAGCTAGCATAGAACTGTCAAAATACCAGGCAAAAATGTCAGCCTATAAATAATTTCTGAAAGAAATGTAGCTGCTGGCGGAATCTACAACCTTGATCTCGCAGCTGTAAAGTTAGTGCCTAGCAGTTTTAAACTGCATGAGCTACAGTCTCCTTACCCAGCCACAACTTATCCTCAAACTCATGTAGTGAATTTGGTTTTACACAGTGACTAAATGTTTGCATGCATCTTCTGGTTACTCTAAATATGATTGCTTGGTTAATACAGAACAGGGTAGGAATATAATTTGCACAGATGAAACTGTCTTTAGCTCTTTACTGGGTAGAAATGACAGTGAAAATGATCAGTTCTAGACAAGTTATTGTCTGTAGATCCTGGAATGAAATATTACATTACTGTATATTCAATAATGTTATGACTCATTTAAACCACAAACATATTATAAATGAATTTATATTATTCTATTATTAACTTCCTGTATGAATGGGATAATTACTTTTGCTTCCATCCACAGCAGAAAGGCAAAAAATAGATTAAAAATTTGATAGATAAGTTATACCAGAATACTGAAGATGAGATGGCTTTGATTTTCTTTTGTCTGATAGATCAATTCTCTACTATTTTAAATAATAGACCAAAAAAGCTTATGTAACATAAAGCAAAATGTTTTGCAGTTGGCAAATGCATATCAAGGAATTGTTGCTGTTGAACATATAAGATGATATTCTGACTCTGACTCAGGGAGGTTGTGTTTTTTTCTCATTTGGGCATTTGGTGGGGTTTTTTGTTTGTTCTTTGTGGTTTGGTTTTATTTTGTTTTGTTTTTTTAACTCTCTTAGACACTTCACATTTAAACTAATATTAATAGGGTTACTTAAGTGACTCAATTGTTAAGTTTTAAATTTGTGTCTCTGTCTCGTAACAAAAAAAAATCAAGATGTAGCCTGACAGTAGAGTTCAAGTCTTCATATGTGGAGTCCTGTTTTAAGTGTTTTTCAACAAACGACAATACCTCCTCTTTTACCTGACTATATCACTAATTGTCACTTGCTTTTCATATTACTAATGTCAAGTCAGGAACTTCCACAGCACTGCTTTTCTGTTCTTGTTTTCCTCACTCTTGATTATCTGTTTTCCTATCTCACTGATTGCATTGAAAGTTCAGGCATATACAGCGTAATTCCAGGCATGACTGGAAGGAATATCAAAACCTGACCTCCTGGAACCTGCACTAACAGAAGCACAAATATCACCACCTCTTATTTGAATGGTGTTTGAACTGTTAAATAGGAACTTTGTAACAAAGAGATAACAGAATTTTGCATGGATTTTATAGTTCAGTATTGAATTCTACAGGCAGAAGCAGATCATATTCTTCCATGGTCAAATAACATCAAAGCACAAGCTTAGTGCTACTTTGATATCAGGCGTGGCATGTAAATGAATAGCATCACCTACTCTAATTGTTATGAATATGTACTTCTAGGTTGTTTACCTTTCATCTGAGTATTTTTGATTTGACAGATCTGCTTTAACAGTGTGTTGCAACGAAGACAAAAAATCTTTAGAACTTCGTGAATACTGACTCCGTCTGTAATCTGGAAAATAAATTGCTCCTTGAAAAGAAACTATGGTTTTGAAATATTTGCCCAGATATATTGCTAGTACCATAGAAAATTGCTTATAGCACTTTCACCATAAGTTGTTGTAACACAAGATATTACTGAATTGAAGAAAATGTTTAGAACTGCTTAGATCAATCAGTCATATGTACAAGATTTATTACTTCTCATACCTTTCCAGCATACGTTTTAGGAGAAATTCAGCTATTTTCATCTACTTTAAAGCCTGAAAGGAGCCAAAGGACAGTCTGAATTCAGAAAGGAAAGTAGCAACACAACAGTAGTGGTAGCACTGTATTAGCTCTTTGGTTCTATTTTGTGAAAAGCTGTATAAAACTTGATCTGCAGATGTGGAGCAACCTTGCAAATAATCTCCCTCTGTGAATGTCATGCATATAAAAACTTCAGTGTTGATTGAATTTTAGTATGAAGTTCCAAGAGAAGTCCTGTACTACCACAGAATGGCTGTCTCCATTAGCACAGCTGACATCATCACTGCATTAATGAAAATATAATTTAAGCCTTATCAGACTCCACGTTTTATTTCTGGTTCCTTCTGCTTCTGAGGATACTGAGATCTGTGGTCTCAGCCTGGTGTCAGTGGGGGATGCTAGTGTCAGAATCTGAGGTTCTTCATTGGCAGGAATGTGATTTTGACTTTTTTTCCTTCCCTTTTGTTTGGTCTCTGTCATTCTTGATTTATCTGGGGTTATTTATAAAGTTTCTAACACAATTTTACACCAGTCATACTGCAGCTCCACATGACATTTCAATATCTCCTTTACGAGGCACGTTTCACATGTATTAGATACTTGTTCTTTTTTACCTTTGAAACCTGATTCTATCCAGGTCTTCATTTCTTTAAGTGACCATGGGTGATTTGTTCACAGCAATGGGATCTCCAGTGTCGAGCATATGTCACATCTCTTACCACACCCACACATGTAGTCTTCTTCACTGTATCCTGTGTCTCCATTTCTCAAGGCCTTTGGTATTATTCCAGTGCCAGGCCTGTATTTCTCTGTACAGCATGACATTAGTGGTAAATAGCTCATTCTGCACATAATAGCTTCTTGTGTGGAGGTAAAGCTGTAGTTGTACCATACAAAGATAAAGGCAGGCATAAAAATTAGTCACAGCCACCAGATCACAATAAAATTTGATGTTACAGCTAAACCAAGTTTAAAAAAAAAAAAAAAACACAACCAAAACTCCAGACAGCTCAAGACACTTTCAGACAAAGGAAGCCTGGCAAGCCACTGCCCAGGGGTCTTGCAAACTCAATAGCCTGATACTAGTAGTGGCAATACTGTATTACTCAGGTATTAAACTACAGATACAGCAAAGACTTTGAGATGTGCTTTCATTCACTTAAAATATGATGCTAAAACTTAGTGAAGAGAAATAACTGACGTTCCCTTAGCCTCTCGATCCTTTGGCTTGAATTGCTGTGGATGGAGAAGCTTGTTAGAGTATCTTCATGTTCTTTGGTAAACTGAAGTCTGAGAAAAAGTTGAATGTAGAATAATTTATGAAAGCTAGAAATATCTTCTCTTCTTGTAAGGAATATCAGAAATAATAAGGATAATTTATTATTATTATACATGATTATAATATTATTTTGGTGAAATAAATGTATCTAGAGCATTAGCCTATTCTCTATAATTGGAGGCAGGTTAATATTTATGCATTTTCATCTCAGATTGCCATTTCTCCTCTTAGGGAATAGCAAATATGTGGTCTTTGGTTCTAAGCAAAACGAAAAGTTAGTGATGTTGATTTTGGGAATATCCAAACTGTAACTGACAGTGTGGAAAATGTAGCTATTTAACAGACATGACCAAGCAATAGACAAGGAAATAATTTTATTTTTCAGGATTGAATGTAAACACAGTTGCACACAAAGCAGTCCTTCCCTAAAACCAGCGAGTACAGTGAACAAAGATATTTCAGCTGTCTCCCCAGCTCTCCTCACTAGTGCTTCTATTCAAGCTGCACAACAAAGAAATCAAATCAGAACAGCACAAGACCGGAAATTTTTTAAGAGCATAGAAGGTTGTACTGTAATGCCACCTGCTGCCGCTGGCACAAAAATGTTGGAAAATAGACTTCCCAAAAAGTGTTGTTTTTTTTTTTTCATAATTACATATTATTGTAAGCTTTTTAAATTTTTTTAGGAGCAGGGAGCCTTACTCCTTTATTTATTTGTTTATCATCTTGAATGGCGTGGCAGAACTTCTAAAAACATCATCACAACTTCTAAAAACATCATCACAACTTCTAAAAATGTCATCACATGAGCAACTGCTGTATTTCTCATGCTACTTTTGGTCCTTATATATGTAAAGGTTGTGTTTCCCTAACACAGATAATACAGGAAACATCTGGTTTTTTTGAGGAAATAAGGAAAACAGTTTCACTAGTAGTTACTAGTGGGGCCAGTAGGTCGAGGGAGGTGAATCTGCTGCTCTGATCTACTCCGGTGCTACCTCACCTGGAGTCCTGTGTCCAGCTCTGGAGCCCTCAGCACAAGATGGAACTGTTGGAGCAGGTCCAGAGGAGGACCACAAAAATGATCTGATGTCTGGAACACCTGTCCTACGAGGAACTGGGGTTGTTGGGCCTGGAGAAGACAAGGCTTTGCAGACACCTAATAGCAGCCTTTCAGTACCTGAAGGGGGACTATAGGAAAGATGGGGACAATCTTTTCAACACGGAGTGATGGTTTTAAACTAAGGGAGTGTAGATTTAGACTAGATATAAGGAAGAAATTTTTTACCACGGGGTGTGAAACACTGCATTGCCAAGAGAAAGTAGTGGACGTCCCATCCCTAGAAACATTCAAGGTTGGGATGTATGGGGCTCTGAGTAACCTGATCTAGTCGAAGTTGTCCCTGCTCACTGTGGGGACCTAGATGACCTCTACAGGTTCCTTTCTATGAAGATTGTCCCCATCTTTCCTATAAGCCCCCTTCAGGTACTTCAAGGCCACAATAAGGTCTCCCTGCACCCTCCTCTTCTCGAGGCTGAACAGCCCCAACTCTCTCAGCCTTTCCTGACAGGGGATGTGCTCCAGCCCTTGGATCATTTTTGTGGTCCTCCTCTGGACCTGCTCCAGCAGCTCCATGTCCTTCTTGTGCTGAGGGCTCCAGAGCTGGACACAAGACTCCAGGTAGGGTCTCACCAGAGCAGAGTAGAGGGGCAGAATCACCTCCCTCAACCTGCTTGCCAAGCTGCTTTTGATGCAGCCCAGGATACAGTTGGCCTTCTGGCTGCAAGTGCAGATTGTTGGCTCATGTCCAGCTTTACGCCCATCAGCACCCCTAAGTCCTTCATGGCAGGGCTACTCTTAATCCCATCATCCCCCAGCCTGTATTGATTCTGAAAGAAGATACTTTTTTTTTCTGAAAAAAGACAGCATAGCACCTAAAATATTAATTGAAAATAAGTGATGTAGTATAACTAAGCAGTTAAAGTGATACAGTAGCTGCTTCTGGAGTTGCTACTTACTGCTGGAGTTTGAATCTCTGACTTCATTACATTTTAGAATTAGATATCTGAGTATGAGTAACCAATTAACCTGTTTATTGATTTCCATGATGTATAGCTACTCCACATCACAAAGCAATTGTATTTTTTTTTTAATTTACAAAGATCATAGGGTCAACATTGAAAGAATAAAGTGGAAAGAAAATTAAGTTCCTATTCAGATGTATTTTAAGAAACTACATATAGCTATAAAGCTGAGGTTTACTTTTGGTTAGATTTTTTTTGATGTGACCAAGGGTGAAAGGGTCCTGGTTATAAAGACGGTGTCAAAATATTGTCTTCCTTGATACCTAAAGATTAAATACTCCAGGTGTTCCTTCCATAGTTGTGAATGGAGATTCCTTCGACAGAGGCGGATTACTGAAATGAAGAAATCTTTCATAAGACTAGTACTTGTTGTAAAGTAGTATATTGGTGGTGGGTGTTTTAACTAAGCTCTTTACCATGCAATAAAGTACTTTTTGATTTCTTTTTGGTGCAACTTCTAGAACTTATGGTGTTTTCCCACTTTGTGCTTAATCATGAAAGTGATTTAGTGTATTTTCTTCAAAATCTTTTAAAAGTAATTACATAGTCCAGTGAGCACAGTAAAGAGAAAAAAAAAAAGGAGACTAAATTTAAATCACGTACTGTGTTGGTGACATACTGTCTGTAGTTCATGGGTTATTATTAAATTTCATTCTGATGAGAAGCTTGCACTGAAATGGAATACTACTATAAAGTTTCAAATGACTACTTACAGCAGTGAAATTCTGCTTCCCGGGACTAAGCTATTGTGAAAGGCTCCACATTTTAACTTTGAACATCAATTTGAATGAAGTGCTATACATTTAAACAAAATAATGAAAAAAAAACCAGAACCATAAATGTGTTGTCACATATAGTTAAAAGTTTTCAACTTCTTGTTTAAAGGTGAGTTGATAAATACATTAATATGGGTCACTACAGAACAGTAGATATGATCTATGCACCTTAAAATTTCAGTTTAACCACTCATGGCGTATAATAAACTACTCTCTGAGTGATATACTTGTAATCTAATTTCCCTGCTTTTGATGGAAACTGAGAATTATTTTCATTTTCATCAATGTCACCATAACTGGACATGCTGAACAAGTTATTCCAAGTTACTTTTGTGCAGAAATTTTTATTGACTAAAGAATTCAATTTTTATTTTTATGCAACGCATACCCATAATAAGAGCAATAACTAAAAACTAATCTCACATGAATTGCTATTGTAAATTGTAATGTACTTGTGTTCCAGTTTCTATTATCTGCATGGTACAAAGGGTGATTCTTTTTTACCTCTTGTCATTAAAAAAAAAATAAATATAGGTTTATAGTTTGTGAAGCATAAGACAGTGTTGTTGAGCAGGCTTTGTGTGTTCTAATGAAATTTTTCTCATGATAATTTGTGAATTCAGCCAGCATTCCACAAAGGGAGTCTAGTTCAGCAAAGTTCCAGCACAATCAATTACCTGTTTCATCTCTATGACTTCCTCAGTTTGCTGCATGATTGCCTTACTGGCTCCTCCTTGGTCCAGAGCTAGGAAGCCACAGTAAGCTTGATTTCCACACTCACAGTTCCTCAAGTGTTCCAGGACTAAATCAACACACCAGAGAGGCTACAGAAGACAAGGTTTCGATTCTTTTCCACAGAGGATTTTCAGATTGGGAGGAGAGTAATACTAATGAGAATAATGCAAATTTTTATTTCATATCAAAATGCTCGGTGAAATTAATTTACTTTCTAGAGAAATAGCATCATAGTTTATTCTTCCTGTATTATGTGAAGGAGTTTGCTGTCTTTGGAAAAAAAAAAAAACAAAATGGATATTTCCTCATAACAGTATTACTTCTTTTTCTACTTCTCAACAGGTGGGAAACGTTGTTCAATTTCAGTGTAAAAAAGGACACCTTCTCCATGGCTCAACAACACGAACTTGCCTTCCTGACCTTACATGGAGTGGAATCCAGCCAGAATGTATACGTAAGTAAATGATAGATTTTTGATCTATCATTTTATCTAGGCTATTTAGTTACAGTAACATTGCTATAAAGTTAACTTAATTTATATAGTTTTAGTAACTTAACGTTAATTCAGATTTGCATTATTAGCTTACAGCAGATAGAAATGTGTTTTTCGGAGTCAATTCTACAATAGGCTATAGAATTATAAAAAAAAACAACAAAAACAAAAAAAACCCAACACCAAAAATAATTATAATAAAAGCCAGCTCTTCATCCAGAGAGGTGCTAAAGTGCTAAAAATAGTAAGTTTCTATCTACGAGGGTGCAGCCTTTCCAATGAAAAGAGTGAAAGAGTTTGGAGGTGGTGAGAACAGGACATGTATGAAAGCACTGCACAACCATAACTTTTATTGGAGCAGATAGTTACAATTAGTTCTAGTAAAGAGTTTGAGCTCTTTGCCAACAAAGGAGTCGGGTATTTTAAGAAGGGGGAAAATGGAGTTTGTAATTGGAAATATTTGAATCTGAAATGGAGAGAATTTTCTCACTCGGGTACAGGAAGTAGCATTTCATTTCATAGATCTTTTCACTTTGCTAAATCTTGCTAATTTGCTGAAGGTATAACATCTTGGCTAACCTTTCTATTTTTTCAGCTAGCCGGCTGTATTTTTCTGGAAATAGTCTCACGTTATAAGGTCTGACCTTACAGAATCACTTCAGTGTATAGAGAGCATATCCACAGAACAAAAAAGCATTAGTGTTTCAGTTGGTGCTAGAGTTCCCGCTAAGCAAATAGCAAATCAGTAACTCAGTGTGTTGAAAGGTGAGCTCTGTTCTTGGAGGTATGCTGGTTTCAAGATAACACAAGGCTCTCAAATTCTGGTCGTTGTTAAAGATGTAAGAGACTTTGCACAAGGTTAAGAATTATAATTAATTTTTCTTCCTGATATTTAAAACTTGTCTTACCTAAAATTTCTCCTTGACCTTTCATAGTGTTTTCCAAATTACCCATTTATTTTCTGTTATTCAGTGCTACACATATATCATGTCAAGTAAGTCACAAGCCATGATTACTTTTAACTGTGGTAAGGTGTACGCTATTTGTGTTCCCATATGCAGAGAATTTTTGTCGTACAAGTGCATTTAGGTTGTTCTAGGTCCCTTCAAATAGAAAGGTCCGTTTTCAAGACTGTATTTACAGGCTCAAGACAGTATTTTATAGACGATATAGTAAATTTTAACGTGAATTAAAAATATATTAATGTTACATTTATTAGTGTATTTTTCTTCATTAGTTACCTGTCAGAATGAGTATAGATTATTTTTTTTAGAAGTATTTTCAACATTTTGACTGAATGATATTTTACCTTTTCTTTGTAGCTCACAGCTGTAAACAACCAGAAACCCCAACGCATGTTAATGTTGCAGGAATGGATCTTCCCTCTCTTGGTTATACATTGATTTACACTTGTCAGCCAGGATTCTTCCTGGCAGGAGGGTCAGAACATAGAGCCTGTAGGTCTGATGGCACATGGACTGGGAAAGTTCCAGTTTGTGAAGGTAAGCTCTTCTGTTTCCTGCTGCAACTCTCATCTATCATATTTCAGTGATTTTTCTTTACTTGCAGTCTAGTAAGGTAAGGCAGAATGGCAAGGAGAACCAGGAGGGCGAACAACTAAGAGGATAACTCTAATCTTTTGTCAGTTGTGTTTAATGGGATGTATGTATTCATGTATTTGTCTTGCATTTGGGTGCTTAGTGGTGTCAATTATAATTCCGATATAATTCTGGAGGACAAATACTTGGGTAACACCTGCTTTTAGACTTCTGACTGAGTTGTGTGTGGACTACATTCTCATAAACTAAGTGACATCTCGATGTTTCTGCACATGCATACTAAACACAGATCAGGATAATTTTATTCACAGAGACTGTGTCACCTGCAAGACAGCTATGACAGTTGCAATACTACAGTGATATATTTTCTATCACAGAAGTATAGTGGGATGATTCACACAATCGGAGTGCTGCAATGGATGGCTATAAACTCTTCAGAAGGGATAGACAAGGAAGAAGAGGAAGTGGGGTGGCCCTGTATGTTGGGGAGTGCTTTGACTGTATAGAGGTTTATGACGGTGATGATAGGGTTGGGTGTTTATGAGAAAGAATCAGAGGGAAGGCCAATAAGACAGATATCATTGTGGGTGTCAGTTATAGACCACCCAGCCAGGATGAAGAGGCAGCTGAAATATTCTATTATACCGAGCTGAGAAAAGCTGAGAGAAGTCTCACAATCACTACCCCTTGCTCTTGTAAGGGAATGCAACTTACCAGATGTCTGCTGCAAATACAGTACAGCAGAGAGGAAGCAGTCTAGGAGGTTCCCAAACTGTGTGAAAGATAGCTTCCTGACAAAGCTGATGAGAGAGCCAGCTAAGGAAGGCACCCAGCTGGGCCTGTTGTTTGCGAATGAATAAGGACTTCTGGATGATGTGATGGTTAGAGGCCGTCTTGGACATAGCAATTATGAAGTGACAAGAGTTTTTGATTCTCAGAGAAGTAAGGAGCGGGGTTAGCAGAACTGCTACCTTGGACTTACAGAGGGCAGACTTTGGCCTGTTGAGAAGCTTGGTTAACAGAGTCCCTTGGGAGGCAGTCCTGAAGGGCAAATGAGTCCAGGAAGGCTGGACATTCTTCATGAAGGAAATCTTAAAGGTGCAAGATCTGGCCATCCCTATGTGCCAAAAGATGAGCCGGTGGGGAAGAAGACTGACTTGGCTGCACAGAGAGCTTTGGCTGGAACTCCAGAAAAAAAAAAAAAAAAAGAGTTTATGACCTTTG
>Ga0065711_1045285_pt1 | contig 13576 bp, 10 predicted proteins | sample Hoacrofraction12_FD_59098 | JGI IMG/M metagenome (GOLD analysis project Ga0065711, IMG submission 59098) | Hoatzin crop microbial communities from Cojedes, Venezuela - Epithelial fraction 12 v2 (version 2) | ecosystem: Host-associated > Birds > Digestive system > Esophagus > Crop | place... | reverse complement strand
TGGGCAACCCATTCCAGTGTTTCACCACCCTCATTGTAAAGAATTTCTTCCTTATATTCAGCCTAAACCTACCCTGTTTTAGTTTAAAACCATTACCCCTCGTCCTGTCACTGCTGTCTCTACTATGGACTTAACATCATCAGTTCTTACTGATGCATGGGACCAAAGTAGGACTCAACAGTCCAGCCTGAAACTGCTCCAGGTACTCTGTGTTCCTGTAACAGACTAACCTTGCAGATTTTGGTCAACTTTGGATTCCAGCACCCAGGTATAACACTTCATTTTGGTACTCTTATTGCACATTTTCCCCAGTGGCTGTGTTAGCATATGATAGCTTTCTTCTCCTGTTTATAAGGATATGTTTTCAGACTCCATTGTGAATTTATCAATAGGAGTTGCTAATTTTCAATACTGCTGAAGGTGAACGGCTTTCCCTTCTCATGTCCTTTCAATACACTTGTACTGTTTTCCAAATTAAGTACAGCTGTAACCCAGCTTAGAGCCCTAGGTAGATTTTGCGATATTAGGGTGCTCTTCCAAAAACACACAGGCTCCTAAGTTTGTATGGTATATGTTTCCTCACATTAGCACGCAACTATGTTGCTAGAACAACATCATTTCTGCACTTCTTTTTTTGTGCTCTCACATCTACCTTGAATGTTGTTCAAACTTCTCCTTCAAGGAGATGTCTTCAGTGTTCTTTTCCAGTCCTTCATGAAATATGTGAAAAGTGAATGGTGTATTTCCAGTAGTGTAACCTATTGTGAGATCATTTAAAGTAGTTGTGTTGTTATACGAAAACTTCTGTCTGTGATTTCAGTTTAGAATGGGTCAACATCTTTCATTCAGCCTGGTGCCCAGTTCCTTGCATGTGCCGGTCTTTCTCATTCTCTCTGTCTCAGGTACACTGTATTACAACAGTCATAGCTACTCCACCTTACATAAAGCTATTTAGTGAATATGCAGTTCTAGAATGAGAAAGACATGTTTTGGGTTTGTGGTTTTTTACAAACTTTTTAGTGATTGATCTTTTATTTAATAACGGCAGAGGCCAGAGAGCACTGATCACCTCTGAATAACTGAAATGCTGACTGAACATACTGTAGCCCACAGAACCAACAGATTAAAAAAATATTTCCTCACATGGCTATGTAACTCTTCATTGAAATGTATCTTCTCCTGTTCCTTTACAAAAAAAATGAAGGGAAATAAAATAATAATCAGGTATTCCAACACTGCACTAGCTGTATTATCAAGAAAGAAACCATAGCATGTTGGATGCCTTCAGAGAACTGGTCTGAAGGAAGCCCAGCAGATTAATTGATGCTTCCTATTAAGCATATAGAAAGTTTAATTGTTGCCTTGCCAAGTGCTTATACTAACTAATCACTAAACTGTAATTTACCTGTTCTGTTATCGTCTTGAATTTGCCAGTTCAGAGTTTGATTTTGCAGACAGCCTAAACCTAATGTTCTCTAACCCACGGACCTATGTTAAGATGAAAAGATGCAGAATAAGGATCATTACAACTTCTCTTCACATTCTTTATCTCCAGTTCATCACAAGCTGCCAAGAAGATGAACCTTGTTTTGATTTCAGAAGACCAGCAAACTAATTGCCAGATATTTATGATCTATATGGATACAAATCTTTATGAAATATAGTCTCAGCTTGGAAGGTTTTCTGTTCATGGTTGATTTACAGTGCATAGTTAATGCCTAATTATTTCATTGTGTCTTTTGCCAAGATATGAATAATTCATGATCTTTCTTTAACAAAACCAAGAACAGGTTGATTCATGATCTTGATCCACAGCCAGAATTATGACGAGCACATGAATATAGGAACAGTTCAGGATTTGGAAAGAAGGCAGGAAGACCAGAATTCACATTCTACCTAGATTATCCACATCAGCATTCAGAGGTTATATGGTAAGAACTATGCTAAGTAAGAGGTGGAAAGTATATGCAACTTATTACTTGCAAAACACTGCTGAAACCTGACCATTTAAGCATTGTTAGCCTCATGGCCTGTCCACAGTCTGTCTTCACGGTAGCATTGTTCAGGCATTGACTGTGGACTCGTTTTAGTTGGTGAGTCAGAAGGTGACCATGATCAAGGAGACAATGTCTAGAAGATAAATTTATTGCTCACATTGCACCCTCTACTGTCTAATTCCTGTAATAGCTATGGGCAAAGTCTGACTCCTTGCTGGTCTACGTTAAAGTGGACAGAGAAGTAATCCAAGGAAAAAATGCTAAAGTAAAGGAAAAGGCCACGTAGATAACAAGCAAATCTGCATGAGAAGACCAGACATGAGTGACTACACTGTCATCAAATGGCTGATTAATGAATTGTTAAGCCCAAACCTTTTCTCCTGACTGCATTACAACTGCGGGAGATCCTCTTTAATGCAGTCAGCAGGACACTGCCTGTACAATGTGGGTGACAGGATTAGAAAGCCCATCTGCCTCTCTAAACCATTAGATGTATTTGTGGTTCAGATGCCAAAAATCCATCAAATTGTTGAAATAACTTTGTGGAGTACAAGAGCCATAGTTGTCCTTAATTAAACATGGCATCTCACTATCAAAGGCAAAAAAACATCAAGTTGCCAGTTTAGGAAGATGGGTATAAGCACCGGAATAGGCTGGAGAGTGGCCAGTTTGTTGTTAGTTTATGTTACACCCTGGCTGGGAGCAGAGTGTATCATTGCCCCACACTGTCATTTTAATCATCCTGTCAACATGTCCAACAGCCAGTGTCAGGCTTTTGTATACTCCACCCCTGTGTATTACTGAATACAGCCCCCATCCTGAAAAAGCTCAGCATGCTTCTAAATTCGTACCCGATATGAATCACTGCTGACCCAAGACACTGAGGAATTCCCAATTACCCAGATCTAGCTTACCTGGTAGACCCCAAAGAGGAATCTAGAGAGTGATACTGAGATCCGGACCCTGATCTCAAGTATCTGAAGATATGCTACACAGTACAGAGAAAAATACCTCTCTAGGGAGGTGTCTGCACACCCTCATTGAGATGTGTAAGACAGCTGGGATGGACCATCCTTCTGGTATCTGTTGTTCTTTACTGACTGTAGAGGGAACCTAGATGATAAGCTTAGACTAGGTGCTTAGCTTTTAGACAGTTCAGTTGGGGAAGAATTAATCCTACCCATAAGGCCCTATCCGGCAAGGCTTACAATCCATAGGGACATGCTAACACAAGCATGTCAGAAGGAGAAAAAGTACCAGGAAAAGAATGGAAGAAAGACCAGGTCTGTGTACAATCATGTTACTTACAGATGTAGCCGATAAGACTGTAAAAACAGACAAAATGTGAGAGAGGCCGAGTCCATGGTTATAATGGTAATTACTCAGTATCACAAGAGAAAAAGGCATTTCAATCTTTGCTTCAATTAAAAGAAGAAAAACAAAAAAAGAAAGAATATTACCAAACGTTCCTCTGATCCCACTTTAATTAGCGTAAATATGGCACTATTCTATACATGCCAACAGAGAAAAGCAGATATTCACTGGAGTGGGAGAACACGGGTTTCAATTTCAGTCTCTGGACAGCATTACAGTGGACTCAGTGCTCCCAGCACTTACAGAGCAGTGTTGAGGGGGTTATCAGAAGACACTGGGTGGCAGCCTACATAATCCTGTTTGCAACTGTGCCCTCAAAGTCAGCTTTCCAGAAGAAAGGGCTTAAAACAGGAGCTGATTCAGGATTTCTTTTATTGCAGCCAGACATAGTAAATAAAACCAAAAGTTTGGCGCTCTCAGAAACCGAGCAAAAGGGGCCTATCTATATCACAGTTATTTCAGAAGTGTGTATCAGGAGAGCTGTTAGTTTTGCATCACGCTCTGCTGTTGCTCAGGGATACTGTGGTCATAGGGACCACCAAAAGAACAATTTCCTCCAGCTGCACTATGAGGAAGGAGACATGAAATTCCATTAAACACCAGGTTTTCTTTTAAAGCTTGAGACACCAGTGTCTGTTACACTGCAAGGAGCAGTTTATCCCACTTTCATTTTGAAACCCTTAATATGAGCTGCTTTACTTTTAAGCATTTTAAGCATTTAGTGGGGGATGGGGGGGGTGTCATGTGGAAGTATTCTAACAGCTATGCAAGGAGTCATAGTTTAGGATGGTTGTCAGCTGAGATTTCTTAAAGTGAAGACTTGCCTCTCAAGAGTGAGAGGCTTTAAAAAGCAGTCCACACAAAAGACCAGACAGCATGGAGCAGAAGATAACTCTGCTGTGTTTGGACCTGACAAGCAACCTTTTCCTTCTTTGATTTCTGTTATTTTAGGACAGTAATCTGCTACTCTCAGACCGCTCTCCTTGACAGAGACTGAAGCACAGCCAACGCACGGATATCCTTGCTTGTAACTGAAACACAGGGTAGGAATGACAGCTCAGAGCCTAGATTAGGTGGAGCTCACTGCAAAAAAGTATCCTCTCCTCTCGTATTATCCTCTCTGCTTCACAGCATTTGGCATCAACCTCAGCCTCTCTTGGTTGTTTGTGAGGGCTGAATGTGTTAAAGATAAGGGAGAGAGCTCACTGTCAATTAACAGTATCTGAAGTGTTTTTCTTTTCTGTTGGAAAAAGGTTAAATTTTAACTTAGAAACAGCTATGTAGAGTTCTTGTGTTGGTAAGAGCTGCTAAAGGTGACTACAAATGGCTCTTCTTTAGCATGGTTCATGCCAGTCGTAATGTAGTGCAAATAGACATTTGGCAGGAAAGTCGTGGATTGCAAACATCATGCAAATAAAATCCAAGTGTGTATGTAATGTGTTCACTTAGGCACCACCATGCTTAACACAAACTGACATTAAAAAAAATAGCAATCTAAAAGAGAATGCAATTTGCATTTATGGATAGGATGTCTTCTAATGAAGCAAGTAGTTCCTGCCTTCCCCAGGAAAGCATTCACCCTGCATGTATGATATCTTTTACAAGTTGCTCTAAGATAGGCCTGAAATCAAATTTGCCGTCTGTTCTGACAGGAATGGACTTGAGACAAGGCTTTTGTTGCCTGCATTTATTGCAATGGCATCTCCGGTCCAAGCTTATGCAGATCGTATTGTCCAGGACTCCCAGTAACACCCACTACAAGATCAGAAGGGATTTTACACAGTCAGAATCTACAAGGAAACGGGGATATCTGGGGCTGGTCTCAGGAACATGCCTGCTAGATGAGGCACAGCAGCCCTGGGTGCCACAGGTAAATCCAGAGAAGGCCACAGCAAAATAGAGAGCTTAAACCCTTGCCATGTCACTGCATGAAAAGGACACATACCTATGCTGGTTTGACCAAGGCTGGGGATATACACTCTACATCAGGAAGCGCTCTATATCAGGGAATAAAGCTACTTTTTTGTGTAGTGAAAATTCAACAAGTTAAAGAAATACTATCATCACAAAGCATAAAAATATGTTACTCTCCTCAAACTATATTGCTTAGTAAATCAGTACAGCAGAGCCCAGAAACACAAAACAAGTGTTGTTTCAGTAGAGCTAAGTGACAGGGCCAACAGCAGATGCATTTCTTGGCACAGAGCACTGCAAATTTTGTAAGCAGCAGGGATGAACCTGTTTCACCAAAGATTAAGTCTACACAAAAGCGTTGCATTCAGTTTTGGGAAAGTCTATTGTCCTGGCAAGCAGCACCAAAGATACAGTACCCTGGAGACAAAATGGGAAGCTAGTTAGGAACACGCCAACCTGAAAAGAAACAGAGGCAGCACAGTGGTACTTAGCGAAGAAACAGCTGGGCATGGTGGCACCAGGCTGTGTCTTTCAGCCCGTGTTATCAACACTTTTTCATATAGCTGGCATGTTGTGAAGAAGCGCTTGTCGCTTTCCATTTGGTCACAGAGACACGAATAGGGCCCAGTGTCAAAAGAGGCAGGTTAGGGTCTTTGGTTTGTTTTCTTTTAGTACTCAACAATGTTGGAAAGGGTATAGTTAAATGGTAAGGCTGGTCATGTGCAAATTTATATCACAGTAGTGACTTATTGTTGACATTTGACAAATGCCAGGACTCAAGGAGGTTTTGGAAAAAAGCAGGCCATCATCAACACAACTTGTAAGAAACACACTGCTAACGCTTCACACTCATGAGAAATTCAAGGGCAGGAAAGTGTGGCCGTTGGCCACTTCCAGTGTACAGCAACCATAATATGGGTAGTTCAAAATTTCACTCCATGGAAAAGCTGGTGCCTAACATCAGTTCCTTCCTCCTTTTTAATCTTTTTTTTTCTGTCTTTATGGCAGAAGCTCACTTCTGCAGCTGTATGGAGAAAAACAAATCAGCGACAAAATGTTCCATTGTATGAGTTACGTGCAAGCTTCAAGCTAATGGACAAATGTGAATACTTTTGTGAAAAATTTGGATGCCTCTGCTCCAAGTTATCCAAGAAAAGAATGCTCACGGTCTTTCTTTCCCCTATTTGGATTCCCCTCAAAAAGAATCTAAGATAGTCCTCTTCATGACAATGGATGAAAAGCCATTACAATGGCCAATGGCTTTTCAGAAACTTTAATCTGGGGTTTAAAAAATTCTCCTAAGGCACATACTACTTTAACGATCACAGCAAATTGTAGCCTTTTAAATATGCTTCCCTGGATTTTTTCCTAGGAAGAAATCTGGAGCTGTAAATGATCCAAGGATAATAACTCATTACAGCAGAGGCTGGCTGCTGGGGAAGTGAGTAGACGGACTGCCAAGAGTTTGCTTGTTTTCCAGAAGACCAGTGTTGAAATGAAGCTATGTCCACAGACCATATCAGATCTGTGGGATCTGTGTTCTCAAACAGCAAACACGTGAGGTGGCATTTCTGACCAGTTCTGATTTTGACTCATTGTTTCAGATGCAGTGTATTTAAGAGCCACCCTAACTTTCATCCCCTAGAACAATACCTTTTACACCCTGCACCCCAGGGAAGGTGCTTCAATGTGCTGCTGCCCAATTCTTGAGCCACATCGTGCAGCAAATATAATCAGACTAAACCAGGATTTGTGTCGGCAGCTTGTGATCATGTAAGGAGCGCTCTACTCATACTAAGAGCTGACATAGCCAGACTTCAGTGCAACGGCTTCTTCTCGATCCCAGAGGTTGGTAGACACTATGAAGGCAGAGAAAGCTGTCTTTCACATAAAAGACTGGTTGCTTTTTCTTAGGACTCAGTAGTTTTAGGGTTTCCTTACTACTCTGAATCAAATAACTAATTTTAGGGCAAACTGCAAGGTTCAGTCCTTCTCCTGCATTCTCAAAAATTTTAACACGAACAAAAATTAGTAAGAAATGAGGTAACTCTAGCGTTTAATTTGCCTGTCCTGAAGCCACTGGAGAATACTGCTGCATGTTCTGTGTTTTATTATTTTGGAAGGGATCTGTTTCATCATGACCCACAAAAACTATTGCAAGGCACATATCTCCTTTGTCACTCTTTTGCTGTGGAAATATGCACTACTGAAGTGTTCTAAGGTTAGAAGTAAATAACTCTACTTCAAAAGGCTCAAGTAGCTCTATTCAAATTTATGTCTTAGAAAAACAAAGTGAGCCCACTTCCAAAAAAAATTCCTGGTCATCTTGAAGATGTATCCATATATAAATTTTAGAGAATTCCAACTCCCAAAAGCCCTAAGAAGACTAGCTGAGTTCTTTATTTCATTTAAGTTTTAACTGTGATACAATGAGTATTTTTCCAGTGTCTACACACAGGCTTTGGGTATTTTTTTTCTGGTCTAAGAGGGAATTGTTTTCACTGCCTCTTCAGGGAAGTAGCAGCAACTAGTTCTGCTAAACTGAAGGTCAGTTAATGTTTTCAATACGGTCATTTTCCACTGTTTTCAAGTTGACCCTCTACATACAGATAAATGCCTTTAAAACTATTTCTTTGTACAGTAGGCCTGTGAGGTCACAGCTAGAAAGAGAGAATAAAGTTTTTTCTAACATACCATAAAGATAAAAGAAAACTGAGAGAAGCTCTTAATGATGAACTTTTCAATGAAAACTTTTAGTAAAAGAAAAGTCTCTTACAACATTTCTTCTGAATACTATGAAATGTAGTCAGTAGCTTTGGAAAGAAGATGCTACATATATTTGTGCTTTTTTAATATCAAAAATATCAGTGACAGGTAGAAAGGGGTACCCTATGACCCATATATCGCAGCAAACTGCATAAATTTCCTAATTGTCCAAGCTGACTACAAGAAGTTTGAGGGGTATAAAAGCCACAGCCCTTTCCACCTCACTTTCTCTTGAATCAGGATCCATCCTAGACCCTCATTTCTGAGTGCCAGCCCCTGACTCATGCCTTCAGCTAGGGCCCATTGCTGATCGATACTGTGAGAAAGGTGCTGGGAGTTGTGTCAATTGCAAGGCAGGCGCGGGACTGATGTGAGCTGCTGGCTTCTACAAGAGCAAGTGGCTCCTGCATCTGGTCCTGCCTGAGGGAGCAGACTATGGATCTCATGCCTGCTCACTCTTTTTCTTCTATACGGTGCAGACAGAGCTGAGCTGTTTACCATGTAACCAACAACTATGCTAAAATCTCTGTGGCTGGGAGACAAAGTCTGCACCTGGTGAGTGAGTTGCACCTCACCTCATGGTGACTGGCCTGTGGTCCATGAGATGTCAGCACCAAGGCTTCAGCAGTCTGGAGGCTAACGGGCACACCACAGACAGGCACAGCCCCAGGCCTACCGCCCCACTACAGGATCAGCTTTCCTGCTCACTTCTTATTCCAAGTTTTTTCGGAACATTTTGTTAGTCTAAATAGTTAGTCAATAGATGGCCACTTCACATAGTTGCCAAACAGGTCTCTCAGCGCTGCACCCATAGCTTCAGATTACCTATGTGTTACCAACATGTATTTGTCACTGATGGCCTAAAAGTTGCCCCATCACCCAGTCCAGTGCTTGTTATAGAAACCCAGCTCATGGACAACGAGCTCATTCAGGGTATGTCTGCTGTGCTAAACACAGCAGGGTGGCATAAAGGGCTGTACTTCCTTTGGCATCTCTGTGTCTGCATCACAGACCAAAGAGTAGTCCACGTACAAGTGAAGGAGCCATTCCATCCCCTAATGCGCTGAAGTGAAAGCCTTATCACAGAGAAACTCTCGAAGTCCTGGGGATGGGTTAGCTATATACTTCAAAAGTAAGAAAGCCCCTCAAGAGATATGTCTTAGCTGGCATTATATGGAAAAATGCAAGGATTGTTGTCTTGCTAGCTTATATCTCATCCTTTTACATTAGGCTTAAATTCTAAGGACATGTGGTGCTGTTGTAAGACCAAGTGTGAGCATTAGACACGTGAGAATAACTTCTCCCACTCTCAGGTAATTTTATTTAGTTTCAGGGAGCCCTTCAATACAATACCCACATCCACCCCCTCCCAGGGTGTCACGGGTCACACCTTTACCTTTCACTTTACTGACAGATATTAATCAAACAGACTTCAGAGCAGACATTTGAGTAAAGAGAGTGGATTTTTACCTGGCTATAAAGATATTAACCTGGGTACTGCAATGCATTGAGACAGAAATCTTTCAGCCTAACTCACCAGCCAGAATCTTCCTGTATGAATGACACTGTAAGATGATCTTGCTATAGGTGATCAGGAAACACACAGAGACTGAAAAAGGAATAGGACTAGAGATATTCTTTTAATGTTTCTTTACAAAAATTGGTTTAATTCTTTTCTCTCAAATGTTTTTTCCAAGCACACTTTTTACAGTCACAATTTCATTTGAGATGGCAAACAGGTACATCTAATTGGAAATTTTTCTCACAGTCATTACTGGAAGTTTCTATTTCCTCTTGAAGTATTGCTGATTTCTTTCATTTTCTAAGATTATTTTGCAATGACAAACAGCAGGAAAAAACATCAGGAAAAGGTAGAGGTGTCTTACTAACATCTTAAAGCAAAAGAGATTAATTGCAAGACCTTACTAAGTGTCAAAAATATTTCAGCCACGCTTAAAGAAACAGTGTATAAAGTTTCATCAAATAAAAAACCATATATCTACTTAATATTTTGTTTTTATTATTGGGATTAGCAGATACGCATAAATGCAAATGCTGCTAATCAGCCCTTTTTCCCTCACTGATCCATATCCAATATTAATAATGCTATGCATTTTTCAGCCAAAGTGCTCAAAGCATTTCATAAAAGCATTAAAAATCATTATCCTTATTTTACAGGCAGTACCACAAAGGATATGCAGTGTTTGCAAAATTACTCCATAAATCTGTTGCAGAGTCAAGAGAAGAACCCATACCTCTTTGGTCCCATCTCCCTGTCCCAGTAATTTTTTTCACCATGAAAGAGGAAGACAGTGATGATGTACAAAGCTTCACCAAATAAATCAGAGATAGTCTCACCCACATTCTGTGGCTAACAGGTCTTCTACAAATCTCAAGAATGGCAAAACAAAGGTGAGTTATCTTTGTTAAAGGGGAAAAAAATGCCTCTGAGCATCATGGTGCTGTGGTTTGTGTATAGTTGCATTTGCAAAGGCTGATTTTGGAGGTGGCTGCCCAAGGCTACTTAGAATTGGAGGCATTTATAATTATAGCATTCTCTAATTATAGAAAGGATAGAACTTCCATTTACGCACAAATGCATGGCTAATTGTTCATTGATGATGGGAAGGAAAAGAAAGAAAAGTGCTATGACTATTTAATGAGGTTTCTGAAAACAAGTTACATTATTCAAAGTGTATTTAAGTTCAACTAAGTCTTGTTAAATTGCCACTCTTCCCTGTGTTTTTCATACTGGGGAAATGTGTGGCCTTGGGCTGAGCACCGGCTGTGCTGGAGGCTGGGTGGTGGCCTAAACTCTTTGCCTGGATGGAAGCGGGTGATGAGAAGCTGTGGATTGATGTCTTTGTGAAAGACTCAATGCTTATGGTAGACATCATGCTATCTAAGGCAGACACGAATGAAGAAGAAGGGCATCTGCATGTGTGAGTGCGAGTCTCAGCAGAAAATTTGTTTCTCCTGACAGAGACGTTGCTCTCCTTTGAAGAGATGACCAGCAAGGACTGCCCAGTGCCTTGGGAACATGTGACAGCCACCCTGGAAGAGGAGCTGTGCCTTCCAGCAAATGGAGGAGCACTGTGGTTCAGGACCCTTGGTATTGCCAGTGGGGAAACTCCGTCCATCAGAGATACACAACCACACGCACCGTCTCGGTGCTCTTGCACAAGCCGGCATGTCGGTGAGATTGCTACTTTTTTCATAACCAAACATTAACCAAGTGCTCAGCTGTCTATCTGTACACATAGGCTGGCATCAAAGCCATTGGCGGCCATAAGTCTGTTGCCATTCAGAACAGCTAAGCAGTAGTCCCCAAGTATTTTTATCTAGAAAAATTAATTGCTTGTGCTTGCACCCACTGCCAAATGCACACTTTGAAACCACCAGCAACCCTGACAGGGACAGCAACTGGGAGCGGGGACAGAGACATCAAGATCTGAGACTGACAGGGAGAGGCAGCAAGGAGCCAGCTACCAAGAGCTGAAGCATCACAGCTCCCAAAGGGCAATCGCATCAGAAAGGAGCAGAGCTCTGCAGGTCTGCCGAAGAAGTTTTAGCTGCGGAGCTGGGACCCAGCTGTGCGGTTAACAGCTAGCTCTGCTAAAGCAGACCTCAGCAGCCTCAGCACAGCCCTCTCCATCATTCGTTTGCACTTCAGAAATGCAGAATGTGCTGAAAGCTTCTTTCCCTCAGACTTTTCCTCTGGCAGGATATCAGTGAACTGGCATCTCATCTAGACAATAACTCCCCAAGTGGGCAGTGATGAGGAAAGAGAGAGGCAAGATGTTGGTGTTAAGGAACAATTTTTCCATGTAATACATGTAGACCAGGAAGTTTCCATGACAGTGAATATTATGAGAACTGATTCTTAATCATCCTCGCTGGAAAATTCTTTCTAGCTATATCTGAGTGGTCTTGTGTTAACAGAGATAAGAGACACCAGACCCAAACTTCATTTGTTAAAAAATGCACAGGCAAGCAAAGGAATGGCAAGAAACACCTTACAATGGAAAAAACAGAAATATAACACAAATTGGTTTACATTCTTCCAGACTCGGTTAATGGAAAAAGTTATCACTTGACTGTTTACATTCGTCAAGATAAATTTACACAGGTTTTATTTAGGCTATAAGATCCAGCTGGGACATATTTGCTCATTTTAAAAACAGTCATCCCATTTGCAAGACAAAGGAAAAGGCTAAGGTCTGAAATGACTCCCCCTTTCCATAAGCAAAGCAAGAAATAAAAAAATCCCACAACCGTGTTAAGCTCCTGTGTAGAAAATATTCCTATGTTAGTATTAGGCTTAGCACTCTTAAGGGTTTTTCAAAGTAGCCTTGAACATATGGTTCTATATGCTTTATTTAAAAGAATTTTCTTTAAAAAATCCTGCCAGATACTAATTCCTTTTGGCATCTGAAATACAGCTCATGAGCACTGTTTGGCTGCCTGCGAAAAAACACTTGTTTAGAGGCAAATCTGAGGTCTGACTCTTTTGAAAGGAGGCCATCAAGATACCGTGCACAGGATATGCTAAAAGGCGTTTTTAAAAGAAGCAGCTGGTTCCTTCCAACCTGGGCAGGAGGCAGACAGAATTTCCTTTGTTTTTAATAGATTTTAAACTAACTCTATTGTTTAGGAAAGGACTGTGAGCTACCAAATGCCTGAAAAATATTATGTCTTGTCTGTGCTACACCATCTGCCTTTGCAAAGCTACTGCAATATTAGAAGGTTTCCTGTATGGCATTTCATGTTTTATGTATGCTGTGATATCTTTTCATAGTATTAACTTAAATATTTCAGTACTGTTTCCAGGCTTAAAGAAAAATTCTCCCCTCTTCCCCCACTTCCCATCAACAGACATTAGGATGTTCACTGGAATTCAGTAATTCTAGCAGGGGGTAGGGGCTTCCTATAGTCCATTTGTAGGGCTTTTTACTGATAGTGTGTGTAGAATACAGCTTTACATTTCAGACAGATCAATGGACATCACTAAATTTCCGCTGCGTCTTGCTGGCTGACAGATGGCAGGACAGACATTCTCTCTCATCAGGCGTCTCCCATGTGTCTCATGGGGTGAGGGAGAAATGGGCAGATATAAAAGATTTGTCATGGAAATGCAAATAATAGCTGTAAATCAACAGAAAGAGCAGACATATGAAGTCACATAAAACTCTAAGATAGTGACAAAGTAAGATTATCTAGGCACACTCCAGAAAATCTTCCAGTTCCTTGGATTTTACTGGATAAAGAGTATAGGGACTGAAATTCTAAACATATTTATAGGTAACTTAAAATCAGAAGTGACCATGAAATATGGTACTAGGTAAGCCTGCCTCTACCAAACCCCAGACTACACATTTAGGACAACAGAAATACGTTTTAAATGAAGCGGGAAAAAAATCTTTCCCCATTCTGACAGGAAGAAGACAGAAGCTCAGCAGTTTTAAACTTTGGTTGAACAAATGAGGATGTAAATGATGCTCAGCTATAGCTCAAGAAAAATCACT
>Ga0065711_1045284_pt1 | contig 13576 bp, 11 predicted proteins | sample Hoacrofraction12_FD_59098 | JGI IMG/M metagenome (GOLD analysis project Ga0065711, IMG submission 59098) | Hoatzin crop microbial communities from Cojedes, Venezuela - Epithelial fraction 12 v2 (version 2) | ecosystem: Host-associated > Birds > Digestive system > Esophagus > Crop | place... | reverse complement strand
CCTCTCCTCGCAGGAGAGATGCTCCAGTCCCCTCCTCATCCTCGTAGCCCTCTGCTGGACTCTCTCCAGTAGCTCCTCATCTTTCTTGAACTGGGGAGCCCAGAACTGGACAGAGTACTCCAGATAGGGCCTCACCAGGGCAGAGCAGAGGGGGAGGAGACCCTCCCTCGCCCTGCTGCCCACACTCCTCGTAATGCACCCCAGGATCCCATTGGCCTTCTTGGCACCCAGGGCACACTGCTGGCTCATGGTCACCCTGTAGTCCACCAGCACACCCAGGTCCCTCTCCGCAGAGCTGCTCTCCAGCAGGTCAGCCCCAGCCTGTACTGGTGTATGGCGTTGTTCCTCCCCAGGTGCAGGACCCTGCCCTTGCACTTGTTGAGTTTCATCAGGTTCTCTCTGCCCAGCTCTCCAGCCCGTAGGTGAGTGAGCAATCCACTCCGTTACTGACAAGCTGGTCCTCGCCACTGTCCTGTTTGATTACAGGAGAGATCTGCAGGGGCAGACTCGCAGTTTGTTTCCACTCCTGCTTATCCTTGATTCTGACAAAACTTCTCTCCCAACCGTAGATACCAGGCCTGTGCCTTCCCACGATCTCGCCAGGCCGCTTCTCTACACACAGAGGCTGCTTGTCCCAAAACCCAAAGCGTAGAGCCATCATCTGCTCCCTTCTTACGGGAACGAACGGGCAGCAGAACGATTACACTCAGCACATCCTCCGTCCCTCACCACAAACTCCTCACCTTTCCCCTCCATCTTCTCTCGAAAAGGACGACAAGGTTTGGGAGCAGCCGCCTAGGCCACTCCCCGGGACTGCCTGTTACACCCGTTGCTTTCCACTCGCAGAGCAAGAAACCGATGCTTGAAAACTGGCACGAGGGTGACGCTACACCGAGGAACGGCGTTCTGCAGGCCGTAAGCGCCGTGGGAACGCCTGTCCAGACTGACCTCCTGGCAAGAGCAGGGATATTAGCAAGGGGGCCCACCAGCCTGCTTGAGGAGCTCACCACCCTCAGAGGGGTTACGCGTTCGCCCCACGGCCACCACACGCCAACATCTGCGTCAGCTAAGAACACGGGCTGTGCCCCATGACAGGTCACAACCCAAGCGCGCTCTCCTCAATCACCCGCCTATCCACTTGCTTCAAAGCAGGAGCAATTTGTTGCTGACTGGTATTAAGCAAATTACGACGTCCCAGAAGTCCAGCGCATCTGCACTAGCTCACATATACACAGAGATAGGAACACTGCCTTCCCAGCAAGAATAAACGATTTCTCCCGTATTTCTGTTCACCTGGCTTAAGGTGCCAGGAATCAAATAAGCAGAAGGGATGGGTTTACTGCACAGTTCTAGTTACAATCTCAGTAATTAAACAGATAACTCAGTCTAAGTATTTGCAATTTCCTAAAACAGCATTTGTTAGTAGATGCACCTGGATCTCAATAACCATTACCTTCTGCTACCTACAGGTAGAGATAATTATCCACGAACAAACGATTACCTATGCTATAAATTACCTACAAAAATTTGGGCTGGGTTTTTGCCAATCACCATTCCAATTAATTAACCAAAATTGACTAGCTGGCTTTAGACCAAATATTTCCTCATCAGTATTCAATGCCAGTGCCTACTGGAAGATGAAGGAAATAAACCAGAGAGGAGAGACAGAGAGAAACCCTACAAAGGTTACAAAGAGATTAAAGCAACAGAGAGACAAGCAGAAACAGTTTCTGCATGTTTGCAGTGAACGCTTTTTCACATGTGACTGCGCACGGGCAGGGCTGTGCATGGTCTGTGGACAGATGACCACCACCAGCAGTACACACAGCCATTTCCATCAAGGGAGGGAGTCACAGTCATCAGTGGGAACCAGAAAGCTCCGAGTCCCCCCGTCTTCCTCCGGGCTGGGGCTTTGGGCAGACTTCCAAGGGCTGCTGTGCTGAGCAGGGGACACAGTCGCAACTGGATTATAGTGGCTGGGGGAGGAATAGTCACTGCGCTTGAGCAAGATCTTTCCGAAGGAACTCCTGATTTCTCAGCTCCTCCATTTTGAAGGAGCTCCTCAGACCTTCACAAAACCTTTTGTTTTCAATAGTCAAGGTGACAGAAGAATTTCGCACGAATGTAAATGAGGCTTTAAACACCCAGCATCACACATCCGCAGCACGGCCATTTAGTCAACATGCACTCAATTTTTGTGACTGTACACACTGAATATCGAACAAATTCCCAGCTGAATGATCACTGCATGCCATCACATGCACAGACTTTATAGAAGTCTGCGTGCTCCATGCACACTCACAATGGCAGAAGTTGCCATTATGAACAGCGAAATTAACTCTGAGCAGGCCCTGCCCCTGGCTCAGCACCACCAGGATACCCAATAACTGCTTCCGACAGAAAACCACACAGGCAAACGTGCCATCAACCCACAGCTCACTACAATTAATAGCAAGTTCCCCACTGAGTAAGGGTTTTGTATCAGCACTCGCTAAACCCACTCTGACATACAACTGGTTCCGTGAATATAGAAGCAAACATACACTGTAGTGCCAATACAACTTTAAGACAAATCTTACATCTAAGCCAAGCTGAGCTGGATCAAGCGTGTGTCTCCACAGCATCAGTTAGCCATTCTGCACCTTTTCTGAGGGATACGACTGGTGATATAAATTTGAGAAAACTCAGTAGCCCTGGTTCCAGCTCACCGCACTTGGCTGCGACACCTGATCGTACACTTACTCGGTTTCCTGCGGAAGCCAGTGAACCAGCTGGTGGGATTCAGCGCTGCCCACACGGACTGAAGCCGGTGCATGGCAGAGCGAAGGCCTCCAGTCACTGAAGGAGATCCGGGTGGACCCACCGCTCCCAAACTGCTGTGCTGTAACAGCCTTCACTTTACCGCTCCGGGTCTGCCGTTCCAGCCTGACAGAGCCCTGACCGTTGTGCAGGGCATCAACCCTTTACTAACACAGGACTCACACCTACGGTTTGCAGCACAGCTCTTCAACATCGTCAGAGGCTGCGTGCACCGGAGTGCCGGCATCCCAGTAACGCTGTCCAGAAAAAGAACCCTTTAAGAGCGCAGAACTGAAGTCAGAAATCTGAGCTATTTCTTCTCAGCTCAGAACAATTCTTCTCCTCTGTCATAAATAGAAATGTGCAGTTAGCTGAAATGGGACTGGAATATTTATTTGGTAGTGATTTTTAGTACTAGTTCTTGAAAAAGTAAGGCACCTCATGCGCTATAAGAAAAATATAAAGCTGTGAAAGCTGACAAAAACAGTGATTAGCGGTCATTCTAGACTGTTCTGGAGAACTCGTCAGGAAACTTATTTCAAACCAAACAATCCGCAAAGAAAATCACTAATAAGGATAATCAAGTGCCTTCCACACCACCTCAAAAATCGTTTTCCAGACGCTTTTCTCATGTCACCTCCAGTTATTGATTTATTAAAAAGCAACAAGATATTTCACTGCATAAAGTAAGATTTTTATTTATTTATGCGGGCCTGTCAGTGTCGATAAAATACTGTGGATGCTAGATATTACCTGCACTCCACATAATTAAGTGAAAGGCCAGACCTTTGTGGAAGTGCTTAACAGACTCCTGACCCTGACCAGGTGGGGGGGCGAAGGGAGCCCTGTCCCCTGCCACTGACCTGCAGTGGCTCCCCACAGCCTCGTGGTGCTTCAGGTCAAGGTCGGCCTCCCCGAGTGCCAGACAAAAGATGCAAGGGGAAAAACCTACCACCAACCAAGAGCTTACCAAGGTCAAAGGGAAAAAAACCCACAAAACCCAACTACCAAAAACCCAACCAACACCAAGAGCATCAGAGAGAAAGCCAGGTTTCCTCTAAACTCACCAAGCCACTAATCAGGCTTCAAAGAAACAGATGCATGTGCAAAGCATTTCCCAGCTGGCTGCACACACTGCACAGCTCTACATCAAAGCAGCAGGCACTGCTGTCTGGAAAAAAAATCTCCTCCATTTTGAACTATATTTATGTATTTATTACAATGAAGACATAATTCCTGCTTCTCCTGGATTATTCTCATTTAAAGTTCATTCAAATATTTGTTAATGAACAGTAAATCTTTAGACTACTTAGAATTGCTCTGTTTATTAAACTGTGTGCATTTCATCAACATTATTAAAACTCCTCACAAAAAAATCCACATCAGTCGGAGAAAAATGTACTCAACTCCAGCGAAGGTCTTGGCTGCGTAACACAGGTTCAGACTGACTGAAACATTGAGGACCATAAGCAGAGTCAGATTTTCAAGAGCTCCATTTTAGAACCTTAAAATTCAACTGATGGATTTCCAAAAGCACTCTAGTCTAAAATTGTCACGTGGGCACTCCAGGTGCCTGAAGGGCTACAGGGACGCTAAATACCAAGCACTTCTGAGGTGCATCTAAGCGTATGAGGTGTTTAGAAGACTGAAGGCAGCTTAAGCTCTTGCAGATTTTCCTCAGGAATGAGTCCAGACAAAATTATTTTCCACAGGATTACAGCATGCATACACCACACGTCCCTCTTTACCCCTTAAAGACTTGATGTTTCTCTGCTTGTGCTTCACCCCATCGCTTCTGCTTGTGTATGGCCATGTGGAATTTCATATCTGGGCCATGTTTCTAATCACTTGGCTGCAGCAGTGTTCCTGACTAGCTACAGTACTGAACCAGGCCATGGGCTCTCCGAAGACAAGAGTAGATTACAGGCCAGATGAAATAAAATATTAAACAATACAAATCAGGGAACAACTACGCCTATCTGGCAGGCTTTAGAATAACCAAGAAAAAGCACGAAAGACATCTCTGTCCAGCACAGACCATCCCTTGACGCAATCCCTCTGAAAAGGTCACCCAGACCTCTGGGTGCCGTCCCCTGATGCTGCTGAGGTTAGCCCACGCTGCCAACACCACAGCGGCCTCTTGGCAGTGATACCGAGAACTCTCTGATGAGCAAAGTGGAGATTAATCCAAACTAAAAAGCCTAGCACATTTAAGAAAGCTAAGTGGAAAAAACCCTTCTCCTCAAGGTCAGAGCACTCTCTAACAGTCCATTTTAAACTAGTAGTCTGGATTTTTCACTTCAAAACTCTCTCTTTTCCAACAGCAAAGACAAAATAAAGTGCTTTCATCAGTCGGGTTCCCGCCTCCCCCCCCTACTGCAATAACAGGTGCTTTGGAAACTGCATCTTTGGTCTATTTTGGAAGAGAAGACACTTCACCAAGTCCCTCTTTTGATCCATCATGTTCCCAGTGCAGCAGAATGAACAGCCTGGCTCCCACTCCACCGCATCACACCACAGCGCCTGCTGCGACAGGGCTCAGGACCTCGGAATGCAGCAATCCTCAGAGCGCTTGGACTTCCTCCAGCAAAGCAACCCCAAAATGAAACGGCCCCCCAGAGACGCAGGCAAAGCTGTGGCTGAGGGCCCTGCCTGACGCAGCTGAGTTCAGAGGGCTGTGCCCAGACGCAGTCCCACCGCACGCATCCTGCTCCCTGCCGGGACCCACCTCGGCATTTTCCTGGCTTCAGTCTGTCTTTATTCTCAAGGTCATCTCTTGTTTATCTAATCATCCATTGTGCTAGCAGTCTGGGGGGCCTCCTGGTCCCCGGGCTGGCTGCTTAACTTTAAATTAGTTTCCAGTAAAGCGGGGCTTGCACCTCACAGGAGCAAACGCATTGTTTTTAGCGCACTTGTAAGTGATGCTGCCGGTCCTTGGGGAGGTTCGAAGGACCTCAAAGGCAATAGTTCTCTGCCCAGGAGCAAAGAAGCCATTACTGCTTGTACTGGAAGATTTAATAGGTGTCATAATTTATCATGTAAACCGAAAAGTGTTTCTTAATTAAGTGCGTACGTTAATGAATTTTTTAATTTGATCCCTGTAAGTACCTTGCTATACTAATTGCAATATTCTACACATTAGTCATCCGCTGTTGCCCTTGGCTATTTTCTACCCTGAGAGGGAGAGATAGAGCTTTTCAGTTAAAGTTCATTTAACTCTTTCCACCCAACAAATTAAATTTCCTGTTATTCACACTGGAGAGCGACAGCTGCATTTCAGTCCTCGAGCACCTGAAGGATAGCGTTTCGCATACATATCAGCCTGGGGCTCGGCATGGTCTCCTGCGTAGAGGGGATGTGAGAGGAACGAGGGACAAGTCACACAATAGATCCACGGAGGAAAAACATCACCTAGCATTGCAGAAGACGGGGAGTTTGCTCCTGGCCCTGGGAACGGATTCAGTGGAGGAAGATTATGAGTGATGGACACTTCGCTCGTGTGGTTTTGAACACAGCGACTGGGGCTCATTTCATTACCTTGACTGCAAACACCACCAAGTGACAGAAGTTACTTCAACCCACAGATTGATCCAGGTTTCAACATGGGCTTGAGTGAGGCATCACCTTTTCTGATACTTTCACTCACACCCAAAATTCGAGAGCAAGAGGGTGGGAAGGTGGCCACTCAACACCAGAGCGGGGAAGGAACGCAGCAGCAGCTGAGGGTGCGGCACACGGCTCCCCCACTTCACCAGCCACCCCAGGAATTTGTTCTCCAGGTGGCACAGGCAAACTGTCAAGACATGAAGTAATATTGAGGTACCTGACAAGCATTGCTGACAATTCTATGCTGTGGCTGATTTCTGGTACCTCAACAGCTTAATGGGGGACTTCAAACGCCTCTTAAACATTACAGCCTACAAACCCAATTTTCTTTCTGCAGGGATAATACTCAACCTTGGTTTCCATCCTGTCTGCCAAGACAGAGGTGTAATACGTGGATAATACAAACCCCCCCCTTTCCCAGTGTTTGTTCCTATGACACAGATGAGACAGTTAACAGCAGTAAGTCATCATCGCTGAAGCACGTTAGTCCTCACAGTCTGCATCTCCACGATGACGACATGGAACACAAGGCTTCCCCCGAACGCTTCTTAGCTTCACGCTAGATGGGTACGTACAACGAAGTCTTCGTCGTGTATAAACCGATGCTCTCCAGAATTGAGTGATGGACTCTTCCAGGTTCTGGACTATAAAGGCGGAAGCGCCGCACTTGCAGCCTCCTTTCTCTGTTAGATCAGTGTTTGTTTCCAGCTTTGGATGTGGTGATAGCGTGCATTCCCTGCTGCTACGCAAACATGCCCCCAGTTACTTAGAGGTCCAAAAAACTGTAGCAATGTACAGGAGAAACACTCTGTCGATAACATCTGAACTTTCCTCTGCCAGTTTCCTTAATTTAGCCTGTGCAACACAATACTAGCCTGTCATACACCTGACTAAAAAAGTCTTTAAAAGTAATTAAAATCTCAATTCTAACTTTGTAAAAGCTGGCGTCAGCGGTCAGTTTTCAGAGACACCTTTTGATCGCAACTGGTCAAACGCCCTGGTGAATTTAACGTGGGCATGCGTGCCCAGCACCCTAAGAGAAAGCTTCTCCAAGCCCAGAGAAACCTAATGTGAACTAGGAGCTTCGCTTCGCTCGGCATCTCAGCGTCCTAGCCACAGCCGATTCTGAAGCCTGTTGAGTAAGAGTCATTACGTCTAGCCCACAAAAGAAAGGCTGACATACCACAGAGCATCGCCCCCATTCCACGCAGTTTCTGGGAACAGAGGTGCGATCACCCTGCTAAGACACCGACAACGAGGAGACAACGCGCATGTGCGTGGTTTACCAACCGCACAGTTCTTCGCAGGATCAGGACCTCAGCAATGCTACCAGATCCACCTGTACTTCACATCCCTTCCAGGGTTGCAGACAAACAGAAAAACAAACAACAGAAGAAATCGCTGTCCTGCCTGATGATCTCCAGTTCTGAATTACTTCAGTGCCCAACTGTAAACCCCACAGCTCGGGCCCTTTGGCTGGTGAAACCCTGGTTTCTGCAGCGAAGTGCTGTCAGCAGTTTGCCAGCGCTGACTCCTGCCCACCTGTGTTCCCCCACCCCAGAAACACAAACGACTCCAAATTCAGGTCCCAGCGTGGACAGTTGCCATGTGACCTCCCTCGGCGGAAACCCGCCCAGGGCTGACGGGGAGGCCCCTGGATGAGCTCCAGCCTCACACCTACAGCTTCTCATTCCAGCCGCATGCTCGCTGCGACACCCGCTGCCAGCCTTACGCAGTAGCCATACCTGACTTGTTCTATATTAAGATCCAGCAGCAACTGCTCTAATTACTGACTTGGAACTAAATCTGCCTCTGAACAGGAAGGCAGTAATGCACCATGGTAATTAATTCAGTTTGTTCCCCCCCACCACTTCTGAGCACGTCATGGGTTTGCTTCTGCTGGAAGTTCTCCTGACAAGCTCACGCATGCAATTAAGTGGATTACACGGAACACGCTTAAATAGCCCAGGAACTTCTGAGGGCTGGGCGGCTTTGTACAGCAGCACCGCATCACTCATTCACTTCCCCCCTCGCAAGCAGAGCTTGTGAAATTAATAGCAACAGCACAGCATAACACACTTCAGGGAAGTGAGACTCTTTACATGGGTGGCTGTCACCTGCTTTTCAACAAATTTCAAACAGTGTTGCCTACAGCATCCTGTTGTATCAGATAAAATGCATCCTGACACCTTTCTTACTGTATTACGCTCGACTGCTAAAATATTGAGATGCAAAACCTCCCTCTTCATTTTTTTTTTTTAAAGAAGAAAACACTGTCCAGTAATTGCCAGAGGTTAGATCTTGTTGGTTGATAGCAGATACTGTCTGCGTGGTCCTACAGATGACAAAGGTTGCTGACTGCAACCAGTTCTAAAAAGCCCTTCTCAGGCGCCTTGACAACTAATTCAGTTATTTCTGATGAGTTACGGAGGTGCTGCCTGCTGCCGACTATTTCAGAATCAGATCTCCAGCTACCATACACCAGCACAACTCCACACGAGCTACGCTGGCATCCGTCGACCTGGCCCTTGTTGTCAAATGCCACCTTCTAACATTGAAGTTGTAACCATCAAATCAAGTCAAAAGTGCTTTCCCCTGTTCTCACGAATGCTACCCTCAGCTGACTGGTACTCATCTAATTCCAGTAACCTCAGCACAACGATCACAAGGAATTCCATCGGGAAGAAGAGGGCCAACCACACGAAGAGGTAAGAACTTGCTAACAGCAAAATCACCTCATTCCTCCACTTCCATGATCTGAATAAGACGAGAGTAAGAGAACGGGTATTTATCCTTTAGAGAGTTCTGAAGAGAGTGAAAGCAAGTAATTTTCAATGACTTTCAACAATGCATTACTAAAGCACACCGCAGGTAGACCTGTCAAAAAATTACCTTCACCACTACACTTACCATATGTTTATGAAGACAGAAGTTACACATATTTTATCCTAGCGTGGGATCTGACACGACAGTGTCAAACAAAGCTCACTAAGTTTGTCACTCAAGCAATCACATTCTCTTCGTATTTATACTAAGCACTCCTGCTAATGCTATTTCCATTACAAATTATGTTCTCCTTTTGTCTACAAGATGCTTTCACTGTAATTATCCAAAGATAGACAGATAAAGAATCTACAAAACTATGAACTCATGCTTCAACTTCGACGCTCCAGAAATCAATTTTTCCACTGCGCAGCTATCTCTGCGAAACATAGATGGGCTTCTCTCTCCCAAAGTGCCTTGCACTTTTTTTTGTGTATCTACATCTGTATGAATCCCCATTTTGATCTTGTACCAATTTTCACAGGTGTGAAATCATTATATAAAGCACAATGCAATAGAAAGCACCAGGCTCACGATATTTCTCTCTCATCAAGACCATCTGGACCACACTTTCAGCTGGTGTAAACTAGCATGACACCACTGACATCGCTGGAAAGATGCCAGATTTACACCAGTTAAGAACTTGTCCCTCTTTTTGCTCGCATGGCCCCCTGCGCGTGCTATTGTACCGCCGCACTGGCTGAACACACCAGACGTGATGCGAGCCAAGCCATTTTACAGACATCTTTCCCTTTAGACAGCAAAAGTGGGTATTTGTTTTGTCAGTTTTCTGAGGAAGCTTTGGGAAAGCTCAAGGCCACTCCAGTACAACAGCAGTACAAGTCCAGCTGCCCTGATGGTGACCGATTTCTGCAGGGACTCTCCTGCCTTCAGCTGGACATCACCATTCCAGGCCTCCTGCGCTCTGCCCTGGCTGACCCAGATCTCGAAAGCACTTCTACAAATGAGGGAATAGTGGCTCTACGTTAAGCAAGCACTGCATCTGTCTGCAGTTGTTCTCCTCCTCATCCTTCTGGTAAAATTATCTGTGTGCTACTCTTTACAAATTGTTCCTGTGTCAAAACAAAATAGCTACCAATTCTTTGCAGAGCTACACGCAGCTACCCATGGCTCACGTGCTTTCTCAAGCACGCATGCCAACCCAATTGCAGTCCCTAAGAATTACCTAAATGAAAATAAATCATCTAAAAGAGGAGAGAAACACCTCATTTGTGCATTTATTTTCGCCTATTCTCTTGACATTTTTCACTGGTAACAGAGTACTGGAGAGAGAAATGGTTACTAAGCATAATAAAAACCAAAAATTGAACCACATGCTTTTCTGTAATGTCAATACAAGTTAACTGCCAATACACATTAATCCCACAAACACCCTGATTTCTCCGTAAATCATTGGTGCCAATTATGTTTATCTATTGTTCCAAGCTATCCCTCCTCGTTTATCCATCCCTTTAACAGTCACAACAATACAGGGACTACAGTTTTAGGGACCGAAGTCCAGCCCTGAATCGTGCAGCCTCCTTGCCCCCCACTGACATGGCTGCTTCTTGACTTTCGGATGCGAGTAAAGACGAGGCAGAGGCGGCCAGCACAGGTAACACTGTACCCTGAGGCTCTTGGGTAGGTTTTGGCTCTTAGACAAAAGCTGTTCCCAGGGAATTCCCAGTAACCAGGCAGAAGACAAAAACTTGAAGGTCACTGACATCTGGTCAACCCCCTAGAAACACCCTTGGACAGAACAAAATCGAACTCCGGTGCCTGAAATAAATCCGGTGGAGTTTTTACATGCAGTCGTTAATTGTGTGCCCAGCACCCCCACAGCGCAGATGACAGGTGCCCTAGACACTTTTTGGTCTTGCTGAATGGCATTTAATGCAAAAGACATCTGATCTGCCACAGAAAGCAGCAGTAAGTGGTTTGATCAGAAATGACATCTGAGCCAAACGAGCTAATTAGTTTACAGGATTTCCCCTTTCTCCCCCCAACAACAGCAAAAGTCGATTTGTGTTTTCCCCTCAGCTTAAGGACTCACTATAGGGTGCCATCCTATTGTTGAAACTCTGGCCTGGCATGTATAAAAAAGATTAAATGCATGTGTTGGCAATTCCATCAAAGCAGGCACATCTGCTGCTGATAAACGCTGTCAGTTCTTTGTCAGGAGAAACACCCTATCCCTGACTTAAAAAGTAGTAATAGCAACTTAAAAAAACACACGGCTTCCACCGAGGTAGGAAACTAGCACAGGGGAAGCCCGAGGCTTTGAATCTAAGCGATTCATTAACAGATGTGAGGGCTTCCTCAAATTCATTTCTGTTTACACTGTGGTGGTGACTGGAAGCTCCAATATACCTAAGGACGTCATATTCACGGTTTTAAGTCAACCCACCGCATCCAACCTCCAAGCTGTCTTGGCAGCCTAAAGGCAATCCCCATGTAAGCACAGCGGAGGCAAAACACGCGCTCTCCTCCCCATTGCTCGGGCCGTGGGCCTGCGTGGAGACGCCGCCAGACACGGACACGGCCCCTCAGCAGCAGCGGGGAGAGGCGAGGCTGGCCGCGGGCACGGGTGCGTCACCTCCCGTTGCTTGCTGGCTGCCGATGCGACAGGCACAGCACAGGCCCAGCCCAGCAGCTCCAACACGGTTATCAGGTGTGGCTTTTGGAGCCGCAAGCATCACCCCCGCCCAAGGGCAGCACGGGGACAAGTGAGAAGCGAAGTGGGGCTGGGGGACAAACAGGGTGCCTGTGTTGCCCTCCCCTGCTCCAGCTCTGTTCTCGGCCATGTGCCGTTCGCCCGCCGCTTCAGCAGCCCTTCACACGCCGAACGCCGCTCTTACTGCTATTTCTTCAAGCCTACAGGAAAACACAAATCTTGTGATGCAGCAGTGACACCATTGGCAAAATAAAAGAAGTGCAGTGGCTACTGGTTCCAGAGAGATTATGGTCTTTACACTCGCAAAACCCAAGCGGGACAGTTCCAGCGCGAGGCCGGTGAACCGCGAGGCAGCAGCGAAGCGCTCTGTGGCTCGAGGACAGAACGGTGCAGCCGTTCCTGACACTTTCGGCCAGCGAGGCACCTCACGCCAGTGTCTGCCAGAACCTACGTCAGACAGAGGGACCATTCCTTTTAACAGAAGCCTGGAGACTGAACTGCACACCATCCCCTTGAACACAGTATCAAAGCTGCCGCTGGCTTCAAAGTGACTTCTTCGAGGCTTACGCTGCAGCTGGACAGGCATGCTCCTCAGCCTGCTCTGTAATGCTATGGTGGCCTCCAGCTCCGGCCCGAGCCACCCCAGCAGCAGCTCTTCCCAAGCCCCTCGCGCAGCAGAAGACGCAGCCCCTGGGACACGAGGCAGCAGCGGCACTGGTGCACCGCAGCCCCGCGCACCGCACAGAGACGGATGCGAGACCACAGGCACGACGGCCACAGGACAGCCCCAAGTTCTGTCGCTGTTTCCCACCCCCGGCGCTGCGCTTTGTCGTGCGCACACCGTCGAGCTGCCGGGACCGTCCTTGAGCAGTCGAAGGCCGAGTCTGTTGGCTTTGTCCAGCAGACCCACCAGCACATCCCCCAGGCTGCTGGAAATGCTCGGGCAGGCTCTACCACGACTTTCAAGGACTGTTGCACTATACTGGATTGGAGGGGCATATCTTCATTACAGCAACAGTTTTAACTAATTAGAACTGATTTACGTAATTTTAATACCCAATATTAAACCATTTAAAATGTGATTTATATAAGTACAGGTTTTAATAGGTCTTAAAAGAGCCGTTAACCTGAACAGGACAAAAGAGAGTTTCCAGCAAAAGAAGAGCAGACTTGGGTCTGAGTTGTTAATGCCACACTAAAGCCTTTAGAAATTAAGAGCAAAACAGCACGTGGCAATAGCTGGATCATGAAAGCAAAGCTATTTGAGGATGTGTACAAATTTACAAACAAGTTACCTTGCACTGCAAACAGCAACGACAGCTTATCAAAATTTCTGTGTGGTCTTTTCAGAAAAGGGAACTGGCAGAAATTCTCACGGGCTCTCTCTCACTATCTCACACGCAGCAGAGAAGGTGAGCAACAGGGTAATACCCTGCACGTGGGCTCTGAGCACACAGGGTTCAGCTCCCGGCTGCGCCAGTGACATGCTAGGTGGCTCTGAATGATTCTCTTCATATCCCGTGCCTCAGTTTGCTGCATGAAATGGCTATCATGCTGTTCCTGTCCCCTATGAAATACTTCAGGAGCACTGATTAGGAGAGCAAGCAGTACTTGAGAAAAATGTGCGTCTTGTGGAGAAACCACTTTACTACAGCACACCAAAAGAAGCTGGGG
>Ga0065711_1010684_pt1 | contig 13576 bp, 8 predicted proteins | sample Hoacrofraction12_FD_59098 | JGI IMG/M metagenome (GOLD analysis project Ga0065711, IMG submission 59098) | Hoatzin crop microbial communities from Cojedes, Venezuela - Epithelial fraction 12 v2 (version 2) | ecosystem: Host-associated > Birds > Digestive system > Esophagus > Crop | place... | reverse complement strand
GAGACTGGAACATCTCTCCTACGAGGAGAGGCTGAGGGAGCTGGGCTTGTTCAGCCTGAAGAAGAGAAGGCTGCGAGGGGACCTAATAAATGCCTATAAATATCTGAAGGGTGGGTGTCAGGAGGACAGGGCCAAGCACTTTTCAGTAGTGCCCAGCGACAGGACAAGGGGCAATGGGCACAAACTGAAGCACAGGAAGTTCCGTGTGAACATGAGGAAGAACTTCTTCCCTCTGAGGGTGATGGAGTCCTGGAACAGGCTGCCCAGAGGGGCTGTGAAGTCTCCTTCTCTGGAGATATTCAAGATCCACCTGGACAAGGTCCTGTGCAGCCTGCTGTAGGTGACCCTGCTTGGGCAGGGGGGTTGGACTAGATGACCCACAGAGGTCCCTTCCAACCCCGAACATTCTGTGATTCCTTACAGCTGCATGTCATGAGATAAGTGGCAAGTAATTCTTGGGAATCATTTCATCCTCCAGTCAGGAGGCTGTTCAGCCTGGAGAAGAGAAGGCTGCGGGGAGACCTTATTGGAGCCTTCGAGTACCTGAAGGGGGCCTATAGGAAAGACAGGGAAAATCTTTTCAGCAGGTCCTGTTGTGATAGGACAAGGAGTAATGGCTTTAAACTAAGGGAGGGTAGATTTAGACTGGATATAAGGAAGAAATTTTTTACAGTGAGGGTGGTGAAACACTGGCACAGGTTGCCCAGAGAGGTGGTGGAGGCCCCATCTGTGGAAACATTCAAGGCCGGTTTGTGTGTGGCTCTGAGCAACCTGGTCTAGTAGGTGATGTCCCTGCCAAATGCAGGGGGATTGTGCTAGATGACCTTTTAAGGTCCCTTTCAACCCAAAGCATTCCATGATTTCAGGTGAAATATGTGTGGACTGATTGCACGTGTTTAAGGACTGCTGCGTTCCCTTCTGTTCTTTGTATTAAACAAAAACTAAAGCTGGCACTCAAGTGCTATTTGTTTAATATTTAAAAATTAATAATACTGGGTGTTTTTCAACATTTTCATAGAATCACAGAATGGCTTGGATTGGAAGGGACCTTTAAAGATCATTTAGTCCAACTGCCCTGCAGTGAGCAGGACATCTTTCACTAGATCACGTTGCTCAGAGCCCTGTCCAACCTGGCCTTTGCATAGTTGCAACAGTGTTTATATTTTTAAATGAAAATAAATGGTTTTAATATTCTTTCAGAAATTCAGAGTTTAAAAAAAAAAGACTAAGACTGGACTAAGGAAATGCTCTCAAATAGAAACTTGGTTGTCCCAGGAACACATAAAACTATAAAATTCCAGTTGTGTAAGTCAGTGCATCCCTGCTTAAGCCTAGAAAGAGGAGTAGGCTTGTGTGTGCCATTGTGGACAGAAATTGCCCAGCAAACTTTAGGCTGTTCCACAGCTGTGGCTGAAATTTCAGGACTGTGAGCTAGAGGGAAAGGAGAGAGAGATGGATTTTGAATGGTTATGACTGCGATAATTAGATGTAGTCACTCTACCAATAGACCTGAATTTATTAAAATATTACATCACTATTTTTTTTGGATGGTGATTAAAATTTTAGTTGCTCATTTAAAAAATTATTCTGTACAGACTGAATTATTTTTGTGAGTTGTAGCATTTGTAGAGTTCATCTAAGCTTACAATTTTTGTAGTTGGATGTATATAATTCTGAGATACTGGAAGGTTATGTGAATTAGTCTTAATAAGATGTTTTAAATTTTTGCCTCAAACCTGTGTTTCAAGAAGGATGAGAGAAGTAAAATTGTTCATTTTGTCTCTCACATGCTTTCCTTTTCACTAAAACCAACAACAACAAATCCCAACCTAGCTTCCCAAACTCTTGTTTCTGTTTTATCTCCTCCTGGTAAAGTCTGTGGTTTGATTTATTTCTGGGAGAAGGAAAGAAAATCACATTTTACACAGCTAATTTAGGAATAAACTGTGTAATGATGCTTTTGCAGAGATGAAGCAAGAAAAAGTGATTCTGGATAAAGGAAAAAAATTGTTCCTTGCTGCATCAGGTTCATTGTGAAATAAAGGGCACTTTAAAAACTGAACTCGCCTACTAATTTTACTACAACTTAATGCAAACACAATTCAAATGTAGGATTTCTACTTTATTGTATTTTCCATGCCCTCTTTGTAGCTTGCAGTGACAAACACTCATTTGAAAGTAGCAACCGCTTTGCTGAGCGGCCTGTCTCGCATTGATGGCCACATATTTAAAACTGTGATATGGAAAGCAACTTCTATAGGCCAGCAATGTGAAAGCTGAAATTTTAGAGAATTTATTTCATATAGCACTTCAGGTCACTCTTCCCTAAACTCTTTTCAGCAGTGAGGTCCTATTAAGGAGAAGCACTTGAGCTATATGTATTTGAAGGTACATGTGCGCTGAAGTGTACTGGCAGGAAAATACTGGAGAAAAAGACAATCAGTAAAAAAACAATCTTCTAACAGCATGTGGCAGGATAGAGTTGTCTCCACCAGAGATAACCAGGGATGAGTGTACTAGAAACTGAAAATTAATAGGCAATGTCAAGGCAGGATGGCTCCATTTACTGTCGACAGTCGGTGGTGGTCTGGGAACTTCCTGAAGATCATAGTCCAGGCTTCTGCTTTTAGGATGTGTCCTGCAAGTGTATTGTTCTTCTTTTGTTTCATATGTCCTATTTGTAGAAGTTAAGTAGAACAAAGCAAGTGACTGAGCGGGATACTGCGAATAATGTATAATTGTATCTAAAAATAGATATTCTAGAGAGAGTAGAACACCTCGTGAGCAACAGAAATCATCATTATCATGCTTGAAAACTTTTTTAATGAGAGAGGAAAATGCTTTGGTCCTTAGAGCCTGGGTAGAACAAAAAAATAATAGAATCAAAATTAGTCTTAACTTACGCTTCTGTTGTGAACATTTATATAGCTAAAATTAACTCCATTGACTCAACGTTGTAGTGTTTGGGTGCCATAAAGGTTATGTTTTCAAACTTGTGATATTTGTATAATAGTTGTATTTTGTTGTTGTTGTTTAAATGTATCCAGAATGCATAATTTTCTGATGTGGCTGGATTTCAAGGGCTACACAGTTGTAGCACCATATTGCCTGTGAGCGAGTAGACTGAAGTCAGATTCACCACAAATTAACATAAGGATACTCTTTGAGCTCTTCTAATTACATGCGGTTTTGGAGGGAAATGGTGGTTTCTTTTATCCAATGAATCTGAGCTCAAATATTTCTATGGTTTTTCTGGTGAGGTTAGATGCAAAGGCACTTAAACTGGGTAATAGCACACTGTAATTTTCACAAATCACTGTTGCTGTCATGATCAGACAGTGTTGTTAATACAGTTTATAGCTGATTACTGCGCAGTTGTCAGATTTCAGGGCTGGAAAAAAGTACTTATTATTTTGCCACAGTAATTTGTGGCTGGTTTTCTTCTCTTTTTTGAACTGTGAAGCAAAGAGAGCTTTCCAGCAATGTGTCCCTGCCACCCCCAACTGTTAACTTCATGCAGTTGCTAGGGCTCAACAAATCCTTTGTCCAGCCTATGTTTATGAAAATACACTTGTAGAAGACATAAAACATTAACATTGCCTTAAAAAAATACATTTTATAGATAAAAATGTGGAGCACGTTAAAAAGCATCGCATTTGTGAGTTCTGCCCAGTGGTGCAAATACCAGAAATGATCCAGATGGTATCTAGCTCATCAGCAGCCATATTGCAGCGTAGGTGTTTGGCTCTACCTTACCTTCTGTAGGTAGTCTGCGAAGTTGAACAGGATATCTCATTTGAAATGCCTTCCCTGGTTCTTTTAATATTCTGCCAGTGCTTTTAGACTGTGCTGGAAGCAGAGCAGCTAGCTGAAGTGGAAATGGGGCTGTGGAGGGGGCAGGAATGAGTTCAAACTGGTAAGAAGGTTGTGTTCAGTTCAAGATGGAGGTTCGCCTGCTTAATTCTGTATTAACTTTTTTTTTTCCTAAATCAGTTCATGTCTTTCTCCAAACTGGTTATATTAACATATAGTTGATATTTATCAAAAGAAAGATGCACTGCCATCTGGCGTCAAAACTGTGTTCACATGAGCAAAGTCATTTGTACGGAAAAAATCTAATGTGGTGTAACAAATTCCTTCCTATAAAGCTTTCTAAGCTCTGAAGAAAAGGCTAGACTGTCCAGAATAAACAGTGTCTACACTGAGGAGCACTGCACAAAAAAAAAAAACCAAAAAAACACAGTAGTCTCCTTACTGGGAAGTTGCAAGCTGGGTAAAGGGACTTGCATGTAAGCGTGCCTGCTGCTTGTTTCTTTTGCAGGTGGAAGAGGGGGAGATGGGTGCCCTGTCATCACCTTTCCAGAGTATCCGGCTTTCAGCGAGATCCCCGAGAAGGAGTTCCAGAATGTCCTGACCTACCTGACAAGTATCCCAAGGTGAGCAGCTGTCTAGGAGAAAATACCCTTTTAGCTGCTAAGTGATTTTTCACATTCAATCACTTACATGATGGTGTAAAGGTCAGCCTTGGCATTTAATTAAAGGAAAGGAAAATGCAGCTTATAGTGCCATGTCAATAGGTGTTATTAGTGACAGCTGGCTAATGTAGTTGTTACGTAAATTATATAGTGCTATTTATATTTCATCAGAAAATTACTTCCTGATATGTATGGATGCAGATTCTGTGATGGACGTTGTCCTCTTGTTTCTTATCTTTGCTGTATCTTAGAGTGCAATGTTCTGTGTTTTAATTGAAAACATGTATAGTTTTGGCAGAACATGCTAATTCCTGGATGCTCCTCAGGATGTTACTCAGTGTGAGGGAATACTTCGTAGTTACATACAGCAGTTTCTCCTAACCACTTGTGCTCTGTTTCCCTGGTTCAGGTGAATGTACAGTCTTTGCAGAACTTCCAGAACTTTGACTGAGGGTGCTGAGCAGGCCCAGCAATTAATCCTGGCTCTCTTAGAGGGGGGCTCTTACCAATGGGTTGCTCAGTAAAAATTATGATTTTGTTGAAGATCTGTTCGGGAATGAGATAGTGGCATTTGAGATCCTGATGGAGGTGGGAAAGGTGAGTGGCAAAGTACAGACCCTGGACTTCAAGAGAACAGACTTTCGGCTTGTTCAGGGAACTGATGGGTGGGATTCAGTGGAAGGCAACTCTGAAGAGTGAATCTGCTGAGCAAAGCTGGCAAGTTTTTAAGAACAGCATCCTCCAAGCACAAGAATGGTATGTCCTGGAAAATGAATAGACGTAACAGGAGACTGACCTGGCTGAACTTGTGAATGAGATGGAGTACAAAGAAGGCATACAGTAGGTGAAGGTAGGGACAGGCTACAAAGGAGGAATATAGAAACTTTGCCCAAACACGTAGGGGCAGTTTCAGGAAAGTCAAAGCACACCCAAAACTGAGGGAGAAGGAGCAAGGGACATCAAGCCCACCCCCCCCCACCCCTTTCTATTGCTTTAGGAGTATACGGACAAACAAGGAAAATGTGTACCTGTGCTGAGTGGGCTGGGTAAATTAGTAACAGCCAACACAGGTGAGGCTGAGGCACTCAAATTTTTTGCTTCAGTCTTCTCTGACACTGTCTCCTGGGCCCATGTGTTTAGAGAGAGGGTTCAAGGGGGGAGAATGACTAGCAACAGGTGAGGATCAAGTCAAGGATCTCTTGAGAAATCTTGACCCAAAGACTAGCTACATCGAGAGTGGTGAGGAGGCTGGCCAATGTCATAACAAGGCTGCTCTCCATCATCTTTGAAAGGTTTTTGAGATCAGAGATGGACTGTGATTGCTGGAGAAAGACAAATACTGCATTCATCTTCAGAGAGGGCAAGAGATCATCTTCAGAAAGGGCAAGAGTAATGATCCAGAGCACTACAAGATGGTCAACCTCACTTTGGTCTGTGAGAATGTTATGGAATGAGTCCTCTCGTTTACAGGCACAAGAAAGAAGAAAGTGATGGTGAACAGCCAACATGGATTGAACAACAGTGAATTGTGCTCAGCCAGCCTTTTTCTGTGATGAAATTACTGGATACATGAATAAGGGGAAGCTGTGCATGTCTCTCACCTCACCTTAAGACTTTCAACAGAGTCTCCCCCAGCACCCTTGTATCCACTTTGAGTTGTTACGTCTTGACAGGTGGGCTGCTGGGTGGGTGAGAAACTGCTTGGATCATCAAGCTCAAAGAGCAGTTGTTAATGGCTCATGATCTACCTGGAGACAGAGTTCCGCAGGGAACCATGTGTATCTGTGCTGCCTGACAGCTTTGGCAAGGATCTGGAGGAGGAGATGGGAGTGCACCATCATCAAGTTTGTGGATAAGAAACTGGTGGACCAGTTGGTGCACTTGAGGGAAGGGCTGCCATTCAGAGGACCCTAGATGGATGGGAGGTATGGGCTGACAGGCAGCTTGTGAGATTTGGCAACGACAAGTACCAAATCCTGCAAGAGTACAGGCTGGGAACTAGCTGGATGTGTATTGCTCTTCTGAAAAGGACCTGGGGGCACTGGTGGGCAGCAGGTTAAACATGAGCCAGCAAGATGCCCTGGCAGCCATGAAGGCTGGCGTCCCTGGGGCTGCACCAGCAGAAGCATGGCCTGGAGTGGGTGACAGCAGGGTGACGCAGCTGTGAGCTACCAGATGCGAGTCTAGTCGGGGCCCCACAATGGGCAGGGCTGGAGCTGATGTGCAAGGAAATGTTACAGGAGTGAGGCTTGCTCAGCTCAGGGATGGAAAGCTGCAGGGGCCCAACAGCCACTGTCTCCACTGATGGAAGGAGCAGCAGGCTCCTGACAGATGGGCAGTGGGCAGAGAGGCCCGGGTGGGAATGGGAACAGAGAGATTCTGACCTGAATGTAAGGAAAAACAATTGTCACTGGGAGGTTAATGAAGTATTGATACACGCTGCCAAGAGAGGCTATGAAATCTTTGTCCTTGGAGGTTTTTTGACCTGGCCATACAAAGCCCTGAACAACTTGATCTGAATCTGGAACTGACCATGCTTTGACCAAGAGGCTGGACTAGAAGCCTCCTGTGATCCCTTCAAACCTGGATGTTTGTATGAATCAAGAGATCTCCTTTATGTCTTTCCCAAATTGGGCTATGTGGCTCTCCCAGATTAAAAACTCATAGAAACACAGTTTGTGTAACACTGATTAAATGTTGATCTCGGGCTGTCAGTGAAAAGAACATGAAATACAGCCGTCAGTGCAACTCAGCATAGACCATGCTCAACTCACCTTTGGAACTAGTCATGGCAGATGTCCCTCCTGCACATGAGCACTTTTGTTTTACTGTACGTGCACGAAGAGAAATAGTAGTGTTCTTGTAAAGGGCTTTCCTCTGAATTATTTTGTAGGAGCTATTCCCTGTGAGGGAGTATTGGTTATACACAGCACAGTACTGTGACGTGCCCTCCTGGTTGTACTTGTTAATCCCTAGTTTGTCAGGGAGAGGAGCTGCAAAGCTGACAGCCAGCTTAATTTTCTTTGTTTATCACTGTGTTGGTTAAACTCTGTGGTGCTAAGCCTCCCTCAATAGTATCTTTCTTGAATGCTGTTATTAGAAAGAATTATATTCTAAATCCACATCTGGTCCTCCTTTTGAAAGTCCTTGGTGGTGCGCTTCATGGTGGCCGTTGAACTTCTGCACAGAATGGGGTTCATGTGAGAAATTCTGATCAGAACAGAAAACATCTGGTGCAGGGAGGGAGCACTGAGCACATTCTAGAGCGTCAGTTTGGCAGGAGCACATTTTTACTGGTTAAAAGTCTGGGAGCAGATTTTCTGGAGATTTTTCTGTTTGTTTCCCTTACCCTCCAACAACTACTCTGTGTATTGAGCCAGAAGTGGCCACTCCTTAAGTCTGGCTGTTCTTGTAGGACTTTCTTGTTTCTTTAATTTTTAATTCTTTAGAAAGGGATAACTGTTCTGTGTAAACCAAGGAGATAGCCCATCTGGCTAGATGTGAAGAGTAAGGTATTAACTGTTGTGAATACAACAATATTTTAGGTATTAGGGTGATAACATTTCAGTTTCAACCATGTAAAAATGATGCCACTGTTAAGATACTGACAAAACTGGGACTCGTTTGTGCCTGAGAATTGCTATAATCTCAAAAGGCTGAAGGCATCCCTGACATCTTTGCTATCAGTGTTACGAGCTTACTGTGTAAAACTGTGCTTATGAGCCCTAGTGCAGGTTTATAGGAATAACACACTGCAGAAACGCCACTAGCCGGGTGTCAGCATACATCCCCTTACAAAATGTTTTGCTAATGATAAATTATTGACTGCCTGTACCCCAAAGATGGGCAGTATTATAATTTTTCTAGAGTTGTGATATTTCTAGTGTTGTTAAAGGTGTCATAAGGTAGGATTTTTGCTGCTAACTTAGTTTTCAAGGGCTAAAATTTCTAAGACTCTTGGATGCTTTGGAAGCTGCTCTTGAGGGAAGTGGAGGCAGTTATTTGTTTATTTATTTTGTAAGTTTATTAAAGAGGCCTAAGCAGTACAGATTTACAGGAAGGATGAAAATGCAACCCACAGTTTTTATGCATGGACTGCTCTCCAGGCTGGTGTCATTTAGCTTATGAAATACTTAACACTCTATCTTTTGGCTCTTCTGACTGACTGAGGGGAAATGGAGAAAAGCCCTGTAGAGCACGGATATATCTGGAGACACAACAGTTCCTCAGAAAACTACTTGTGCTACCTGGTCCTGTACAAGATTCCTGATCACAGCAAGGGGTTGGCAGCAATAACCCAAAACTCACTGTCTGCCTGCAGTCGCATATTGAGGGAAATGATATTTCGTGGGAATGACAGTGAGGAGCTCCTAAGAGCCTCAGAAGAAAGGACTTTTATGTGCTCTGCAGTAGATTTCACCAATAAAATATTTACTGGTATAGTAAATCTTAGCAGTGGCATCAGATTTTCGAGATTTGTTCCCAAGTGAAAGAAGAGTTAAAAACATTAGTTTAGGACTTTGTTGAAAGAGGAAAAACTGAAACCTTGTAACGTACTTTTATTATTCCCTCTAACTTTATAGGTAAACATGACCTTGTCCCCTCTTACTGTATTCTTGTTCTATCCTATCTAAACACTGGGTTTTGCAAGCTTTTTCTGTGTAAACTTTCATGTCTTTTTCATAGTGAACTTAAATTATCAAGAGTCTCATGGGGCACCGTGCATTTAGGAATGAGTCTCATGGGGCACCGTGCATTTAGGAGTGGAACTTTTACAACTTGCATGTTACCAACTTAGGTGACCATGGAGTCAAATAGTGCAAATAGCAGAGCTATCACCATGTGCTCAGATGTGTAAATGCCTGATACATGAGGATGCTAAGAAAGGAGACAATGGAAAGGGAATACCTCATCTCAATTTAAGATACTGGGTTATTCCTGGTGCAACTGCATGTCGTTAAGCAGAGAGCTGAACCATCTTCTTCAGGTGGGTGTTGTTAATGTTGTAAGGTAAATTCATGTTCTGTAGGCAGCTGGATAAAATACAATGTCTAATGTATGGTTTGTAATAATCTCAAAAATATTCAGTACAGGTTTGTTGATATAGTGTGTGACAACAGCCGTGTACCATGCATACTTAAAGATCGCTGCTGTGTCAGGAAAAAACAACAGATTAAGGATGAGTATTATAGACAATGGAAGATTACAGCTAATCCTTTTATAACTGCCTTTTTGGTAATGAGATGCATGTGGTAAAGGCATACGTGTAATACTTCTGAAACAGTTTTTTTCTTTTAGCAGCTAGTGGTTTTTTATTGAATACACGTAATGTTCTATTAAAAAGATGAGGATTGTCTTAGAAAGATTTCTCTTAGGTCAGGTGATTTTTGGTTTTATACATATAGTACCCAAGATGAAAGAAGGAAAATCCATGGCAGTATGTAATGTACTTAAGGCAATACTTTCTAGGAATAGTATTTTAAATAAAGTGTTGAACTGGTACAAATACTTTACATATCAGTGTTGACCCATAGGAATTAATAGTTCTTATCAATGCACTTGTACAATAAAGTCCTATCTGTAGAGAAGTGTCTGTAACAGGTGAGCTCTTTAAATTCAATTGGGTTTCAGCAGAGGACAGTGAGCCAAGTCTTGCATCTGTTTGAGGTGCTTTGAGGACACTTTACAATGTCCGTGTAGCTGGTCTGATTCTCTTTCTGCAGAGAGAAGAATGTCTCCTATTACTCCACTGAGTGAGTCCTTTTGGGATTGCTGCTGAGCTGGGTAGGAAAAGGAGGTCGTGCAGAGCAAGGCTGTCTCACCTCTCAGCTGAGTAAAAAACTGATGACATCCATACACAGTGTCCACCATTATTACTGCAAAGTGGGAGAGACATCTGTGGGATGTACCTTTTACATCCCACATACACAAAGGGTGAAGGGAGAATATTTCATGCAGGTTTGCAATAGGCTCCTGAAATAGCTGCCAACTATACACTTACGAAGTCATCTCAGGGTGTTCAGTATTCTCTTGTTTTTTTCCTGTGTTTTGAGTGTATTTTTTCTTCTTTCTATTTATCCTAGTAAATAGACTTCTAAGATTTGTTATGTACCCTGAAGGCAAATGTTATTGATACTTGGTTCTATCCTGCTGTCACTCTAAATATATTTTATTAACTTAAGTGTGTACACATTCTTGGAATATGAATTTACTGAATGTGGGGTGTAGCATGAGAACTTGGTCCGATAATAAATTAATAGGTAATTGTAGTGGTTAAAAAAAAAAGACAGGATTTTTCGGCACATGGTTTTGCTTCTGGTCAATTAGCGGTTTCTACTGCAATCAGAAAACAATATGCTGTGCTAGAGAACAAAAGGATATAGTCTTAATGCTTTTCTGTGTTGCTTGTATAGATTCATCTTTGAACAAAGCAAGCAAGCTAAAATTCTTGTGGTCACAAGAGACTGGAAAATTAGTATTTTAAAAGTGTAAGACTGAGTCTTAAATACAAAATTCCTTTTGAGAGAAATAAGCAATAGTGTAGATTAGAAAATTTGGAGCAGGTTTTGATGGCCAGTTTGAGTCCCAGTACTGGTAACTAAACACAATGTGCAGGCCTGTTGTACTTGTATTCAGGCAGAACCTTGTACAGCCTCTCTTTGTAATGCCCTTGTGTCCTACTGCGTGATCTTGAGCATATCTCAGGTTAATGCGTTGTGTTCGCAATTTCCTGTTTTGAAAGCTGTCCCCGTCGGTTTCCTGCCTGGGAGAACGTCCCCTTCTTTGGGATTCTGATGGTTTACAAATGCTTGAACACATTGTGGCCTTCTAAGAAATCCTGTTGTTTGTGGTACTGTCTAGTGTTGGAAACTAGGGAGCCATCCTGTCCAAGTACCAAAACAGAACGAGATGACCTCTGCAAGTGTTGCTGTCTGACAGTTTGAAAGCTCAGATGTTAAGGTTTGCTACGCTTCAGGTAGACCCTTCCCTGTTAACTGCACCAGCTCCCTGTCGTTTGGGGTCAGACCAGGTGAACTGGAAAGCTGAACAAGAAGTATCTGTGCTAAGCCTTCCAGCGGGTTCAGATCCAGGAAGACTTCACTAGCGTGGGCACAGCAAAGCTTGATGAGGTGGGTTTAGGTAGCAAACAGAAGAACGTGCCACAGCACAGCGTGGGCGTTCCTGGAGAGCACCGAGCTTGGGTCTGGCCAGTCTTCTTGGCATAGATCCACCACTGCACTCTGGAAGCAGGGGTAGTTGTGTTGGGCTAAATGCTGTGTTGTGAGCTGGTAAGTCCCTCCGGGTCCAGGCTGGCTTTGCGAAGAGCCAGTATGGGAGGGCAACCACATGTGTTTCCTCATTTGTCCGCAAACTAAACAAGTGTCCCACCACTAGCTAAGGGTTAACGCTGTGGTTTTATAGAGTGCCAGGGATGAGGTGCCAAAAAACAGATGCCCTGACAGTTCACGCTGACATGCTGAGCAACAGCTTTGCAGCTTCAGAGTTTATTTCTGTCAGCTGTGTTTGATTTCCACGCTCTCCTCTGTCAGAATACAATCCGGGCTGAAGATGTGGAACTTATACCCTGCTGTTACCTTGGCAGCCCTTCAAATTCGTCAGTGAGAACATCCTGGGACTTTCAGCAAAATCTGGCATGCTGTGTGTGCCCTTCCTTTCTCAGAGCACAGCTGCCAAACAGTTGTAAATGCCATATGTTTCTGTAAGCAGAAGGGAAATGTAAAGGTTTATGTTTGAAGTAAGAGCATTGCATCTTAAAGCTAAGTGGTAGCTTGAAGCTTTTTTGTCAGATACGTAGTTTGACAAGATTAGGTTAAAGCTCAACAAGTTACTTACAAAGTCTGAATTTTTGCTGGGTTTGGAACAATTTACACTTGTTTGATGTCCACCTTGTGAATGTCTTAAATTTGTTTTAAAGCTCAGCCCTGTACAGGCAAAGCCTCTCTAGTCTTTAAATCCTACTTACGCCTTTGGGGCTTAGAGGATTTGAGTAGTATGTAGGCTCTGTATGCACAACACACATTGTCCAGTGGTAAATTTAATCTGCTAAAGAGACAAGGTAAATTGAGCACTGTAAAACTGTGAAAGTTAATTACTAAAATACTGTACCTAGCACAGGAGCTTTCATTAGTCTAGTCTTAAGTTCAGAGTATTTAACGCCCTGTTTAAATATAAACTCACATTTCTAAAACACAACATGCAGCATTCCAGATAAGGCTGTACCAGTACTTCGTGTATTGGCATTAATGGTTGTTGAAGTGTATTGCAAATATGTATAATTCCAACATCATAGTTCTGAACAGGTGTAAAAATGCTTCTATGGAGTCTGACTTAATAGTTCTAAAGCAAGGATTGCATAACCTTCTGTTGAGTATATTTACTTAAGCTTAATCAACATGGAGCCTTTTGCCTTTGACCTATTTATCCTCAATTGTCCCTCAAGGATAATGTTGCCTACTTCAGCCATCTGTAGTTAAGTCTAAATGAGTCCTCAGAGTTGTTGTTTTCCTTCAAACAGTCCTTCCTAAAACAGCTCTGTGTGACCTGAAGAAATTACACTTGGTTTTCCATTTAGAAAATTAAAATTCTTTTTAAAAAACTATTTTTCATTAATTTTGCACACTAAAAGAGGATCTGTTAAACAATAATTTTGTATTTTATTGATTATTTCTGTTACCTGCAGAAACGCATCAAAGCTGTTCTGATTTTAGTTTGTGGCGTTCCTTGGTGGGCTAAAGCTTGCTGAGTTACCATAAAAAAAGGCTGATGGGTACCACGGAAAGGAAATCAGTGCATGTGGTACAAGCAGATGTCCAGACCCACGCACATGAGGATGCCTGAACACTTTAGTTCTTGTTTTTACACTGGCTGCATTCGCTCAGCTTCCCCCCCAACAGCATAAGCTTTCTGGAGCACAAAGAATGTCGGCATATATGGTGGAATGTAGCCAGCATCACTGTACTCCAGTCAGTCATGTTTATCGTAGGGAGGAATTGACATGAAAATGGGAGAGAGGCTGATTTGATGACTTAGAGTATCATAGGAGATAAAGAGGAGCTATAGGGACTGGTAAGGAAGATGCT
>Ga0065711_1045282_pt1 | contig 13577 bp, 11 predicted proteins | sample Hoacrofraction12_FD_59098 | JGI IMG/M metagenome (GOLD analysis project Ga0065711, IMG submission 59098) | Hoatzin crop microbial communities from Cojedes, Venezuela - Epithelial fraction 12 v2 (version 2) | ecosystem: Host-associated > Birds > Digestive system > Esophagus > Crop | place... | reverse complement strand
AAAGTTTCAGTATCCCCTTCTGTGCATATTTTTTGCAGCCTGATGCAGTATTGTGACACCACAATTTCCTCTGTCTCTTGCAATTTTATGCATCTCATTCAGGTCTCTTCACATTCAGTTCTTTAACACATATACTGTCATGGCACAAAGCTTACTCATACTTGTAATGCCAGTGTCTCCTGTCTTCCCCCATAGTTCCATATTTTTTTCTTCCTCCACAGAACAGTTTCAAAGCAATAAAGTAATGGAAAGTACACAATAGCAGGGCTTTCTTGGAGACAGGGGCTAAAGCTGCCCAATTCCACAGGAAAACATGCTGATTCCCAGTCATGTTAACAGAGTTCAGTGCATTAAATTTAGCCCCATGTCAGTACTTTACAGATCTGCTGTGCACAATAGACAGTAATGGCTCTACAGAAGCTCTTAGGGCCTTTTATGAGAACTCTCAACATGAAAGAGTCTTTTATTCTTTTTGACAAGTTGATCCTTTAAACTACTCTAGTAAATGGAAGAATGGAACAAGGCAAAGCTAAAATTTTAGCTTTTGCTTGGCATGTCCAGATCAATGCTAATTACGACAAACTATAAAAAAAGACTGCTAGGGATTTCAAGTCTAAATGTAATTATGTGTAATATAGCTATTAAAAACAGATCAGAAAGCTTGATGTTGAGTTTTAATGAATCTCCATTTTTCTGACTCAGACACCTGGAGTTGTATGCAGAGAGTTATCTGAAAAGCATTCACAACAACCCAAATTCACACCAAACTCACCTGATTTTGGGTCTTATTATGACAACCATTCTATTAGAGAGTTGCATAATCCTTTCGCTGCTCTGTGTAAGCAGTCAGTGGAGACAGCAGAGCACAGAGGTGATGTGATTTCAGTAATGCATGTTGCTGAGGAGGCTTACAGCTCCATTCTGAACTAGATGATTCTTTTTTTTCCTGGGCATAAAACTATAATTCTTTTCAAGGTCAGATAAAGTATGCTGCAATAATAGAGGTGGGAAGTACTGAAAGCATTTAGTATACGATCAAGACATCAAGCTTGCATTATTTCAAGCAAAGATGGCACATAGCTCCCCAGAGATGAGAAAATATGTCTTTTTTTTTGTTTTGGTGTGTGTCAGAGATTGCTATGTGCAATGTATTATAATACTTTATATACTAATATTAGATAATGTAATTATTATCTACTATTGGTAGACCACTTAATAAAAGTTGGAAGAACTGTCAAGTTTTTGGACACAAAAAGACCTTCTCCTGGTCTGACACAGAAACAGCAATCTTCAAAAACAAATGCAAGGTAAGAACAGCTGTTCAGAATTAATGAATTATCTTAATCAGTTTGACCATCTGAGAAAAAAGGCAGCATGCACCTGTGAAGCAGAAGGGGATGTTTTGCAGAGGTCAGGGTGATAAGGTGGTTTCTCCTATGTAAAATGGAAAGGAAGACAGGTAATTCATCAGCAGTGCACCAGGGAAGAGTTCCCAGAGAAAACAGAAAGTTTCCTACAGATATAACTTTTACCAAGCTGGTACGTGGTTCAGCTAGCTCCCAAACCGAAGAGACAGACAGAGGTCAGAGGTGACATCAGGGCTGCCACTGGAGCAAGGCAGCCTCCCCACAGGACAACCAGGTTGAGTTATGCAGGTGGAGGGTGAGACTACGGCACTGCAGAAATCCAGAGAGGACTGGTGGGCTTTGTGTGCAGTGCTTAAAGAAAAGCATCAATCATTACAAAATATTTTCCTGGAGTGCTGCCAGCCATCCTTTGGTAGGACAGCAGAACAGCACCGTCAGCTACGCTGAGCATTGCAGGAGGTCCAGAGCTGGGAATAAGGGTCTGCTCCTTTCCAGAGAAGTAGTGAGGGTGCATCCATCACTGCTCCTTCCAGTCTGATTCCTGGCTTGAAGTCAGACTGGGGAATTTATTTTTGTGGCCAAATTCAAGTTTTCTTCAAGTATATACTTGAATCTCTGCAGTTCCAATCACCAAGCACAACTCTCACAAACACTTCAAATTGAATGAAACCATCCAAACATCAAAATTATAAAGACGGAAATGAAAAGCATATGCTACCATTGATTATCAGTGGTTTATAATATTCACGATGTTTTTTATCTCCCTATGCTAGTTACACCTGAAAGCTATGTCTGGTACAGACAGAGGGTGGAATTTTCAAAAGTACTGTTGATGTGACCTGGCTCTTGCCAAAGGCAAACTCACTTCAGTTAACTAATAGTCATTGCCTCGCAAATATGTCACCTTGAATTATCATCCTTCCACTGTACCAGGACACTACATGAGTTAAAAAGCCCTAAGGAATTCTGGGCCTTGAAAGATATGCAGTTACCCTGGAGATGAATACAACAACAAATTGACAAATACATATTTATTCCTCCTGATTGAAGAAAAGGGCAGCAAAAAAGGCTGAGTGGAATGAAAGGACGTGAAAGATGGAAAAGCATCTTTGCACATACTTCCTGCTCCTCTTCATCCTGGATTTTAGTGTCTCTAATTTGAGCTGTGAATTTCAGGGTCAGCAGTTAGTGGGAAACAACCAAGATAGCAGGATAGAAGTTTGTTCAGGAGTCCACTGGTATTGAAACGATACTAGGTCTTGCTCCTCACCTATGCTGAAATTGCGTGGGCTGAAAGAAGCAAGTCACCAGCCAGCACAAAGTCAAGATTGAGTTCCTGCAATACTCAGAAACACCCATTGGAAAGGGTATCTCTGCAAGGAAATGATCTACAAATTAAAGCTGTGAGATTTTCAGGACCATTCGCTCTGTCAGGTTGTTGAGTTGTCTCTTAAGACCTCGCTACTGCTGTTGACTTCACATTTGTAGTACCTGATCCATGGATTTAAAGCTTATTCTGGACAGAAACACAGGAAACACTTCCAAATAAATTTCCAATGCATCTGAGATTTCTCCTGTAAGTTCTTTAGATGGGATGCATAGTACCATCACTGACTGTGGTGAAGGCTGTCACATGCCTATTTTTCACAGATATGTTCTCTGCTAATACATTTTATATTGAGCAATAATTTAAGATTAAGCCAAAGATCGCCCAAAGTTTTTATACAGGTTTCATTTCCTTTCTTGCTACATATATCAGAAAATTCTCCCCATAATCACTGAGAGAAAACATCCTAGGGCACTTTCTGAGGTGCCACAGTCATAGGAAAAAATGTATTCCCATGAACAATAAAGGCAATGATCGGTCTTTTGAATTTAGTGTAATGTAGATTTAATTTTAATTGAAATTCAGAAAAATTATTGCAAAACTCCTCTCATTCCTGATAGTGTAACTGCCACCAATTATAAACACAGATGAGTAGCATGAAAAGGAAATTCTTTGTTTCCAGAGACATTCAAAGAGGGAGAAATGGGATCATTCTGCCCAGCCCATTTATAGCCCTCCTGTCACACACTCATGTGGTGGTACAGTTCAGAAACTATTTATTGTGTTACACTGCATAGACATTTTTTAGTGTTTTCCTACTATAGCTTACATTTTACCTGTTGTTTTCCTTGTTTTCTAGCATCCTGTATCTGAATCCATCCAAAGCATTTGCAAAAGTCAAAACAGTCACAGTCTGAAACAAGCAGAGTAACAGAAGATACTCCGAAATCTTGTGCCAAGGATACCTAAGGTTTTTTTTACTGTTCTTAAAAACAACAAAAAAAACCCCAAAGCTCATGCCCTAAAAATGGCATTATAAAAGGAAAAATCTCACTTCTTGAAAGCTTCATTCTCCACTGCTTTTCACATTGAATATGCACTATCAAAAGGATTTGATTTCATATTTGCTTGTAAATTTCCCAAGATGATACAACCATGATAGTTTTGGATGGTTCACGATATAAAAGGTCATTTCCCATATCCCCACTTTCCAAACACTCCTCACACACACATGCCTCTGCTCAGCGCCACTGATGCTCAACTCTGTCACCTGAACCAACACTGCTGCTAGCTCTGATGCTGAAACAAGCTCATAGAGTCCACCTCCCACTGGATAAATGAGAGCAAGGAGTAAGTCGTCAGTTCATAATTAGTATGTGCTTATAAGAAGATCCTCGGCTGGCCTCTCTGCCACATGGGTTTAGATCATAGAATGGTTTGGGTTGGAAGGGACCTTTAAAGTACATCCAGTTCCAACCCCCCTGCCAGGGGCAGGGACACCTTCCACCAGACCAGGTTGCTCAGAGCCCCATCCAACCTGGCCTTGAACACTGACAGGGAGGGGGCAGCCGCAGCTTCTCTGGGCAACCTGTGCCAGTGCCTCACCACCCTCAGAGTAAAGAATTTCTTTCGTATGTCCTGTCTAAATCTACCCTCTTTCAGTTTAAAACCTTTACCCCTTTTCCTATCGCTACAGGCCCTACTAAAAAGTCTGTGCCCATCTTTCTCATAAGCCCCCTTTAAGTACTGGAAGTTTGCAACAAGGTCTTCCCACAGCCTTCTCCTCCCCAGGCTGAACAGCCCCAGCTCTCCCAGCCTTTCCTCACAGCAGAAGGGTTCCAGCCCTTAGATCATTTTTGTGGCCTCCTCTGGCCCCGCTCCAACAAGTCCATGTCTGTCCTGTGCTGAGGGCTCCAGAGCTGGACGCAGGACTCCCGGTGGGGTCTCAACAGCAAGGGGCAGAGGGGCAGAATCCCTTCCCTCACCCTGCTGCCCACGCTGCTGGGGATGCAACGCAGGGTATGATTGGCCTTCTGGGCTGAGAGGGCACATTGCCGGGTCATGCTGAGCTTCTTTTCAACCAACACCCTCAAGTCCTTCTCCTCAGGGCTGCTCTCAATCCATTTTTTGTCCAGCCTGTATTTGTTCTTGGGATTGCCCCGACCTGTGTACAGGACCTTGCACTTGGCCTTGATGAACTTCGTAAGGTTCACACAGGCCCACCTCTCAAGCCCACCCAGGTCCCTCTGGATGGCATGTCAACTGCACCACACAGCTTGGTGTTGTTGGCAAACTCGCTGAGAGTGCACTCAATCCCACTGTCCATGTCACCAACAAAGATCATTAAAGGTGATGGGAAAATGAAGTTCAGGTTTAACTCTCACACTAACACTTACCCTCATTACTCTCCTAATGCCTCTGCAGGTCTAGCACCTGCCAAGATACTGTTTGTCATGATGGAGCCTTAGAGTTTGAGCCTATGGGCGTTGACTACATCATGAAGAGGTCAGGACTGGGAGAAATGTCTTTGGAGCAATTCACGTGAGAAAACTACTCCCACATTAGCACTGGCTAGGTTGCATCTCAGAACCACTGGGTCCTGCCTGTGGCTGTCCCCACCTGCCTTGGCACTGACTACGGACTGAGCGATAGCTGTGTCCTAGAAATAGAAACAACAAAAAAGAAATGAAATTAGAATTAGTCCCCTACAGTTGGATCAGTCACTATAAAAGCTGCCTGCTCTCAAATTAACATTTGTTTATACATAAATTTAGAACACCATAATAAATTAACACCCTCCCAACAGAAATAAACTCTTCTGAGTGGTTCTTCTCTTCCCAGTGGACAGCGGGAAGAGGAAAATGCTATTTTCCCTTGAAGGCATTCACAGTAGAAATTCAACAACAGCACAAACAGTGGAAGTACTTGGGATGGAGTAAATGCTTCCCAGATGCCAGCATTCACTCTTCACAAAAGACTCGGATAGAGTTGCAAATATCAACTTGGAGCAGACACAGAGTACCTATATCAACCTCTCAAATCTAAAAAAATGTACAGCCAGGTATTAAATCAAGCAAGCAGTCAAGCTTAAAGCTTATGGAAAAATGAAGAAAGTAACGGTCTTGAGAAAAAAAAGCAATAACAATAATAATAAAAGAAAAATCATGATAAAAGGGAGAAGTTTTAGCATACTGACCAGGAAAGTGATTTGGAGCTGTTTAAGAGATTAAGGATTTTTACTGTGAGAAAAAAACTCCCAAAGCTGTTAGTCCAGTATGCTTCTGAAATGAAGGCTGCAGCCAGAATGTGTGGTTGCTAGGGGAATATAATATAAATCAAAAGCGCTACTATAATTGCTACTCACTGTAAGGAAGTGATAAGACCTCTCTGGGTGTATTACACCTAGTCTTGGTTATCATATTGAGGAAAGCTTCCATGCTTTTTTAAAGAATGCAGTGCAGAGCAAAACAAAGTGAACAGCAAGCCTGCAAAATTTAAATTATTAACTACAAAAAGAGTTTGGATCAGAAACTCACAAACAGCAAAATACTAAACCTGACGGATGTATGAACATTGGGTATTATTCATCGAACAAATTCTGTTGAGGCCTGTCAGCCTCAAAAAAAAAAACCTCAAAAGTCTGGTTATTTATTAAATTCTTGTCCCTTCTTGAAATCAATGAACTACACAAACAGCTCCTAACCATCCCTGTGTCCATCATCTCTCTGAGGTTACAACAGAAGCCGTTTCAAAGTCTTGAATCTGTCCTGGTCAAAAGTACTGGCTACATTTGTAGCCAGTCACAACCCATCAGTAAAAATCCCAAGGGAGATCTTATCTTGCACAGATTCAGAAGTGAGCCTTGGACCTCGATCCAAGCCTCCTTCCAGCAGAGACCTCCTGAAATACCTTGGACGAAGAACTTCTTCATGCCACAGTTTCCAACTGCAGAGGGGGCTAGGAGGACTTCTTTGCCTTTCAGGAGTAACGTGAAGATGAATGCATTAAACCACAATGGAATGACTTAAATATTACTTGTCTTTGACATACAGCAAATTGGCAGATTCTGCCTCCCTTGCACCCCAGACACACTGTGATGCATTTCAGAAATATGGGATGCAACATATGGAATGGATGCCTCATGCAAAGCTGGTAGGACACAGCTCTTAGTTTTCACCTGTGTACAAAAAGACAAAGGAACCTGATAGCGAGCCATCTTGCCCAACATTCACCTCTTGACTCAGGGCACAAAGTTGGGAGTGCAGCTAAGCTACCTCCAACTACAGTCTACTGATCTTGGTTTTAAGTTGGTTAAATACACAACCATAAACTGTAGCAATGTAGTCATAAAACACAGGCAATACATACAAAAAACTCATTACTAAATGCTTTATTTCTTATTAGAAACAAAACTGCAATAGTATCACTATATTTTCCTAATATATGAGTGTTCTGCAACCTTTTTCAGGGCCAGAAACTCCAAGCTACCTTTTGCAAGTGGCAGAGGATCCTACTGTATGGATACCGTGGGGATGGAGTTGGGCAAGTTACTACCCAGAATTACACAAATGCTAAGAAGAATTCAAGAAATAAGGCAGGAACAGGACACAGAACCCAATAAAGCACTAGCCAAGTACCAACCAGGACCAAGGGAAAACAGAAACACTGTAAAACTCTGGATAAAAGTCCCTTGTAGTTGGGAGAAAAAAGCCCACAAAACAAAACAAAAACCCACAAACAATTTTACCTGGAAAACTGTTTATCAAAAAGGCAGAGAGTTACATTTCTCTTTTCATTTCAAAAAAAAGGAGTAAGTATCTGTGCACTTGTGTGTAAAGTATGACTATTATAAAAGTAACATCATGTTTTTATCAGTTATGGGCTCTGACCCATTGTTCAATGTGCTATATAAATCAGAACAGGAAGCGAGCTTGTGCACCAGAAATCTCAGGCCAAATTCCAGAGAGGAGACAGCACACAGGCAGAGAGTGGAGAAACAGGGAAGGGAATGAAGGATGGTAAGGAGCAATAATTTGAAGGATGATAAAGGGTGATGGTGGGACAGATTCATGAATGCTTACACAGAGCTCCTCTCATGCAAACGAAGAAAGCATGGAAGTCCTTATTTGAAGATGTATCTAGGTAAATGGCACTCACGTGTACAATCACACCTTGTGAGTGTGGCTCAAACTGCTTGTTAGCTGTTTTCACACCTCTTTTTCTTTTAATTCTTGCACACATAACCATACTATTGAAAGGCACCAAGGGACGCTAAGTCTGGACAGTTTTTTTTTCCTGCCCAACTGAAACTGCTTTCCTTCCGTTTTCACTTGTGCTGTCACTGAAATCATTAGTGGGCGTTAGCTCAGCTTCCTCTGTGTCACCATGAGCCCCATGGACCTGGGGCTTTGTGTAGGCGTCATTTGCCCAAAGAATCTCACCCCTCATAGCAACTCATTAGACATGACAAATGACCTGCTCACTCCAAAAATGAGCAAGACTTTCCCACACACTTCCCTTTTATCTGCTGGTCCTGAGGGCACAAGTGACAGGTTGTGTTACAAAAGGTCCATCACCCCACCACGGCACAGCCAATCCTCACGGCAATAGCTGCTCCTCACCCATAAAGGGCCCAACCTTTCCTTACAGCAGGAACATCCACATGTTCGAAGGAAGACGTAGAAACCTGATGCTTCTCCATTACATTATTGCCTCAGGAACGCAGCATGCTCTACATGGCAGCTTCTTTGCTAGTTATTTATTTGCTGGGCCACTTAGTATAAGACGTAAACAGGATGCCGTATCTTCTTTATTTGTTAGTGACCCATAGCCCTTAAAATAGCACTATATTGCTGGCTGAAAGAGCAGAGAGAAAGAAAAGGAAAAAAATATTAGCTCCTTGGGCAACGGAGCTACTGCAGTCTGGTCTTCCATGGCTCTGTGGCTCATGGTTAGATGCTCTGATGTCTGACAAGGTATCGACTCCTGCTGATGCTTCTCCCTTGGCTGGAGGATTCCTACTAGTCCTCCTTTGTACAATGCCTCCACTGTGCCAGCAAGTAAATCTGTACTGCAGCCTTTTATATTGTGGAGGCACAAAAAGGATCTCTCTCCTCTACGAAGCTACTGATTTTCATGAAGCTTGTCAGGCCTTTCATCAGATCTGGTTGATATTGGCCAGCTGAATTGAAAAACTACTGGGGAGGAGTGGGAGAAGCAAGTGTGCATTCACACACACATCGTGATCACATAACACCTCGTTTGCCCAGGAAACCAGACTAATGATCTTACTCTCCGTACATGCCCTTGAGCAACCACGTCCACCAGGACAAAATTATTCAGAGTATATCACAGAGGCAAGTTCTCAATGCACGCACTATGCTCAGTCAATGCAGAATCCACCAGCTCTGGGCTCTGAATTAACATGCAGACCAGCAATACAAAAACCCAGTCTTTTCTGCAGTTTCAATTCATCAGTTCAAGCAGGGATGAGCGTACTTTTTTCTCCCCAGATGGTTGGAAGCTGCAAAGTAATTTAGCAGCCTATGTTCTTCTAAAAAATTATCATGTTTTTTCTTTCCTGGGTGACTTCTACATCCCCTGCTGACTGGTTTAATGGTACTAAGAGTTATGGAATGATATTGTTTTTATTATGTGCCTTTTTTATTTTCAAATTGCGTTTTGACACATAGTCTATTCATTCATGGGTCTTTAAAGAAGCAGCTCTGCCCAAGTGCCTCCAATATCTAAGCAACAGAATAGCTATCTTGAAAAGACACTGAAAACAAGCCAAGGTGCCTTGGGGATGCCAGTGCTCGTTTTCAGTCCTTTCATTTTGCCATTCTCTAAAGATGCCATGAAACTACTGACTGACTTCTAAGAGTAAGCAAAACACTTCAGCAGAGGTTTTCCTCTGCATTTAGTCCTAGCTTGGAGCCATGTAGAGAAATCAGAAAACGGCATGATCTTAAGAAAAGACTGTTCTCTTCACTAAGGCCTCACAAACAGTGGCATCTTCCTGGCCCCAGGAACACTGGGCATGACTGTGGAACTGCTCCCTTGAAAGAAAAAAGGGAAAGGACCACCTGTCTCTGATAATAAACTAACCAGTGTCAAGGGCCACCCATGGGCACTTGTACTGAGGCCTTTACAAAGTTAAATTGTTAACACAGTCACAGGCACAGTTTTGGCCTTGGCCAGCTAGTGCTCTCCCAAGCAGCTCCTGGGTGCAGTCAGGGAATTAACGCAGGTGCTGGCCCACTGCTGAAGAGCAAGCAGCAGCCTTTTTGGGAGGTTCTAAGAGATTAGCAATAGAGATGTGGGCAGTTCATGCCAGATGGCTTCAGTGTCTGAGAACTGTCCCAGGCACGTTTAATCTACTGGAGTGGAGGCAGCCTGTCAGTGTAAGGGAACAGAAATGTGCAGGCTGTTCTGCATGGGGACATCATGTACCCTTCTCTTGCAACCCTTCCACGATTTAGCTTGGCGCATGCAATTGAAGGATACATATTAGGATGTTTGTCTTTTATCTGGAATATATTATCTCTCGGAGTGTTGCTATGAACGTGCTCCTTCAGGACCAGGTGCTACAGAACAGACCGTGGAGGGAAGCAGTGACAGAGAAGGGAGTGCTGTGCCTGTGGATACAAGGGACAATTAATTCAATCCCACTAACACTCAATCTAAAAGCTGTTGCTGGAAGATTATGGGATAGCAACCTGAAGAGTGCTCTGACATGAGGAGTGCAGCAGGGAAAGGAACAAGTACTGCAGCAGCACAGGACTTTCAGCCAGCTGCATAGCATCCAGGTTTCAGGCCACACCAGCTAATTCCATCCCTTATTCTGTTGACAGAGAACCAATGGATGTGGTCCACAAGAGATCAGAACTCATTTAAGGTGATAGTCATCATCTCACCTAACACACCAGAGACTTGAAGCAGGGCCCTCCACCTTCCTGGTCCATGCCAGAGCCCTCAGTTGCACCAGGGCCAAGAGCAGCACCTGTGTTTCTCCAGAGCTGAAATCTGTTCTGCACGCTCAGGTGGACTTTTTCCCCTGTAGTTCACGGTCAGCTGGAGACAGTCCCCTCCAGGCACAGAAAAATCTCCTGCCATGATGACTAGTCAACAGTATAAGTCCTCCCCTAACAAGCTGTTTCAGGCTTGTACTCCAGGTTACAAAGCATGCATGCATCCCTCAAAACAGAGACAGCTTCAATGCTCCAAGCTACATCATCTTGCCATTTTTGAGTTCATCAGAGCCAGAGGCACCTGGGTCATCCCTGCCATCCATCAGCAAGAGCTCTCAGGACCAAAAACACCCCAGAAAATCCAGCTGGGACTCAGATGACCCTTCCAGGTAGCAGCTACTGAGAAGAGCCAGTAACATCTAAGCATCAGGTACTGGGCATCTACAAGCCCCCCTCTTCACCTTCTGCTGCTGACCTGCAATGAGATGGTAAGCAAAACACTTTGCCTTTCTGACTCCATGTTTCACATGTTATTTGTTCTTTATTTTGAGGGATGATGAACAGGAGGGATGTTCTCTTAAAGCAATTTAAAATGCAACTAGCACACATCTCTAATGAAAGTCTCACTGCGATTCAAATGCATAGCGACTCTGTGATAGGTATCTTCTCAAAAGATACTTAATCTATGCCCCTCTCTCTCCAGTGCCACATTTGCCTTTGGTTCATCTCTAACTGTTCATTTGGCTTAACCAGAGAGTCCAGTGTAAGGCCAGCTTTGGGAAATGTGCCAGCATTACTTAAAGATTTATCCATGCTGCAAAAAAATCCTTTCATGCTTCTGATTACTAATTACAAGCAAATACTTTGATAGCAGTGGAAATCAGTTAACTATCCTCCCACCTTTCAAGGCACTGCGTCAAACTTGTCACTACGTATGAATGCATGTCTTAATCCAGTTTGATCACAACCTGGAATGAATAAGCTAAGAATAGGCTGATGCAATTGAGCACATGAAAGTTGAAAACATTCACTTACTATTTGGGACTTGATTTCTATTTGAATTAATGAGCACAGTGCTATAAATATCTAATTTCCATGAATTTCAAATAATGTAGGAAGCACATCTGGGATGTCAGCATTGGGAAGGAAGCATCTTTGCTTCTTCACTGAAGCAAACCAGTGACATTTCCATTTAACTCGAGGCCCCAGCCAAGTCCCCACAGGAACTGTGACTTCTTCCTGCCAACACTTGACCCTCCCTGGAGGCTTTTTAGCCAGTGGCCACTTGTTCTGGGAGAAACGCTACAGAAGTTGGAAAAACCCCACAAACTCTAACCAGCTTTATTGACTGTGTTAGAAATACTATTCACATGAACAAGCAGACAACAGAGTTGACCCAATAAAGCCAGATTCAGCATTGCTGTTAGACGATACATACATTCACTGTAAGAAAGCACACTTCTGAGATTTAATTTGGCACATGTAATTGAAGGACATACATTGGGATGTTTGTCTTTTATCCGGAATCTATTATCTCTCTGAATGTTGCTATGAATGTGCTGCCTTCTATGGAATTTTTTGTTTATCTGACAGTATATTCAGCTCCCTGATAGCAGGATTTGCATCTTGAGTTTGAATATGCCTCTGTCACATACCTGCAGCTTTCCATCACAGGCAATAAATGTATTTATTTAATTTTATTTTATTTCTTATTGAATCTAGTTTTGTGTAATGCTTTGTCTGCTCCAGAGAGATGTGCACGGCTACATACGTGCTAAAACTGTTTTCCCAGAAACGAAGATCAGCACTCAGGAATTCTGCTCAGACCAAGAACTAAAACTGGAGATGGATGGAGAGATGTTAAGTCACAAAACAATGGTTCCTCTTCTTGTTGTTGTGGATTTTTTTTTTTATTTTTTTTTTTCAATACACAAGCAGACAAATGCCTCACTCCTCAGTCACAGCAGTTTTAGGATCCATATGTTCTTCAACAAGATCTGGCAGAAGATTTCCACCGGAACACTTTTCCATCAGGAAAAGCCAGATTGAGAAAACCAGCTTTGTTGACACAATCATACCGATTTTGACAAAATTTTGGAGGAAAGATAAATTCTGATTTTTAATCAGATCCAGTCTCAGCAGTTGACTCATGCACAAAAAAGTACAAAATTGAAACCTCATCCTTTATAGATTTTTACGTACTCTGGCTCTGTGTGTAAAAAACATGAATGAGCAGAAAAAGGGGCCAAATCCAATTACACCATTAATCACTTCTGCAGTCTGCTGGTATGAGACCTGAAGTGGGTGTCTTTCTATATTATGAGGGGAAAAAAAAAAAATAAAATCTCTGTTACTACTGCATTAGATTTATGCGCGTGGCAGGGGCATCGGTTGCCGCCATGCATATCAGTGTGCTTAGAGCAAGAGTAGTGCTGCAAGCAAAACTTCAGGACTGGCCAACAGAGCTCTGCCTTCAAATAGTTCAAGGAAAACTATGCCAGCTCCTCCAACACTGAATCACAGGCTAATGCACTGCATTATTACTGAGAGATGCAGAGTCTCTGTTCTTCCGCTAGCCACATTAACAAACCGACAGCCTGTATCACAGGTTCAAATGCTACAATGCCTGACTTTATTCTGCAGCTTTCAAACAGGTTCTGAGATTTTTCTGTTATGAGTGACATCTACCTAAATCCCTGGATAAAACACACTAGAAACTAGAGAAGCTCCTATAAAAGGTGGCACTGAACCCACAGCTTTTAGTTCCCAAAGCACAAACCCCATCTCTAGAAACAAGGAGGACAGGTTTGGTTAATACAAGTAGTCCTTGCGATCACCAGACCTGAACATGTCAGCAAACCACACTTCATACAGAGTAGATTAAGAGGGAGCTATTAAAAAAAAAAAAAAAAA
>Ga0065711_1045281_pt1 | contig 13577 bp, 5 predicted proteins | sample Hoacrofraction12_FD_59098 | JGI IMG/M metagenome (GOLD analysis project Ga0065711, IMG submission 59098) | Hoatzin crop microbial communities from Cojedes, Venezuela - Epithelial fraction 12 v2 (version 2) | ecosystem: Host-associated > Birds > Digestive system > Esophagus > Crop | place... | reverse complement strand
AATACGTGGGGCTGTCTGACTCGTTCTAGGCAACCCCCTGGATGGAGCCTCACCTTCACCCACATCCTCTGTGGCCGGTCCCTCATATTCCAGAGCCCCATATCTGTTGCTTAAGGGCAACTGGGCAGGTGAGGGAGGCCGGGGGGAAATTCGCTTGCCACGCCGAGCAGGGACCCGTTTCCATTCCCCCCCATCTCTTAGGTCCCCTCTTTCTGCTCGGTGGCAAGAGGGTAGAGGTTTCTCTGCTTTTCATGGAGCTGCCTCCTGCTGCCTCTGCCTCAGGGAGGGCAGGGTGCTGCTCCACCAGTCGATCTCTCTCACACTCCCGGATGCTCCTCAGCCTCTCCACTTCCTCCTTCAGCTCTGCCATCAGGCTGAGCAGATCATTCACCTGCTCGCACCGAACACAGCCGTTCCGTTGTCTCTGCTGTCCGTGGGACGAGCGCCAGGCTCAGGCACTCCCTGCAGCCAGAGACCTGGACACCTGTGTTCTTGCGCAGGGCCTCCTTCTAGCAAGAGCTTTCCCTCGGGTGGTAACCATAGTTAGAATGTCTCCTGGATGGGCGATGCCCACTACTTGAGTAGCCAGGAGGGGGGACTGCACCCTGCCTGCTCGCCTTCCCTGCTCACCCTGCCTGTGCGAACTGCCGCGCCGCTCCCTGGCTGCTATGCCGGCTCTGTTTCCTCTAGGAAACTAATGAGGGTCTCGATTAAGCCCTGCCTGCCAGTCAGCGGAACCCATGCCTATGCCCACGGTCAGGAGCGAGCCCAGCTGAGAGGCTGCCTCGCACCAGACATAGCGGGCAGCCACAGACCTGTGCAACAGACACAGAGCCCTGACCCTGCGCAAGGAAGCAGTCAGGGTGGCAGGCAGACATAGGCTGAGGGTCCTGAGACCTTATCAAGCTGGTAAGCATAATGAGCGCCTTCCACTGTTCCCTCCCCACCAGTGACAGCAGCATCTGACAGAGCCAGAGAAGCCCAGAACAAGTCCTCCTTGTGGCCTCCCACCCCTGGTTTTAGGAGGTGAGTTCAGGGCAAAGGAAATTTTCCATGTACCAGCAGGAAGTTGTTGGTGTTGCTGCACACTTCCCACACCATCCATCTCCTCTTCTCCTGCTCTCATCCTTTCCACCTTGATCTATGGATTTGTCCTTGTGCTGGCTGCGCAGTGGATTATCTGGTCTGTGCTGGCTCAGAAGCACTAAAACCTGGCAAATAATAAAAATACTAGAAGGTCATGAGTAACACAAAAAGGAAGTAGAAGCTGCTTTAACTGGCTCTGATATAAACAGACACTGTAGATATTCCACATGCAAGTACCATAATGACTGGTATTAAAAATATCCCAGTAAGGGTGTAATTTTACGTAGTGCGTGTACTGAAATACCCAGCCAGACCAGGGTGAATTAAAGGTATGATTTTGCCTTTTTAGGTTTGAAAGAGACAATTAACTTTAATTGATATAGTTTTTCCTTATTTTTGGACATAGCATGTACAGTAAAACAGAAACAACTCTTATTGTCCTTGTACAACTCCCAAAATTCAAAAGGAAGAGTTACATCCATAGGAAGCAAAGCCCCTTCTATCAACACTGTATCCTGCCTGCAGCTTCTTTGGGTCTGATACATCTGTGGAGCCATTATTAGTGAGTGCCTTTTATGAGACATTGCCTCTGACATTATTATCAGACTCTCCAGACATGGTATCATGAGAGTGCTGTCAGTGTGGTGCTGTGATACAGTATGTCACTGAATTTTTCCATAATGTAACTGAAACTGTCACAAGAAAGAGCTTAGTATGGGTGGTATGTGAGTGCACACAGCTTGTGTGCTGGGGGAGTTGTTTAAAGTAGCAGAAAACATCACTTCGTAGTAAGAACTAAGTGACTTAGTCTGCATTTCTTTTATTGTTGCCAATGGCAGCTTGTTTTATCCGAAGAGATTAAAATACTCTTTTAAGTGCTTGCAAAGCCCTGGAATGTGTGGTTTACAACAGTGTTAAGAACTGACCTATAATTACAAATAGCCGTGGCACTAGTAATTTATTTGGTGAACTTCTGAAATGCTGACTGTTTCATTCCTTCGTATAGATTGAATTTAGATTGTACAAAAGCAGGCAAAGCAGTTCAGTTTCCCCTGCTTCCCCTTCCCCTGGGAATTCAAAGAAAGTGTGTTATTTCTGGACACAGTCTGCATCTGAATGTTTCCTTTCCTTCAGAATCCACCGTACCAAAGCATCCCTGGCTCTGTCTAACCCAAGACGATGCTGGTCAGTTGTTTCTTATAAGTTACTCTCACTGGCAGGGATCGTCCACTTTATAACACTGGTGTCTGTGGAAAAAGCAAGAGGTCAACAAGATAACTTTAAAAAGATTGGGAATAGCTTACACTCATCACCTTGCTATACACATCTTCTCTTAGTAGAAAGCCTTGCCACCTTTGCAAACATTAAAAAAGTCCAGACACTGATTCCTTTCCCTGTGACATGTGAAGACTTTAGCAGAGACTAGCCAGCAGAGAATGGAGGCCTTTGTCTTTGCAGTTCATATGATGTACTTGTTCATCCACCCATGTGAGACTGAAATGTACCCATCACCTATGACCAGAGGGCTACTCCTCAAAACAGGTCTTAAAGAATAAAACTGGGATTTCTGCCCTATATAAATAAACTGGTGACTGATTTTGTTGTTACAAGATTTACAAGTCAGCTCAAGTCAGTTTTTTTAAAGTAATCAGATTTTCAGTAGTGTATCGAACATTAAGAAGTGAAATCCACTTGGGCCTCTTTTCAATCAAGGCTCATGCAAAACCCATGAAAATTTGTTGCAACAAAAGCAACCTGCAATTTTTCATCAGACTGTTGTTGTACAAATGGCATTGATTGTTATATTTAATCAAGCTGTGTAAAGAAAAGGAGCAAGAGGAGCTGGCCAACTATGCTTTCTTAAAATAATTTAGAAAATGTTCTTTTCATTGCATGTGTTGACCCACTTCAGCTATGACATATTCAGAACTGGAATCCCTGATATTAAGTATTATAGCAATGGCAGAAAATTAAGTTGACAACACAACCCTGTGTCAAGACAGACTAATATGAGAATTTCAGGTTCAAGGGTTACATCAGAATTCTTAATGTCAGTCTTAAATGATGAAATAGAAGATTTCAGGATTTGCATTTTGGAAAGAGGTAGGTATTAGATGGATCAGTCGCTATTATGCTTTTTCACCACTTTCTTCATCATGGTCCTCAAAATTAATGAAATTACATTAGTTGAAACTTTGACTCCTTCAAAATTTTTTTATTTAAGCATGGGAATTTGTCTTTACCAAATATTGTGACCAAAAAAATGGTAATAAAATTACATGATCTATTTTAATTATTGTTTACTACAAGGTTAAAGTGTCATGATGCAATATGCTAACAGTAGCAGCTGGAAATGGAAGATGCTCATAACGCTTATTAGCAATGAAGCTGGAGGTCTGCCATCTTATGCATGTGCAAACCGCACCGCCTGTGTCCCAAGCTAGATGGTGATGGGTCTGTTCCAATCTGGAAGTGAGTTTAGTAGTGGTAGTCAAGTGCTGTAGCTAATTCAGTAGGGCCTGCTGAGAGTTCTGCTGAAAGGCAAACATATTACCTCAGGCCCACTGCCATGCTAAAGCACAATATAGCTTTAGCTATCCAGAGCAACCAGATCCAGTATTGGTCTCCTTGTAGCCTCTCATACAGGCATGGTCTAAGGGTCAAACTCAGAAATTCAGTCCTAATTTTGCCATTCGTTTGGTATTTTTATCTTTAAGAAATTGCAACCATTCATCACAGATTTTCCTAGGAGGAAGAAAGGACAGAAGACATTTGAATATTGGAAAGTGTTTACAGAGAATAACTGAGGTTGCAATTGAGTTCTGGAGGTGGACATTGTGAGCTTTTTAGGCTTGCCAACTCTTAAGAAAACACTGCTTAAGTAATTTGGACATAGAGACAGATAGAGATATATCTACTTTAAGGAGAAGAAGCAATGGAAGGAGAGGAAAGCTTCAGTGAAGCAACTATGTGCTAACCTGCATAGGAATAGGAAGACAGATTACCCCAGCCTCTGGCCAGAGGCACAGTAGTGAAAAGGTGAATCAAGAGACACATATATTAGTGAGTACATGACTCAAAAATGACCAAACACATTTGGAAAAGGGTACCCATAAACTTACTTTACATTTTTTCTCTCTGTTTTTTTTTTTTTATTTTTTTTTATTTTTTGGTCTTGTTTTCAGTGATTCTTGGCTTTCTGTCTCTCTCATCTGAGAGGCAGAAAGGTGCTTTTGGTTCTGGCAACCATATTATCAGACAGCATACAGTACACTTGCAGAAAAGGCAAAGGAAAAGTATGTTGTATTCTTTCTGGTACTTCCATACCTCTGCTTTAAATGCTCTAGCTCTCTGTAGATACAAAAGAATGGAGTGATCACACAATTCGAAACGCCAGACAGTGACTGTCAAATGCTTACAGCAGTCTTTACAGAGGACAATTCACAGGTAAGCTGTTGGCTGTAGTATCTTCTTACAAATCATTTTATGTTAGTTACTGCCTGAACAATGGGCATATTCACATAGGGTTTTTAAAGGGAAATTCACACAAACAAAAAAGAGCTGACTTTCATAGTTATCAGCTGTAAAAAAAGAATAGATTTTTTCCAGCAGCAGCAGAGGAAGGACAAACTGCATCATCTTTCTTCATGGACATCAAGGAAGTAGCATGACAATCTTTACAAGAAAAAAATAATAGATCACATAAAATTTGCAGTTGTGACTGAAGAGATTTAAGTTACAAAGAAAACATGTTGTCAAAGACTTCTAGAAGCAAAGAGCTTCAGGTTCTGAAATATAGAATAGGCTTACTCATTCCAGTCACAGGCATGAGGAAAAGCTGAGTGACAGGAACAGAGAACAAACCTCCATGCCTCAGTTTAGACTTATTCCACATGTCAAAGGGTAGTACATAGACAGCAAGGTGGGTATTTTTATTTCTATACTGTCCAACCTTGGTCTGAGTTCTTTTGTAACGCATCTCTTATTTGGCATCTTTTCCTTCATTTTACTGCCCATTTTGCCTGTGGCCTGCTTGCTTTGAGTGGTTATCTCTTCAGTCTTCTCTGCTGTCCTATGAACAGAGACTCCTTCTTCTCTAGCCTGTAATAACTTAGTTGTGACTGTGTACTTCACGGATCTCACTTTGAATCAAATTTCATGGAGAGCGTAGTGAAAGATACAACGAGTGACTTTTTGGATAATGTTACTGGATATTTCGTACTTTTAGAAAAGGTGATCACAAAGGACAGGTGATCTTTGCATCATTGTATTTTCGTTTTCCAAAGGCATACTAGTTTACTGTGGTTGTTACAGTTGACCAGAAAGTGTGTAAATTCTGCTGTGTTTAATACACTCGGGCGTATTGATGTCTCAGAAAGGGAGCCAGGGGAGGAGGCCGTCATGTTCCTTTTGCCGTTTCTCGTCATCCCCAATAAAAAAATGTGCAATGCACCCAACCATTAGGGTCTTCACATATTTCAGCTTATCACAGAGTACAACTACTTGAGTTTGCTCTTCTCATTTGCAAGTAAAATTTATTGCAGCAAAAGAAAAGATTGGTCTGATGGTCTGTTCTTTATTTACCACAAAATTTTCCTTTTAAAACAAATGAATTTACTTGCATGCTCAAGTATGAGCTGATAGATCTAGCTCCTGCCCTACTTTTCAGACTGTGCTACTCTTGAGTGAAAATCTTACATGATAAACTTTTCGTGAATTGGACTTCCAGGATTATAACTGAGAAAAACACAGACTTATAAAGGTGTTCTTTCATGCGTAAGGAGAAAGGTTTATCCAGCTTGATCCTATTATAGACTCTGTTAGCACAGCTTGTACTATTACTATGGCAGTGCTCCCTAATACTTCTGTAGCTAAAAATCTGTCAGCATTTCTCCAGCACTCATCTCTCTGAACAATACCAACCTATTCTTATATCTCTCTTAAACTTCATAAAGGTATGTGTTTTAAACTGTTTGCTTTGGCTAAACAAGGCATATAGGCATTTGTAACTGTAGTTGTATGAGATTGTAGGCTGCATTATGTACATTGAAAATGTGCAAAACATCATAAGCATGTGAACAAAAAAATATAGTGGTGATGAACTTATTCCTTGGTTTTAAGAATGACAGTTTAGTGGAATAAGTAAGTGTCTATTTCCATCAACTATCTGCATTTTTGTCTTACCACATAATGTCCTCCTTAAATCTCAAAAAAGAAATGAGAGCCTAAGCTTATTCCACCCTGAAATACAGCATTGCTTTTAAAACTGTTTGTCTAGCAGAACTGAAGGATCTGATACTTCAGGACTAATTTGCAATCTAACCCCATTCCTACAAACCGGAACGTATCTTGTTATTTTAAACAGCAACAACAGTTTAATTTCATAAGTATAGAATTACATACAATAAAAGATTTCCTATTTTAGCAGTGGTTGCACTCTCTGAATTCTTCAAAAAGATCTGAACTTCATGGGTCTGCCTCACAGGATGTGCAAAAAGCAAACACAGGTTAAGTGTCAGACTAGTTGACTTTTGCAACATGGAAACATGGCATCTTTCAAGCAAAGTCCTGATCCCAGTGAAGCCAGTGGAAATTTTGGCTTTCTCTTTTCAGTAGATCCAGAAATGTGCTCTGAATGGGAGCTTGCAACACTCTGACAACCCAGTTTGAACCCTGTATGTCTTTAAAAAAAAAAAAGAAGCAGCACACTAAAAAGGATTGTTTTAACTAAGTTGAACTACTTCTCTTCACCATGAATTTAGTGAGGGTGTGCAGTTTACTCTTACACAGCTCTGTCAAAACAACAAAGCAAACAACAATACGCAACATAAAATTAAAAGTAGGTAGTCCTTGAGAGGCTGAATTAGTCCACACATTATTGAAGATGAAGCTGTGTTACTATATGTTTCATGCACAGAAAGAAAAAAAAAAGAAAGAAATCTTCCATTACCCTGAAGTACAAAAATGTTCAGAAATGACCTAAATTCACCGACTGCAAATGAACTCAAAGAAACTTTTTATTACTTTTGTGTACATACATTTTCCTTGAAATCTTAAAAATAGTGAGTTTTCTGTAGCCAAGAATAACTGACCATAAACCTCCATCCACCTACCTAATGGGATAGTTTTTCGGTGTATCGTGATGTTCACAATATATGTAATGCTTTCTGCATTCCTGACTACTTGTGTTGGACATCTAGTCTGGCTCTAACTCAGAGAGAAATGGTGATCATGCACAGTGCTTTCAAATGGACATAAGTGTCTTAAAAACAACAGATTTGCCTTGTCTGTTGTTGATGAGATAGTTGATGGAATAGTTGAAGCAGGTTAGAAATTAAATTAATTTCACTGCAGCATGTTCACCAAACACTTTATGCGTCCCTAGCACATTTAGCTTAAGCTACTCTGCAATCAGAATGAAGTCAAGATGCAGGTCTAAGTGACACGCATACTTTGCTGTTACTTGCCACAGTGTCATGATGCTGACCATGAGGGAAAATGCAGTATAGATATGGAGTGAAGGTATGGAAATACAGGTTTCCAGAACTGATACATTAAATTCAAGGAGCTAAAGTAGAAGGAGAGAGAAGATGAGTGACAAATAGATCATGTCCACCCCAAGGAAATTAGATGTGGCAGATAAATTTTCATTTCATTTGTACAACAGTTACCTCTGTGGTTGTATACTGGATTTTGGATCAGATAAGACTATTTTGTTTTGCTTGCTTTTTCCTGACAACACTCTTGTTGAGTTCTTTTCTTGTTGTTTATCCCTGGTTAGTGTTACATGTGGAAGAACAACACAAACTGAAATAAAGAAGGGATACATCAAGTCAAGAATATTAAATCTAAAATAGCAACTGGCTGAGAGAATGTTTGGCAAGGGGAAGAACAATGCCAAAGATATGCATTTTGATGCTGGGTCAGGATTACTTCATATTTGACCGCATAAAGTGTTTTACTATTTCCTTTAAGTCATTAAGGCATTGAAATGCAATCCAGCAGTCCAGGGACATGTATTGTTTCTATGCAATGTCAGAACAGATGGTTAAGAATGAGCTGATACTGGCCACAACCCTGGATTTTCATGTAAAAAGACAAACAAAAAAGAATACATGGAAGAATTCCTCTGCCTTACTACAGTCAGTTGGGCACCTACGTGGGCACTACCCTCTGTTCTTGCCAACAAAAGAACAATACATTTTATAATTGCTTGAAATGGTGTAAAATTCCTTGAAGGCATTTCTCTTGTAAGTACTTTGACCTGTTTTCTCTCTGGAGCTACTGACTGTACTCCCAGCCTTCTCACACGTCACAATCAAGTTCTCATCCACTCACACTAGACCCAGTACAATCTCCCACCTGAATGTTTCCTATTTTCCTCTATTGTTTGTTTCTTACTTTTCTGCTTTCAGGATTCTCTCCACTTTCATGTTCTAATCTACATTTGTAAAAGTTTTGTGAAGTCAGAGTGCTCTGTCTTGACAGGTGCTGAGACTGCAAATTCCCCTGCTTTCCTTAAATGGGGTGGCTTCAAAGGGACATGCGGGGTTCTGGCACCTATCAATGTCAGCTCACAATTACTCTTGTTTTGTCTATTTTATCCTTAAATTTCAACAAATCCTTCTCAGCTAATTGACAGTTACCACCATGATCTCCAATGCTTGAACTTTCACTTGTGTTTTACACCTGCTGATATTATCCTTAAGCGAAAGAGTTGACATCAGAGTCTTAGGTCTGGTTCTAAGCTTCTTGGCCTTTTCATGCTTCACTGTTACTAGATGCCCAAAAAGCTGGAAAAAGTACCTTCTTTTTTGTGGTTGGCCAGGAGACAGCCTGTTTTGGCAGACGGAGATTTGGCTAGGATGACCAATGAGCTTGTAAGCCTTCAGGCTTCATTATTGCAGTATACCTTATCTAACCCACAATAGTTTCCCACAGGGTGAAGGATGTGACAACCTATCACTGTACAAATTCTGATAGTACAGATACAGCATCTGATCCAGTAGTTGGGTTAAACTCCAAATTATTGATGCATATTCTTTGAGGCATTCAATCTGGAGTTGGCAGTCACATAAAGGGGTTTGGGGGAGAAGGGCTGAATAGCTTGATCCTCGTGTTGGTCCAATGCCAACTCCCAAACTGTTTAAAGTGACCAAAAGGCATTTCTAAACTAGACCAGCTGCTAGCCGCTCCAGAGGAACCATCTGCCAGGTTAGCACATCCCAGTGCAGTCATGCCTTGATTATGCAGCTTCCAGTTCTTCCACCGCAAGGAGAGAGTATATATAAGAAGCCAGCCAGATGTTAACATAAGGCTTCCTTGGAAATATAGGAAATTCTGTTCTGGCAGCTGACAAATTTCAAGCCCCTTTGTAATCCTCTCATATGGCAAAGAGACTAGAAGGAGACAAGGTATAATTTCACATCTTCATTTTCCAAGCTCTCAACAGGCTAAGTATTTTGGAGCTGTCTTCGTTATGCAGACACACCACAATAACAACAAATGTCTACAACAATGGAGCTGTCACTAAGCACAGAGGTTGGCATTTCCATGGCGGCCCATGGGTGGGGAACAAGCTGCCAAGAGAGATTCAAATAAATCTGCTTTCTTCTGGAAAAAAAAAAAAAATGGAACCTGCTTCTTTTCCAGTTCAAATAAGAATAACACGTCAAGGGAAACAACACAAAGGAAAGAAGAGGAGAAAAGGAAATGCCTGGAGAAAAGAGAAAAATAACTCCAGTGTAGTGCACAATACTAAGAGGACATACACAAAGAAAATACGAATACTACGTAAGATGTGTTATCATTGGCTACTATTATGATACTTATTGACATATTGGAAGCAAGAACAGCTGTTATTTGGCCCATAATGCTTTTTTTTTTTTTTTTCTGGGTTTATTTTTGTAAATCACAGTGATGATCACGGGACAGAGGATGGATTGGCAATATGAGCTGTGAATCTCATGGGACATGTCTGCTGTTTTGAGTTTTCAAAGTCTTCTGAATTATTAATGCAATGCTATTCAAATAACTAACAAAGTTTTCTTTGGCAGAAACCCTATTTGGTATCAGAACAACTAAATGATGACTTCAAATGATAATTACCAAACTGTGTTATTTCTGGTTCATAATTGCATGTTTGTGTGTTGGAAGAGGGCGAAATTAAATTTCGTATCGTTCACCATGTCAGGAGATTGGTACTCTGAGTTTACAGGGAGTTAGTTTAGACTTCAGTTCAGCTTTTGCTTTGAAAATATGCTGTCTTCCTTACAGAGAACAACATGGTTTTTTTATTAATTAAGTTTTGGTCTATTTTGCTCATGGTCCTTATCTGCTTGTCAAAGACATTTACAAAGAGTACCACAATCCAATGCACCTTTATAATTGTGATTCTTTTACCAGTGATTTATTGCAGACAAATTGGAGTACCATGGCAGAGTGGCAGAAAAAAGAACATAAAATGTTTCTTCTTTAGTTCACAGTACTTTAAACTGCTATGTGCTGGACTTCAGAGATGACAAACAGATAAATTATTACAAAAGTGAAAGAAAACAACAGTGAAATGCAATATAGCATAGCCAAAGGAAAATGCTGTCTGAAATAAGCTTGTTTGTAACTGCCTCTGACCAGGGTAAGAAAAACAGGCTTTCCCTACACAGTCGTCAAGCAGTCAGATTAAGCTAGTTTGAAGATTCTCCCCTAGGAATGTATTACCCCACATAAAAATCTTTAATTTGAAATGGACCGTGGTCATGTGCTTTTCTTTGTTCACAATACTATTTCAGATCCTATACACAGAAGTTCAGGAAGGGAGGCGATTTTAGTAATCTCTGGTGAGCACAGGTTTGCTAAGTAAGAAGTCAGAGGAATGGGAATTTTTTTTCTCAATGTGAACTCTAATGTTCAGCAGCACCTTGTCAGACACTGAGGAGTTGAAAACCCTTAACATCTGATCACGAAAATGAGACCCCCTTTTCTCTGATGCTACAGGTGAACTGGCTGTTTTCCAGGACAAAGCAGCAACTTTAGTGAATGTGGCCGCAGCCTCCTGTCGACACTCACCCACAAAATGCCCGTACTCAACTTCTCTGCAACTGCCACGTTCATTTGCTATCATCTCTCTCAATGTATTGAAACTCTGTTATTATTTTCACCCAAAGCAGTGCCTTTGACTTGAGTATTTTGAGAGGTTATTTAAGAAGGCACCACAAGAGTGGTCTGTAACTGTGTAGTGTGGTCATTGTTAGCACCCTTACTTCTATAAGTAGCAAAGCAGACCACTGTATACACTCCTTTGTTGAGCTAACCCGACAGATTGATCCTTGAAGAGGGATAAAGAACTAGTGTTTACTTCCAAGCACTTATTTTCAGGCCTAGTTTTAGCTACCACTGTGACAAGTTCCTTTCATGTAGATAAGTGTGTTTGCGTGCATCCGTGTGTCTCCATGTATTGTCTGAGATGCAATGGACCAAGAAAACAGAAAACAGCCACCTCTCTAACTGCTTAGAAACTCCTTGTCTTGTCTCTGTAGCTCCCAAGTTGCCCTCACTGAGAATTATTGCAGAACTCTTCATTTCATCAGCGAAGTACCAGGCGTTTGGTCAACTCCCAAAGTTGAAGCTTTTCAGCCCTGACTTTTTAATGACAAATAGTCCTCTTTTTTCATGTAGAGATTTATTATGAAGTAGTCTAAAAGTCTTACTTTGCCTTCCTTTTAGGCCTTTATTACACAGTCAGCCGGTTTCCAGAGACTTCTCCAGACTGTTTTTTTCATAACATTATTTTAGCAATTACTTAAAGATTGTTTGAAATGTCTTGCTTTGACCTAATTCAGGAGATGGAGCCTTTTGCCAAGAAATTGAGCATAAGCACGGATTTAAAACTTCTCAGAATAATGTTGTTAATACGGGCATCTTCAAAACAGTTGAATTCGTAGTGGTATATCAGTTGTAGCTGTAAAGTCCTTCATTAATTCATAGAGTTGCTGTGATTAGAATTCACTTCTAACTCTTACAGAATGGTGGTACAGATTTTGCTTAAGGCTCAAGTGAAACAGAACATTTGATCTTTATCCAATTTAACGTGTTCCCCAGTCAGGATTTCCTCTAATGACTCATTCATACCCCTACTGAATTGAAAAGGATATGTGTAAATCAACGTTGAACTTAAACTCCAAAACTTTGACTTTTGACTCTAAACTGGCACCATGCACCATCTTTATATTCTAATCATATAAAAAAACAACTCTTCCTTTTTTCTTTGTTTTTCTTGTCTAATGAGGTCACATCAAAGAATGTAGGTTACACATACAGGACGGGAAAAAAACGGAATGTAATTCTGGACAGCCAACTACACGTCAATTCCCAGTATAAAACAGTAGCCAAGTAATCCCACAAGCAAGCTATAATGTGATAAACTAACACAGGGACTGGTGGGGTTCAGCTGCTTTGTGGGATCGGCTTCTGTGCACACTCTTGCCTTGTGACAAGTGCAAGCTCATTTGCCCCTTAACAAACGCACATTCCCTTAGCAGGTGATCCAACTGCAGAACAGGAGGGAGAATGAGCTACACCAGTGCAGCTATGGAGCAGAGAGTGTAATCCACGACTTCAAAGTCCATCTTGCCTCGTGGCAACTTGTTTCTGTGTCCATATGCAAAAGTGGCCTTTGTACATATAGCAGAGGAATAACAAATAGAAAAAAGAAGATGCATTACCATCCATAATTTGTTTTGAGGAGCACACTTAAATGTCTTCCAATTTGCCAACTTTAATTTTCAGAATGAAAATCCATGACGTCAAATATTCACGAATTCAAAGTGGTGGGCTTGTACTATTATAAAGTTCTCAGGGAATTCAAATAAATCCTTTATAATCTATCAAAAAATCTTTTGAAAGGATTCCTGAATATACACTGGAAATACACGGATGGTAAGAAAATCTATGAAGATGGAGAGCTTTTTATTTGCAGTGGGCAAAGGCAAAACTAAAGCCAGTGTCAGAATTTCAAAACTCAGATAATTGAATGAGAAGCTGGACCAAGGCATACATAATTTAACATTGATACTAATTATCTGTTATGACAATGTTGTCAGGAGTGTAGTGATGAGGACTAGATCACTTTCTGAAAAACATTTTCTAGTTCAGCACGGAATTATCACAGAATCACAGAATAGTAGGGGTTGGAAGGGACCTCTGTGGGTCATCTAGTCCAACCCCCCTGCCGAAGCAGGGTCACCTACAGTAGGCTGCACAGGACCTTGTCCAGGCGCGCCTTGAATATCTCCAGAGAAGGAGACTCCACAACCTCCCTGGGCAGCCTGTTCCAGTGCTCCATCACCCTCAGAGGGAAGAAATTCTTCCTCGTGTTCTGATGGAACTTCCTGTGCTTCAGTTTGTGCCCATTGCCCCTTGTCCTGTCACTGGGCACCACTGAAAAGAGCTTGGCCCCATCCTCCTGACACCCACCCTTGAGATATTTGTAAGCA
>Ga0065711_1045280_pt1 | contig 13577 bp, 8 predicted proteins | sample Hoacrofraction12_FD_59098 | JGI IMG/M metagenome (GOLD analysis project Ga0065711, IMG submission 59098) | Hoatzin crop microbial communities from Cojedes, Venezuela - Epithelial fraction 12 v2 (version 2) | ecosystem: Host-associated > Birds > Digestive system > Esophagus > Crop | place... | reverse complement strand
TCCTTCTCTGGAGATATTCAAGACCTGCCTGGACGCGGTCCTGTGCAGCCTGCTGTGGGTGACCCTGCTTCGGCAGGGGGGTTGGACTGGGTGACCCACAGAGGTCCCTTCCAACTCCCACTATTCAGTGATTCTATGATTTTACCTGAGGGCGTACTTCTTCATGCAGGCTGCTTCTGCCACATACTTGCTGGAAACCAGCACTCCTGAGCTGTCAGCACAGATAATCTTGCTTCTTAAAATCAAGACTCCTTTGTAGCTTTTCCGATTTAACACCCTTTAATTCCACTGTCATGTAGTTATGCTTTTTTCAAAGGGTAACAATCCCCATCTGTAATCTCAAGGGTGTCATTATTCTACCTCATTTTTCCTGAAATCTCTAGTATTTAAACAAATGAAACATAAAATCCACTGGCATTATTTTAGGCTCTTTACATCATATTTAGATCTTCTGAATATTTACATTGACAGGATTAACTCCCTCCTGACTTTAAAATACCAGCACTTCTTTTAAAAAACTTTGTGCAGGGCCATTTTGAATGAGGACATGTGTTTTTTACTTACACTTTCATCTGTGTTCCAACACTTCTGCATAGTGAAACAGTCCTAAGAATCCAGTTCCTGAGGTATGGGTTTGTCTGTGCATTGGGTAAAGTGATGTCTCAGTGCTGTCTGGCTCTGTATAGCTTGCTACACCAGTAAACCTGATGATTTCAAAACCTGTTAAGCCATTTTCTGTGCAAGTCAAATGAGGAATGATACGAATTTAAAGTATTTGTTTCTGAAAACCTGTGTTCTGTTGTTTGGAAGAGGACCCTATTATTTAATGGTATTCAGCTCCTGACATTGCTCAATCTAAACTAACCTCCCTCCAGTTACAAATTATGTGATGAAAGAGGAAAAAAGATTATATATATTACCAGTTAACTTTGTCTCTTGAGCCTTTTGTGTCCATTAAAAATTAAGTGCCTGCAATTTTCTCTGGAAAATACAACACAGAAAGTTTGGATATTTGTGTCCCTGTGCGATGCTGTTGTTGAAACTGTTTGGAAAACATTGTCATCAAGAAGTTTACCTTCTTACTTGACATGAGATGCATAGTAGCTTTACAGTGCCTTTAATTCAATGTTTTCTGTTGTCAGAAATTGCAGAACAAGGAATGCAGTGGAATTTTCTATAGTAAAGTAGTTAGCATTTACAAGTAATATCTTCCTTGTGTTTCAGTGTTTCTTTCCATTCAGGCAAGGTGAACGAGACATTCAAAGATTTTCTTTGGTTTTCAAAAAGAAAACAGAACAAGTGAATTGGCCAAGTTTAGAGTGTAAGTCAGTGCTTGTATCAGGGATACTATCAATATCTCCCAAGTTACATATTTGTGCGTCACAACCTGGTTCTTCACTGACCATGGCTATGGCATTGTAGTGGCTCCAAATGTACTGTTTTAATCTGTAGCTGTGTAAATCAAAGAATATTTTGTTTGTTATGAAGATGGAAGTAGGCTAAGGTTATTAAAGTTAGGTTAAATTTATTCTCAGAGACAGTCTGATGCCACTTCTTCTGACACAGACTTTTTCATGTATTCTCCCACTGGTAAGAGATCAAGCCTGCAATTCACAGTGAAACCAAAATTCATCCAAGTTTAGTATGAATGTGGCTTCGCCAGTATGTCCCCCATTTCTTTAGTAATTGACAAATTGCTACTGACATTCAGTTTCTGAATAGTTCTAATACTTTGGGGCTAGATCTTAAATGGTGGTTTAGGTACAGTGAAGCCCAAATTAATTATTTCTTCTATATTGGGCACAACAATTATGAGATATCACAGCTACACAATATGAAAGGAACACCAAGTAGCCTAAAAATTGGTTGAACACAGTCTAACACACTGAGCAAGGAGGCTTGAATGAGGAGGGAGAGAGATAAAAGGCGGGCAGGTAATTTACACCCTTCAAATATAGGTAGGTGCCTAGTACTGTCTCATGGGTCCTCAAGCCATGAGCAGCTTCTGGAGTCAGCTGAGAGCCTACAGCCCTACTCCTAGGATGTTGGAGGTCTCAAATCCTAACCCTGTCTGATGTAGAGGAGGGATAAGAAGTTTCTACTTCTTGGGCGAAGGCTGTAATTTTTGGATTTGTGAAGCAGTAACTGTTGGCCACTCTTCTCCGAAGTCTGATCTGGGGAAGTATGCTCTGGGGTGAGTCTGGTAGGTGAGGTGCATGACAGAATAGTTCATCTGAAGAACCATACGTTGCTGTAGTAACTCCGTGGTTTTTAGTATGTCCCAGAGCAGAAATGAGGAGGCTGAGAGAGCAGAAGCTTATTGGGAATAGGTTTTGAGATTCAGAGCAGGGCAGCATTTGAGTAGCAACACAAGCATCTGAAGATTATGCTCTGGTCTCTCAGATGTGATTCATTGCATGAATATACGCTTGCTGATATTTCAGTCCTGTCCCTCTTTAAACACTCCACTAACGTCAGTAGTGAAACTCATGGTAATCATCTAAACTTTAGCATATATGTCATGCTTCTGGTTTCAATCTAAATGGCTGCTGTAGCAGAAGATTAGTGTTAGAACAAGTCTTAAATTTACTGGATTTAAACTGAGCCACCCCCTATATCTATTTCTCGAAGCTTTGTGGATCCCACAATTGAGAGCAGGTGGCAAACTTTAGAATAGAACCCAAAGAAACAGAAGAAACCTGCCCAGATATCCTTCACCAACAAATCAAAGTTTGGATTGCAGCCCACTGGCAGATCCATAGGATCTGAAATCATCTCATGGCCCTTTTTCTCTTCCTCCCTATGAATATGCACAGGCAATCAATCCGTGGCTGAAATACAGCTTGCTAGTGAAAAGGCATGTGTCTCTCCTCTTTGTACCACGAGGGTTCTACGCCTTGTGAGATTTCCTGCTGCTGAGCAGAGTATTACTTTAAAAGCAGGTCTCCTGTGTAGCAGCTCTGAGTAGCCATCTAGATGAAGAGCTGACAACTGACTATATGCTAGGAAGCCAGCCTTATTCTGCACAAAGCCCAGGGGAGCTGCTCCTCATGGTGCTGCCAGCTGAGGAAGCCCCACCCATACCGCGGGCTGTGGGAAGTTGAGTAGCCTGGCTGGACAGGAGATGCCAGGTGTTGGCTAGTGAAGCCAGACTTCTACTGTGAAAAAGTTCGGGAGCTCTGCAGGGAGCTCCTGTTCTGTTTCCTTCAAGAAGAGAGTCAAATATCAGAAAGTTCTTACCATTAAATATATAGTGCATTTATCAGTTATGTACTTAATTTTGTCTCCCTGTTAATATGCTATTGTTACTTATTGTGAAAGTAGAGGCAAACTGTCTATAATCAATGTGTTTGTTCTATTTATTTGGTCTTGATTTTTCTGTTTTTCCCCTTGCAAGTTTTTTAAGTGAGTTACAGACTTCTAAGACATAAAGGCAGGCTTAACAAGTCACGTACTGTGTCTCGGACGACTTGTCTGTCGTTCCTTCAGCCCTCTGTGTTTTGCACAGGAGCACGGTGCACTCTGTCCCATAAATTTCTTGCACACCTCCCTTGCAGTCCATTCCACACATCTATGTTCTTTGCCTGTATTCCTGTTTCTGCATTTACTCCACTTCCCTGCGCACCATCCTCAAGTTTTTGTGTATTTTTTTTTTCCTTCTCTTCCTGGTCCTGTCCTAATGGGTAATCCCCATTCTTTCCTTTTCCTTGCAGCTATTCTCAGTGTCCCCTTTCACCCTGGTTCTGTGTGCCTCCTTGTCCCACAATGCCACATTACTTTTCTTCTTTCTTCATTGTTGAGGGTGTTTGTAGGAGGACAGGCAAGGAGGAAGAGCAGTTTTATTCCATAAGGTGACGTTAGTTTGTGTATCCATATGAAACTGGGTACCTAGAAGTGACTGACACCAGAATATTTGTAGCTGTTAAGTTATGAATTCTTTTTCCAGTCTGATTTCCTCCAGCAATCAACTGTTTATACCCACTGACTCCGAAACTATTCCCTGAAATTTAAAAAATGAATAAACAAAACCTCAAAACCCCAGAGGTGGCCGTTCAGTATTTTTGCATTATGTCTGAATTGCCAGACAAAAACAGTTAAGTGGAATGTAAGACGCTTAGACTCCCCCCTCCTCCCCAAAAAACCCAGCTACTTTTATATATTCATACAGTGTTTAAATGTACTCTGCATTTAATGGTAGCGAAATGACTAAAGCTAGTGATTGAAATATTAGCCAATATAGCAAAGAGACATCCTAAACTGAGAGTCTCAGGGTTAAATTAATGTAATGACCCTCTCATAAGAAGCCATGAAGCACAAATAATTTCTTCTCTGTACTATCGTTCTCTAAAAATTATTTATTCTGCTTGCTAACCTGAGAAAAATCGTGCTGTTGCAGCCACTAATGCTGAGCTACTGATTCTACTGATTTGCCCGCATTTTCACATATAAGCCAAACTGCTGTGTAGTTCATAATCAAGACTAAACGGGTATGTGAGGATTAAATCCTCTGTTCTTCTTGATTACCAGCCTGGTCTTTGTCTGTTAGAGAGACTGTTACTGTAAACTAAACACCTTATCTATAAAAATCTTTAGTTCAGCTTAATATTATTGTTATTTGTGAAATTGCCAACAGTTTACTTGGCACTGTACAAAAGACAACACACAAGACACATGCTGCCTGGAAAAACTCACAGTGTAAACAAGATTTCTAGCTATTCAGCACATAATTACTTCTTTTCCTTTTAGATTTTCTCCTGAGCTTGGTAAAGTGGTTATTAATTATATAGGAGTTGCCTTACTGTTGGTTATGATTGCTTAATTTATTTACCACTTTACTCACCAAATGTCAGCTCAAGCAAGCTGCCAGGCATTTGCAGGTTACAGCTGACAGGAAGGCCCGTTCTGTAGCATGCTTAGAAAGTCCTTACATTGCTTTTGGAGTAACGTTTTGGAATCTGCTTATCGATCTTGCGTTTCTATCTCTCCTGACAAAGATGATTATGAAAGGAAAACCATCAGTGGATTTCCTTTTGCACAAAGGACTGCAAACTGGGTCACTGCCCTCTTAAAATCAAGAAAAGATGTGGGTTTCTTCTTGCTTTCGCTTTGTCTCTTGCTTGCTTAAACTCCATATTTTTCTCTTTTCTGATGGTTAAAGCAGGTTAGTGTTTCCTTTCCTCTAGCACTCACCACTAGCTCTTGGTTGGGCAGAGGACACTAAGCCCCTTCTGGGTCCAAGACAGGTGATCCATTCCAAAAGCTGCCGATGTCGGAGTTTGCACACTCACTTTAAAGACTGATTAACACCAGCAGCTCCTTCTATTCTCTCTCCTTTTCAGTTACCCTGGTGATTTTTGATTTTGTGTTATATATTAGTGCATGGAAATGTCATCCTTAATGAAGTCAAGTTCCAAAAAGGGAGGGGGAAAAAGATGGATGACATGCCAAATCCAAGCTGAAGTTATTACTACCTCAGCATTTACAGAAACATATGAACTTATTTCAGATAAAGGACCTGTAAAACACATGTCGTTTTCCTGCATTTAAGAGTAACAAGTTTTCTTCTAGTTCTAATACTTTAACACTATACAGGGAATATGATAGCAGGAATGGAAAAAGATTAGAAGAAAAAATATTAGGTTGTTGGGCTTGAAACCTCAAGGAGCATTCTCAAGCTTTTTCTTCTTTTTTTTTAAGTCCTTCAGTTGTTTTGTGTGTGTGCATATATGTTTTTATTGTTACTGTGAAAACTCCAGCAGACAAGGAGTGGCCCTTTCAATAACCTTAGAGAAAGCATTTTCTAAAGAGTTCTCAGAAGAAAACCGAACAGAAAAAATCAGGAGAGAGGACTGAAATCTGACAGATAGAAAAATTCTAGTTGGCATGACTCACTTTTTACATGAACAGGTGAGTATATGAAAGCAGGCCCACCATTAATAGCTGCTAAAAACCGATATCACGTTATATTGTTTACAGAATACCCATAAACTCTGATTGTTAATTGTTAAATACAGACAGGATACAAAGTTGCTGGGCACTGGAGTCGCCCTGTGGTAAAAAAGGAGTCTTCCAAGGCTTGAGGCTGTAGTCACTCGTTAGGGATGCACTGAACAAGGTGCCTGGATGTGTATTTTTTTCACAAAAGTAGAAGCAAAGATACCAATCACCTGTAAATTGCACTAGGATTGCGCAACTCAGTGGTTCTAAGAGCAGGCAGTATGTTTAAATGTCTTAAACTTGTATTTGAAGAACCTACTTTTAGGTTGCAAGCTTGAAAATTCTGACTATGAACAATGTAAGATCTCCAATATGATTAGGTTATACACTGAACTCCATAGATTACAAATGGAAAAATGCTTACGTATGTAAAATTGCCATCTAAACTTAGCTATCCCCAGTTTATTAGGCAGCCAACACATTGTTATTTTAACAAACAGAGGCAAGACTGATTGGAGTCTTCAATATACAAATACGTAATGAAGGGATTAGTGGACTTAACCTATGGTTCAGTGTAGGACATGCACTGGATTAGGTGCAGGAGATTTTAGACTCTCTGGTAAACAGTATTTGAAGATGAATGTATTCAGTTTGTTGTATGTTAAATTTTACTCTGTTTTAGCTGGAAGAAACTCTCCTGACTCTGCATTCCTGGCAGGGCTCATATGTTCCATGATCTGTGTCTTCCCATTTTTGCCAAGCACATAGAATCACCCCTGGGGAGAACCAGCAAAATGTAGGTCAGCTGCTGGGTTATCTTGCCCTGTCACTGAGGGAAAGCTCTGAAAGAGTATGGGGGTGGGATGGGAAGGATGCAAGGGAAGAAGAATCCGACAGCCAGCTTTCTCTCCCTATCTGTGAAGGCAGCATGGAGAATGTCTCCCAAATACCACTGCAGTATGTACTCTGGAAGGGTCCCTGCAGACAAGAGCTTGACCAAAGAACATTTCAGTAAAAAGTGATCTTCACTGAGTTCAGATGCCAATGAAAAATGTCTTTCAGCAGGCCCTGTCAGAACTCACTTGTTTTGAAAAATTGGGAGAGGGCAATAGGCAGGCTAGAAATGAAGAAGCAAATCTTCACATGTAAAATTAAAAAAAATAAAATAAAAAGGAAGCTTAGAGTATAGGGTTGGGATGGTTTTTTTGCAAATACCTGCCTTTAACATATCCAGAGCACCTTCTTGGACATTGAGCATTCTGGTCCTATGGCAGAACAGAAGTGAGAGCAGCAATGGTTCAAATGCTTTGCACCCCGGACCTTGGAGCACTGTGGCTGGAAGTGCTACACACAGACAGAGTGGCTTTTCATCTCACACTGGTCTCTCAAGGAGAGTTGCCTCCTGACCTGCGACTGAGTGGTGAAAGCAAGTATTGGCTTCAACCTTAGCACTGCAAAAAGTTTACTTCTTTGACTTCAGTTCCCTTACGTTGAACATTTCTTCTCATTCTTTTTGCTCTTCTGGCCTACATCCATTAAGACTAATGGATGTAGGCCAGAAGAGCTGACGCATGCTAGTAGGAGAAGAAATGTAGATTTTTTTGGCCACAGGTTTGCCTTTTGCAGTGGAAACGTTACCAATGAACTCAGTGGAATCAGAGCATGATCAGATAAAAGACCTACAACTGAACTAACTTAATCTGGCAAATGTGGGACACTTTGAACTTCAGCAGCTGTACAGGTAGGGACAGAAGGAAGGGTGGGAAAGGGAAACACAGAAGGAAAGTGGAAGGACTGAATTCCAGCACATCTGAAAAGGTTGCAGGGAGTTAACAGGTCAAAGTGTAGGAGGGTAGCTGGCCCGTACCATTTGGTTTTGGCTTTTTTATTGGGGGCGGTAGGGGGTGGTGTTGATCCCTTTCACAGATTTTCTGTTTCCTTGCATCCTCTTCGTGTCGGCACAAATGGAATAAACCATTTTATAGTGCCTTCTGTACAGGGATGGCAAGATGCCTGACAGCTAATAACTAATCTGACCTCACAACAACCCTGTGAGAAAGAGGAGCATTATGTACAGATGAGGCTTAGAGAGGTTAAGTGTCTTGCTCCAGGTCACGAGGACGTCAGTGTCAGAGCTGGGAATTGTACCCAAAGGTCCTGGCCCTTAACGTTGTGTCTCAGCCACAGCTCCATTTTCCCTTCCATGAGTTATATGCCTTGTATCATGTGCATTGCCGCTTCTCCCTGACAGGTGCATGAACAGCAGCATGATGTGATGTCTACTGATGCTTCTATGTGACTTTTAATTCAGAGTAAGCTAGTGAAAAACATGTTGGAGATTGAAGAGTTAAACAGGTTAAACTCACCCCAGAACAAGTGCACACCCTTTAACCATTCTTTTTAGTGCATCCAAAATGCATTGCTACACATGCCAAAATCACACAAATTCCAAAGTTTTTGCATTTTTGAACCACTTCGCTTATACTCCCAAGGAATGTGCTGGCCAAAATATAGGAAAGTGAAATTCATTCTTTCTTTCTTTCTTTCTTCTTCCCCCCTCCCTTTTTTTTTTTTTTACTGTTGGTTATTTGTGTGCTAGATAGACATCAAAAGTAAAAAAGGAAGGGTGAGGAGGTTAAATTCAGCCTTCCAAAAGCCTGAATGTTTGTTCAGATTTTATTTCCAAGTTAGCCAAACTCCCTATTGCTTAAAAATATCTGTACTAGACATCCCATGAGAAAAAAAGCTACTTGTAAAAACCCTCATGCAGTCTTCTTCCATTCCCACTGGAAATATTATTAATGTTGTCTTAGTCATAGTATTTTTGCAGTGTCTCTTCTGGTCCCAGACTGAGGATTAGTGCAGATATGCATGAAACTGAAGAAAAAATTAAATTAACTGTATGTATTTAATTATCATAGAATCCCCATCTGCTTTTTTAGTGAAGGTTTGGGCTGATCCCTGTGTTATCTTAACTATTTCATCCATCTCTCATATTTGTCCACGTTGTCGAGATCTGCCTCTCTCATTTGGATGCTGGTAAAACTTGAGGCTTTAAATTCTTTGCGGATTAAAGAAAATGAAGAAAACCTTTGTAAAAGGGGGTTGACTGATTGACTAGACTTGATTTTGGCCCTCTGCATCAAACTAGAATTTCCACATAAAAGGGTTTAAATGTCTTTTACACTTTTGTGATTTGGTGTGCTTTTAACACTAAGTTCACCACACCATTTTTAACACACTTCTCTTAATCTTTTGATGTATGTGATACATCTCGCACTATTCCTCTCTGTAGATATTTTAAGAGAGCTTAAGCTTGCATAAAAAATCTTACACAAAAAGGCCAAAATATAGAAATTCAGGTGTTTCAGTTAATACTAGATTGTGTCTTAGTCTCAGCAGAATGGGATTTAGCAAGCCCATGCGCCATGCCCAAAGCAGAGCAGTCCGGGGATGGTTACTAAATATGATGGCTGTTTTGCTCCACTCCTGGCCATCACCCTGCCAACAATCTCGTATTGACAGTCAGTGATGTTGCTCAGTCAGCCTCAGGAGTCCAGGGTGTGAGTCTTGCTCGTCCAATTACTTATGGTCCTGGCACGAATTATATAGGCAGAAAGACGCAAGGCGATAATTCAAGACTTTAGACTGGGCTGGTTTTGAATTATGCATTTATGTCCATTTTCTGGATTAACTAAGACAACATCAGCAATAGGATTACTTACATTACTGAAGAAAATGCGACTATACTAATACCCTAAAGACTGAAACCTGGGAAAGACTGAATCAGCAATAGTTGTATATAAACTCTGAAAGTGTCCGGATTTTACTCAGTCTATATAATTGGGTTTCATTCTTTTCTGACATCCCCCTCATTTTTTTCATGTGTGTTTTCAAATCTTGGCTGATCTTCCTTGTTACCTGTTTTGACTTCTAGGTTTATCTGGATAGGCTTAGAATGTCCTTACCTCTGCCCATTCTGTTCTCTTTATGTAGAGAGTTACCCTTTATCATATATCTAATTTCTTAAATGTATAGTTTCTTTCTCACATGGATTCCATCAGCTATAAAAGACGATTTTTTTAATCTTTTCCTCCATCAAATACCTTTATCAGGAATGTTCTGTTACTGAGGTTTAAATGCTCTCTTTGTACGATCTATCTCTTTTCTAATTTCACACATTTTTAAAGTGCTGCTGCAGTATTAAAGTCTGCGTACTCTGAAACCCAAATCAAAGAAACACCCAAGGCTCTTCTTAAGCACATGCGAAGAAAAGTGGAGATGAATTTACATTTATCCTAAGATAGTATCAGAACATGGACATTTCTTAGATGTTAATATTTAAAACTTTGGAGATCTTAACCAGATTGTAATTTCTCCAAGGCAGCAACTTTTTTCTTTGTTTGAGTCTGTGAAATGATATATACATTTATGGTAAGAAGATAACTCAGAACAGCTGAATCTAACCTTCCCAGTACAGTTTTCATATTTACATTATTTTTTATATATAGCTGAGGAACGGAATTATTTTTGCCTTTGTTTGAATCACCAAATTAGAGAACTTTTAGTTGTTCTACTGACTTGTAATCATTAATTTACAACCTCACAAAAGAATGTGTTGTTAACAATTACTTAATCTTTCATGAGATATATAATAGCAACTAAAAATTTATATCCATGAAATGTACTTCACTAAGTACATTTTGAGGTAGTTCAGTACATGAGAAGAAAAAAAAAAGACAATGAAAACAGTTAATAAAGTGACTTATAACTTAATTGAATTGTAGATAACCATGTCCAGTGATTATGTTGTTGATTATAGTCTGACTAAAGCTGAGTGCTATGGAGCCTTTGCATCAACCTCAATAGATTTTGGCTGGGCTCAAACTTTAAATTCTGAATCCATTTGTTAATGAGCAAAGTATTGACTCAGGCTAACAAATCATCTAAATTCTCAATTTTAATGGCCTACACAAGGTCATTATATGTTCCATTTCAATATTTTAACCTTCATATGGGTGGGGTTTTTTCCCTTTCTAGATCTTTTGTGTGGCAGGATAGGTGCATTGTCTTCAGAACTTTCACCAAAGTCTAAAATATGCAGCTGTTCACTGGCCTCTAGTCAACTGACACTGTACTTGGCGATGGATTTCAGAAGTGGTCTGGTGACTGGGAGCTTTTTAACCATGTAAAGGAATGTCATAAACTGTAGCATAGACTTGACACGTTCCGCTCTAGCCATCCACCTGGTTACAAACCTGTCTGAAAGCTCTACCACTCAAAAGCTGCTGCTAAACGCACTGCTTCTGGTATCTGCAATGTTTCTTAAAGATGTTGCTTCGCTTGTAGGCCATGCTCAGCTTCCCAGCTTCAGCTTCACAAGCAAAATTGGGGGACTTTCTTCTCAGTTGGAAAAATAGTGATAGTGCTACCCTTAAATACTGAAAGCTGTCTTTAGGCACAGGAACTTCAAGGAAAAAGCAGGACCAATATTTCAGTTTATGGCAAGTAGACAGAATGGTGTAAGTGTTGTCAAAACTGAAAGCAGGAGTTCAGTTTGTTCTGTCTGTATTAAACATGGTGGTCTTAAAAAAATGGAACAACAAGATGGGAATAAACAATGATGAAAATCACCTGCATACTTAGGAGACTGGTGAAGTGATTCGAAGACAGCTCATCTTCTGTGAGACATTTGTGTCATTACACTGTTGTAGCCACTACATCAACACGTGCAATGGACCATGGTCCAATGCCTATCAAAGCCAGAGCAAGCAGTCTGTGGAAAGAGTTTCATTCAGGTCGGGAGCAGGCAGAATTGTCTCTCAACACCCTTTGGTAATGCAAAATTACAGCTACTCCAGTTACCATTCCTTCTACTTCTTTGTGAGGGAAAGAGCTTTGGGAGCTGGATATCCATATTCACCGACTCAGTGGTCAACTGTATTCCTGTATTGGTTTTGTTGGGTTTTTGCTCATACTATAACAAATCAAGGTCCAATATATCCCTGCTCTGAGAGATGCTTTTTCCTTCCTACAATGCAGCTTTCACAATCTTCTCAGTTTTCACTTGAATCAGATGTCTGAATGAATCAATACAGTAGAGTGATGTTTTCAATATTAAGACTTGACTGATTGAAACAGGTATAGTCCTGAGTGCAAAATAAAGACAAAACCCCAACTAAATGTCAGCAATCAATGTGTCTGCTTAAAGTAATTTAGTTTGAAGTTGTTGAAGCAGAGATGCTCAATTATCTATGCTTATGCCTTAAGACAAAAGAATAAAATAAATTTAAATAAAGCAAAAAAAATAGAACAAAAAACAACCACCAACAAACAATCACTGTTCTTTAAAAATACAACCTGCCTCTTTGGTGTCAACTGATCAGACTGAAAGGAAAGTATTCTTCTGATGAAAATTGAGGAAGTTAATTGCAAAGGCCATCCAGGCCTTTGTTTTTAAACCTTGTGCATAGTGCACTGGGACTTAGCAGGATAGTCATGCAAGGAACGCTAATGGTGAAGTAAGTATAAGCACAGTAAAACGTATTTAAACATGGTCATCTTGTTCTTACTGACTGTTGTGGTAGAATGAAAATGTTGGTTCTGTTTAAATTTAAACAAGTGACAGAAAACTAAAAGAAAATAATTTTGTGTGGAAATATAAAGGAAGGCAGCAGTGAAGTAAAGTGGATGGCTAGGACGCTATGAAGAAGGTTAAGACTATATAACAAGACGGAGTCTCAGATGTAGTCTACGCAATGTGCCAACCTGGGGAAGTCAGTGGTAGGATCAGGAGACGTACTGGTGGATAAAACAAAAGGACATCTCTCCTATCTTAGATGCTAACACACAAAGATCTACTGTAGAGTTGTAGAACTGGTGATGAAAGAAGGAGCTGCAGCTGTGGATAAGAGGAGTTAACTTTGTGCTGCTTCCAAGTTGTCTCCAAGGTGAAAGTCCAGTAATCTTGTAGTAGGTAAGGAACAGTGATGAAAAGTGAATGTTCATGAGATACCTGTACAGATAGTTACACGTAAGCTGTTTTGTTTTTTTCCCTAATCCACATTATTCTCCTTACTATGAACCTACCCAGACTCTTAAGGCTGGGGGAAGACCAAGTGATTATATAGAAAGTGAAATATCATTTACGCTGCATTTAAACAGTCAAGAATATCTGGGCCTTATTTCATTATCTATGCATTTATGGGTACTTATGTTTTTTCAAAACTGTTTAGACGGCATAAAATTTCTTCATGAATACCGAATGAGAGGGTACAAGGAGGAACAGGAAAAATGGTTGTGAAGTTCATGGAGTTTTACAAAGCATAAAGTTTAGGTTTTTTGGTACATGCACCAGTACAGGCTTGGGGCTGACCTGCTGGAGAGCAGCTCTGCGAAGAGGGACCTGGGTGTGCTGGGGGATGACAGGATGACCATGAGCCAGCAGTGTGCCCTGGCTGCCAAGAAGGCAAATGGGATCCTTTGGTGCATTAAGAGGAGTGTGGCCAGTAGGTCGAGGGAGGTTCTTCTCCCCCTCTACTCTGCCCTGGTGAGGCCTCATCTGGAGTACTCTGTCCAGTTCTGGGCTCCCCAGTTCAAGAAAGATGAGGAGCTACTGGAGAGAGTCCAGTGGAGGGCTA
>Ga0065711_1045279_pt1 | contig 13578 bp, 22 predicted proteins | sample Hoacrofraction12_FD_59098 | JGI IMG/M metagenome (GOLD analysis project Ga0065711, IMG submission 59098) | Hoatzin crop microbial communities from Cojedes, Venezuela - Epithelial fraction 12 v2 (version 2) | ecosystem: Host-associated > Birds > Digestive system > Esophagus > Crop | place... | reverse complement strand
GACGCTGCCGTGTAGCCATGGTCTTGCTGCAGCACCCGGCTCGACACCACTGAAGACCCTCCGACTCACACAGGAGGTGCAGACCTGACACAGAGCCACGATTCTGGGGGGTTTGTGCTCTTCACCTCTTCCCAGTCGCTGATGCCTGGCTGGGCTGGCAGACGCCGAGGGCAGCAGCCTGCGGTTGCTTTGCCCCACGGAGAGCAGGGAGCACGGGGGCTGCCCGGTTCGCAGCCCCGGCCCAGAGGCTCGAAGCATTTGTGCACTTGACCAAGGCAAAGCAGAGCCCCTTTCCCTCCCCTTCTCCCAAATTTGCAGTATGTTTGTTTGTGTTTTTTCTTTAGCAGACAGCTCACAGTGTTTACAATTATATGAGCCTCCCCCAATCAGTCATTAAATTAGCACCTTCTCAGAGACAGATATATATATAATATATATATAATTTATAGAGAAATGACTTTTGTAAACAATATTCTTCTACTCCAGAAGGAAGTGTAGTCCGTGGCGTAATGCAGCTACAAACACGTATCTCAAAAAGAGGACCGGCAGCTCCAGGGAGTGGGTGGGAGCTCTGTGCCACCCCCAGCCTCCACGCGTGTCCCCAGTGGGATGGTTCTTGGGTGGGGAGGGAACCGGCTGGCTCGGTTTGGGTGTTACCAGTTTCAGCTGAAGCAAACCGGTCCGACTGTGAAACCAAACTGGTGCGAGGCGTCGCCGTTGTGAAAGACGGCCAGGTCACGCAGCGGCAGCAGGGAGAGCTCCTCCGTGGTGAACTGGAAGATGGTGTCGGTGATGGAGGACTCGTTGTCCAGCTGAAATGAGCACGAGGAGCAGCTCAGTGGCACTGAAGGACCCTCTCGGAGCACCCACTGTCCGCTTCGCTACTCTGGTTGCTCCATGATGCACCCAACAGCCCTGGGACATGGCCAGGTCTCCAGCCCCAGCCCTTTGTGGCTCCTCCAGGGAGGTGGCTTTCCCCGTGTCCCATGTCCCCACCACATCCCAGCTCCCCAAGAGCAGGGCAGGTCCTTAGGCCCATGGAGAGGATGCTCTCCATCCCCATCCCGCCACGTGAACCCTCATCCCCCAGGTCTAGCCCAAACCCTGGGGGTGCAAATACATGCCAGGGGGTTCTGCAAATATCAGGGGGCTCCGCAAATGTCAGGAGGCTCTTCCAGGCACAGAAAAGGGTCCAGCCAGGGCCAGGCTTACCTCGCAGCCTTGCAGGCTGGCTGCATAGGTCTGCTCCCGGGAGTCGGCCAGGAAGCGGATTTCCTTCTCCAGCTGGGGCTGACCCCGCTCCGGGGCCGGTCTGCAGGAGTAGGAGACCTTCTGGGTGGCCAGGCTGCTGTGCAGGCGGAGGAAGCGGAGCTGCACCGGGCTGGCCCCCGTGTACTCCAGCTGCAGGGGCAACAAGAGAGAGAAAACCGGGCAGCGGGGGCTGCTTGGAGGGGTCTGTGCTCCCCCGAGTCGAAAACTGGACGGGATGCAGCCCTCTGCTAAAGCACTGGTTGGGATTTTCTTGCACAAGGAGATGTCACATCCCACTGTGCACAGCCAGTGGGAGCCTGTGCCTGGGTGTTGCCCCCTCATAGCGGGTGAGGCACTAGGAGACCCCAGGCCCCATGAGATGGGCTTCGTGTCTCCTCAGCTCTCCTGGCTGGCCACTCACCAAGAAGCCCCCAGGCAGGGCGCTGAACCACTCAAAGGTGTCCTCGGAGGTGTAGGCGCTCAGCCAAGCCTTGATGGGGACCTGCGGGGAGTGGGGACAGTGGCACCGCCAGGACAAGGAGCCAGCCACCCATGAGGGTGACCTGTCCCTGCAGCCTCGTCACACACCGTGACCGGGATCCTCACCCGGAACTGCTCCAACAGCTGCCTGTCATGGCAGCGGTCACCATGGCAAGCGACTGGTCACACCGTCCCTCTCCAGCCCCACCAACCCCCGTCCTCACCCGCCCCAAGGGGTAACACGGGGCTGAAGCTGCCCCGTGAAAGTCACCCCATACCTGGTTGTGAATGGGGGCTATGCAGGTCTCACCCCCCGCCGTGAAGTTGCAGAAAGCCACCAGTGCATCCTGGGGGCTGCCCTGGTTGGGGTCAATGTAGTATTGCCCTGGAGGGAGGCAGAGGGGGGCTCCTGGCACCCGGGTTTTGGCACAGGGAGGATGCCACGTGGTGCCATCACAGCTCAGCTCATGGCACATCCCTGGCTGCAACCTCTGTCCTCCTGGGATGCAGCCTGGCTGCCATCCCGTTGCTCCACGGATGCCCATGAAACCCAGCTGAGCTCGTCCCCCAAACCCTCATCCCTTCCTAATCGCAAAGAGCTGCCTGTCCCCCTGAGTTGGCCCGGGACCCGGCCAGCCCTCCCTGTGACAGCATGGGGAGGGCTAGCCAGATCCTGGGCCAACGCAGGAGGACCCGATGTGCACCCCAGTACCGTCAGGCAGGCTGGGGTGAGCCAGCAGCAGCTCCTTGCAGGTGGCCGCCGGGTTGGTTTTGGTGCCATTGGGGTGCTCGACGAGGGCTTGCAGCTCCCGGCTCAGGGTGTCCAGCAGAGCCCAGACCGCAGTGTAATTCAGGTGGTTGGAGGGATAAATTAGGTGCTGAAAAAAAAGAGGGGAATATAACCAAGTCAGCATTAGTCCCCTGTCTTATTTTGGCCAGAAGAGTCATCAGGTACTCAGGGAGGGGACGGGGCATGCCGGGGACAAGGACAAGCGTGATGGGAGAGGGATTAACCATATCTGCTTGCTCTTTGTGCAAGGACCTTGGTCCTTGCGCATAAAGGACCTCAGAAGCAGTGGGACATGGGGCAGCATCACTGTCAGCCCCTTCCCTCCCCGGGTGGCACCCGCCAAAGCAGGGATGGGAAGCCCTCGTCCCCATGCACTCACCCGCAGCTCCTCCCCGGACAGCATCAGCGGGGGTCCGCTGGGACCAGGGGGGCCGGCGAGACCCTGGGTGACAGTGACAATGCTGGTGACGTTGGCTGCTGCCCACGAGTCGCAGCTCCTCCAACAGTGCCAGCAGCCAGCCAGCCCCACGGCACAGCACGGCAGGACCTCGCTGCCAAATTTGGGGGAGCAAGGGACCCAAATTTTGGCACGGGGAGCGTTAGCGGCTCCACTTACCGGCAGCCCCGGCGCGCCCCTGGGTCCCGGCAGCCCTGGGAAGCCTTTCAACCCCTGCCGAAGGACGAGGCGGAGGAGGGAAGAAAAGCAAGGTGACGGGATGCTGCCATGCTGGGCGGCACCCCAGGGTGCTCCCCTGGGCCACCCTGCACCCCAGGGAGAGGGCAGGAGGGGAGGGTGCCCTAAGGCAGGGCTCAGCCCCACTCCAGGGACTCCCCCCTACTTACTTTGGGTCCAGACAAGCCCTGGAAGAGAAGGACATGACCCAGCTATGAGCGAGGCAGGCAGGATCGAAGCCCCATCCCAGCATCACCCCCACGGGGCTGGGAGCGAACCCCAAACCTGCCAGGAGGGCGAAGGACTCACCGGTGTCCCGGGGATGCCCGGGTGTCCCCGTGGGCCAGGGGGGCCAGTGTCACCCTGAAAAGACACCAGAGGAGGTCAGGGCACTGCATGGAGCATCCCCCAGCCCTATGTCTTTCTACAAACCAGCCCCTTTCCCAGGTGGATTTTGCACGTAAAAATGAGGAATTCATCCCAAATATTCATCTCGATTCCTGCCATTCCACCCAACCCTGCCCTTACCTGCTGTCCCTTGGGTCCCGGCCTCCCAGGGACGCCATGGGGTCCCAGCTTGCCCTAGGAGACATGGCAGGGTGTCAAACAGGGTGACAAGGGACAACGGGGAGGGAGGAAAAGAACAAAACCCCTCACGCACCTTGAATCCATCATCCCCTTGCTGGCCCAGGTTGCCAACGCTGCCCTTCTCACCCTAGGAGAGAGACAGGCAGAGTTTTGGTGGCAAAGAGGAGGGTAGAAACCCCCCAGGACACCAGCCCGGGCAGGGGGCTCTGCCGAGGTGGGTGGGTGTCCAGAACCCTGCTCTGGTGGTATTTCTTCCAGTAGGCAATAGAGGTTTTGCTTGCTGCCAGACCGTGGCAGGAGATACCTGTCTAGGGACATTTCCCCAGTCCAAACCTCTCCTGGCCTCCAGCAAATGGCTGGAAATGGGAAATTTCCTGTTATGGCTGGCTGCAAAATTTCTGAAAAAAACCCCCACCAAAGCCTTTTGATTTGGCAGAATTCTCTGTGCCCATACTGCTGGGGCAGGGGGAGGTGTGACGGAGCCTCTGCCTCCCCTGCTCAGCTGCAAAGGCAAAACTGAAAGTATTTTATCCCAGACTGAAATGTAGTTCAAGCAAACCTCGGAAGTTCCCAGGAAATCTTTTGAGAAGATAAAGAAAATTCCTCGTGTGCTGAAATCTGGTGTAGCAGGGGAAGAAACCCCAGCAGCTGCCCGCAGCCTCCCCTCTGCCTGCTCTCCCAGGCTCTGGCCTCGCTGAACACCCTGGACTTTAGTTTCTGCCATTGCTCTTTTGACTTACAATAAATTTAAAGCTTTATTTATTATCAGGGTTTCTTTTTCCTGAAGGCTGCAAGCAACTACCCGCCACCAGGGTCTGCCTGTCGCTCTTGTTTATGGCCTTGCGGCTGACGGATGGGGCCGTGAGGATGCGCTTGGCTCCTCGGGCCAAGGCTGGATCCATCGGCTCATCAGTAACAGCACAGAGGAGGGTCGTGCTCCTGCTGCGTCAGCGTCAGTGCTGAGAGCAGGGGATTAAAAAAACCGCACATGCCGCTGCTTGCAGCTCCAGGAGGATGGAGAGGCTGGGAAAGGACCCGGTTTTGGAGAAAGTCTAGAAGGTCCCATCTCCCAGCATCGGGGGACACAGCGGTCAACCCCCAACGAAGGATGCTGCAGTGATCAGGGTTCAAGAAGAGGGGAATAAGTGATTGTAACCAGCAAATTAAATGTTAGCTGTGCCCAGAGTCCTCACTGTGCCCAGGGCTCAGGTGCCCGGTGCGTGTCACCCACCTTGTGTCCTTTCGGTCCGAGGTCTCCTTTCATGCCCTTCAGCCCTGGGATGCCCTAAGAGAGAAACGATGCAGCACCGCATCACCCTGCGGCTGAGCGGCCTCCCGTCTGCTCGCCACAACTAAGGTTACCACAGGGATTCTGAGAATTTCAGGTAGTTTTAGAAACTTTGAGGCACTTCTCATCAAATCTTTGATTTTTGCTTTCGGGAAGATCCCTCAGCAAACCCCATTAAAAAATGCAGTTCAGGTCCCTTCGCTGTTTACAGAACACCCTGGCTTTGTTTTGTGAAGTTTCCAAAGCTAGTATCTTTATTTTAAAGAGAGAAAAAAAAAAAGCTCCAGTAATTAAAAAAATATTGGAGTAGTTTTTTTGGCTGATACTGGCTGCTGCAGTGCAGCTGGTCCCTCCAGCCACGGCATTTCTCTGGGAACATGGGCACGGCCCGGCTCGAGACAGTCCTCTGCAAGCGCTCGGCACTGCCAGGCATCAGACACTCAAGTGGGGAGGGAAGCCTCTAGAAAAACATGTTGGAAATTATCTGACTGCACATGCACTGCTGGGATGCTGATCTGGGAGGAGAAGGCAAGGAGAGATGGATGAACGATGGATGGATGAAACACCCAGAAGCTTCACTCGTTTTAAACGGGTCTCTGGTGCAGTTGTTTGCGGAGCTGCATTGCTGGTTGTACCCACAGGGGCCAAACAGGGAGCACGAGCACCCCGAGCCTCCGAGCTAATACTCACGTAGGGTCCTTGGGGGCCCTGAGGTCCTGCTGGTCCCTCGTCACCTGGGTTGCCCTGGAATGCAAGAGTGAGAGACCCTGGCTGCTGTGCCCAGCTGTGCGGCACCAGAGCAAGGCAGGAGCGATGCCCTGGTGCCTCTTGCAGGGAGAGCAGCCCATGGGGGCTGGGGGTGTGGGAGACCCCCGCTCGGGCTGGAGGGGACTGGGGACACAGAGCCCTCCAGCTACGTGATGCCCCTGTATTAGCTTATTCTTTTTTAACCAGGGGGCTTGGGCAGGTGGGAGCACCCCTCAGCTGCCAAGGGTGCCAAAGCAGCCCTCGCCCCGATGGGGCAAAGCCAACCTACCTTGGGTCCCTGGGGGCCTCTCGGGGGCCGCTGGCCCGCCTTGCCTCGCTTGCCCTGGGAACGACAGAATAAACACTCACAAGCAATTCAAGCCTGCTAAAGACACCGAGCCAGTCACCCCCAGTAAAGCGGGACCCCTCTGCAAGACCTCCGTGGGCTCCAAGCATCACCCCGTGCCTCCCACCACCCAGCACAGGGACAACGGTGCCATTTACCCGTCTGCCAGCTTCTCCAGGAACCCCTTCTTTGCCTTCACGCCCCACATCGCCCTGGGGGAAGAGATGGGGGATGTGGGTCACCAGCAGCCCGGCCACATCCTGGACCGCGAAAAAGGGGCTGCTGCTTGTGTGGAGATGGAGACACAGCTTTGGCACTGTGAGACCCTGGGGACGGACACCAAGGTCACAAGGCAGGGCCTGGCCAGTGAAGGGAAGGTCCCCTGTCCTCTCCCCAAGGGGAGCAGAGCCAGGAAGGAGGCAGCTCTGCGAGGCTGGAGGGGCTGAGCTGGGGAGAACTGCCAGCCCCTCACCCAAAAACCAGCCAGGGCAGCCCAAGGGCATCTCAGGGCTTCGTGTGTGTCAGGCACCGACGCGCGGTTGCCTTTACAGCAGGGGGATAGAGGTCCCCCCAGGGCGATTCCCCCTGATTTCTCTCCATAGACCCACAATGGGACTGACCAGCTCAGGCTTGGCCACCCCATACCCAGAGGCCTGTCCCCCTCGGATGCCATCCTCAGAGGATTCCAGACGTACCTTTTCTCCTTTGCGACCTTTCCGCCCTTTAGGACCGGCTTGTCCCGGAGACCCCTAAAATCCCAAAGGAGAAGGAAACCCCTCTGTTAAGGATGCTGTGCCAGGGATGTCCCCTCCCGGGCTCCCTCCTCGCTCTCGCCGCAGCACGCACAGGAGGATGCTCCAAGCTGGAGTCTCCATTTGGGGTTTTTGCCCCTCTCTGGAGCAGGCTGGGCAGAGCGGGGCCGCGGGGGTGTTTCATGGGGAGCAGGAGGTGATGCCCGCATGAGAACTCGCTGCCGCCGGGAGGTCCCAGCACCCCGCTGCCTGTGCCCGGGCGCACCAGGACAGCCCCGTCCCACTCCTCACCGTTTGCCCTGGTTGTCCCGGCTTGCCCGACTCCCCTTTTGCACCTGCCAGGCCCTAGGAAGGAAAACAAAACTCAACCCAGCTTCGAAAAAGAAGCTCCAGTGTTATTCCCCCAAACCCCGGGCAGGCTGTTGGAACTGCGCAGACTGGGCTGCGAGAACAGCGGTGGCAGCGGGGCAAGCAGAGGAGCCCACTCACCTCGGTGCCGCTCAGCCCCGCGGCTCCAGCTTCGCCCGGTGGCCCGAGAGGACCCTGGGTTCATTTGGGGACAAAACACAGAACTGGCATCAGCTCCAGGTGATCTGGGGGAAGGCAGGAGGGCGAGTACAAAGCCGGCTGCCTTGTCCTGGGGTCTGGACTGGGGCTGTTCCCCCCAGGGACCTCTGGGGCCAGCACTGTGCTAGGAGGGCCACCCCAAGGGGATGGGGGATGTCCCCTGCCCGTCCCAAAATGCGGAGAGGAATTACCTGCCGGCCCGGCTCTCCCTTGGCACCCGCTGCTCCTCTGGCTCCGTCGCGCCCAGCATAGCCCCGGAGCCCAGGGATGCCCGCTGGTCCCCGGGCACCCGCTGCGCCCTGCCGAGCACACAGACCGGGCGGCCGCTCACCCCCCGGCCGAGCAGCCGCCCCTTGAGGGGCTTCAGCTGCACAGAGCGAGGGCTCTCGCCACCTGCTTTGCAAGTTCTCCTAGAGCTTCTTGCCCGTCCCGACCTCTCCCAACAAAAGCAGCCACCTGAGTTACGGATACGTCTTGCCCGGGCAGGGTGGCACCACAGCATGGGAAAACGGAGGTGCCAATGGGATTTATCCTGCAGCCGAGTGCAGGGCATCGATAAAACACCTGCGGCTCTGTGCACACCAGGACCACCACCATAAAATGCATCTTGGGGTATCACAAGTGCTCCCGAGCACAGGGTGATTCCTGGAGCCCTCCGACCTCACGGACACTCGTGGGTTCGCTCTGCGGGAGCAGGGGAGCAGGAAGCCAAAAGCCCTGGACCTGCGTCAGGCAGACTCCGACAGCCGAGCGGTCATTGCACAACGGCCGTGGGACTTGCGCACAGTTTTTAATAGCTGTATTAAAACGCATTTATGGAGCTTTGGCTCCAGGGAAACCAAGGAAACGATGATTCAGTTACAAAGCCGTTGCAGGGCAGGACCCGGGAGACACAGCCCGGCACTCGGGTTGGCAGAGCTCGCTTTGCGGGCACCCCTCCAGCCAAGACCCAGCCCCAGCCCCAGGCTCTGCTGCTCCATCACCAGATGCCACCAAACCTCTTTCCCAGGGAAGTTTTGCTGGGGCAGGGCTGGTACTCACAGCCGGACCGGGCTTGCCGCTGTCTCCCTTGACTCCGTCATCTCCAGCGAGGCCCTGCAGCAACGTTGGGGGTTTAGAATCAGCCTGTCACCACCATGTGCTTCATGCTTAGGCCCTTCGCAGGTATTTTAAGCATCCTCTCCCTCGTACCATGTTCAGCTGGCCAAGACACATGCCCAGGGAACCCGCGGGGAGTGGATGTGATGCGATAGCAGGAGCGGGTCTTCCACAAGGCATCCCTGGGTGCCAGACCAAAACGGTCTGATTTTTGGGATGGGAGCATGTAAGTACCTCCTGGGAATGTGCCAAGATGTGAGGCATTAAAAGCCCTTCCTCACCCCTGAGCCACCTGGCCTGGGCAGTCAAGGGGCAATAAATCCTCTGGGCTTTGGTTTGTATTGGGAATGGTGAAGCACTGGGAAAGCCTTTGAGAGCTCCTGGCTCTACAAGATCCCGGGGCATCAGTACCTCTAATCCAGCAGCACCAGTGGGTCCGTTCATGCCTCGTGGCCCTGGATCTCCCTGGGGAAGAAGAGGAAACAGCTCTGTCTCCAGCAAACCCCTTCCTGGCCTTGTTGATTTTAGATCTCAGGCAACAAGGCAGAGAGTGTCCCATGGCAGGTCCTCCAGGTCACCAGCCTGTCCAGATCTGACCCAGCTCCTCCACTACAGCTGGCCCCACCATGTGCCCCACCAGCCAGAGGGGGAAAGCAGAGCTTGGGAAAAGACCAGAAAAAGGCATTTCACCCAGAGAAGAAGGGTTGGGGCAATCACCCTGCCGTACCTTTGCTCCCTCAGGACCGTCGAACCCAGGAGGACCTCGGAGACCGGTCCCACCCTGTTCAGGGCACAAGCAAAGGAGCCCCATTGATTCAACCCTGCCCAGTGGTCCCAGTCACAGCCATGTCCCCCCGCCTGTCACGCCAGGTCCATGATCAGCCAAAACGGGAGGAGGGACACGAGCTGACTTACAAAGCGTCCTCTGGCTCCAGCAGGTCCCACAGCTCCAGTGACACCAACCTGGCCCTGGGACAGAGTGGAAGACGTGCTCAGCTGAGTCCCAGCCCTGGGGCAGGGGGATGGAGTTTGGCCGGAGGCAGCATCAACCCAGACTACCCAGCAAGTCCAAACTGTCCCTTTGTACCAATAAGACTCAATTTTGGTGTCATGAGACATGAAATTGAGATCTCCTATAGAGATTTGCCACTTCCTAGTATTTTCTGCAGCTCCCAGAGCCCAAGGTTTCCCGCCTGGGGTGAACTCCGCTCCTTGGCACCCAGCACCCAGCTGCCAGCCTGAGGGGACACCGTGAGCCCAGGGGCTGAGGAAGCCCCTCTCTCTGTACTTGCCAGCAAACCTTCTTGGCCCTTCTCTCCCTTATGGCCTTTTTCTCCAATTTCCCCCGTAGCAGCTCCAGGGCCAGGTGCTCCAGGAGGGCCCCTGGGGCCAGTGTCACCCTGCTCAGGGACGGAGACAGAGGTGTCATCACAAAGAAGAAAAAGGAATAGCAATTAAAAGAGCTTCTGCGTGGAGACAATGTGTTTCACCCTCTCAGTGGGACAGAAGTTCACCCTAGGGTGCTCAGGAGAGGTACTGATGCCAGGTCTGAGTCCTGCACCTCCAATGGTCCTCAGCCATGGGGACACCCCCATCCTGCTTCTGCTCCCATCAAGAGAAATGGAGCAGCGGAGGCTGAGCAGGCTACAGGAGTCCCCAAGGTGCTGCAAGGAGAGACAGAGTTAGAGGTGCTCCTCACCTTCTGTCCCTGTGGCCCTGGCTCGCCCGGGTCTCCAGCATCACCAGTGTCACCCTGCCCGGAGGGAAAATATCGGCATCAGATGCAGTGGCTGCTCCCCAGCCTCATCCCAGGGCGGGTTCAGAGCTGAGCTCTGACTTCCACGGGCTGCCCCACCCTCCTCTGGCCAGGATTTTGGTGCTGGGTAAGAGACGGTGCCACAGCTTCGCCTCTACCACGTCACTCCCAGCCGTGATCCACGCCAGCACAAAAGCGAGCGAGCACAAACTATGGAGCACAGCCAAGCAGCAGCTCCCCCAGCAAGGGGACCCCAAAGCATCAGCCCCCACCTTCCACGGGGGCACCTCAGCCTGTCTGTGGCGAAGCCATAGCACGGGCAGCTGTCCAGAGCCAGCGCGCCGGCTGGCACACCTCTCCTGTCCTCCTCCCGTCCCCATCCCTGGCAGGGGACGCTGGCGGGCACACCTACCTCCTTTCCTGGCTCCCCAGGTCTCCCCGGCAGCCCCTCTGGCCCATCGTCCCCTGGCTCCCCAGGACCCCCTCTGACGCCCAGAGGTCCACAGGTCCCTGCCTCTCCCTGGACAGGATGAAGACAACCAGCGTTATTCCTGGCTGACTTTTCCAGCTGACTCTGGCTCTGCCCTCCAGTATTTTTCACCACACAGCAACCCCAGTTGTCCTTGTATCAAAGCTTCGAGGGGATCTGGACCCTCCCACCCAGCAACAGAAATCCCCAGGCGTGAGGATGCTGGGGGGGTGGGAATTTCAAAAAGCCCGCTGGTACCACCCCCAGCACCCAGCGGGCACCGACCTGCTCGCCTTTGGGCCCCGGCTCACCCTCTGCTCCCGGCGGTCCCGGTGGTCCCTGGGGAGGAGACACACAGCCCAGCCCTAGCACAGCTCATCTACCCCGCGCTGCACAAAGGCTTCGCAGACGCAGCTTTAACCTTCTGGGTTAGCTGAGGATCAGCAACCTCCTGCCTTCAGGTCCCACCCCTGGAGAAGGCAGGCAGGGAGAGGCAGCTGGAGCAGCCCCAGCCGAGGGCAGGACAGGGATCCCCAGCTGATGTACCTGCTCGCCATCCAGCCCGCTGACACCAGATCCCCCGGGATCTCCTGCGTCACCCTGCCAGAGAACACACGCACATTAGGACAGGCAGCCGTGGTGGTTCTCCACTTAGCTCCTCTGCACACCCCACTGCCCTGACCCCCTGCAGGAGGGCTTGCAAGGGTCTTCTCCCACCTTGCACCAGCCACATAAATCCCCATCCCACTGGGCAGAGCCAGTGTCCAAACTGGAAGGAGTGCTTGCCCCTACAGCCCAGGGGAGCAAAACCCCTCTTTGGGCAAGCCGAGCGAGCCCAAGGCTCTGCCTGGGCAGCTCCTGACTCACGGGGCCGGCAAGGGGAACCAAACCACCTCCTCCGTCCTTACCTTCTCTCCTCTCATCCCCGAGGGCCCGTCAGATCCATTTGGACCTTCCTGTCCCTGCAAACAAACAGTCCACATCAGCAGCAAGGCATTGCCTTAACCCAGGAGGCCTTCGCAGCTCCCGAGCGTGCGTGGCAGAGGCTGGGATGCCCCAGCACACCACGTCCCCATGGACAGAGAAACCACTTGCCAGCATCTCAAGACCCCTTGCACAAGCTTCCCTTTTCCTTCCCTTCCCGCAGGTGCTTTTGGGAGCTCCCCAAAAGCACTGCACCTGCAAAATTCCTGCACCCTGAGGCAGGAGGTTGTGCTGGGCATCCATCGAAGGAGCCCCATCTGCACTCACCGGGTACCCAGACGGGCCAGCAGCACCAGCCACTCCAGGAGCCCCCGTTTCTCCTGCCAAGCCAGGCTTCCCAGGAACACCGTCCAGCCCTCGCGTGCCAGGAATGCCCTGCAAGGCCAAAAGGCCAATTAGGCACCCCGAAACACAGCGCAGGGTGCAGCTCCGGGTAGGGCAATGGCAGTGGGAGCCCCGTGCCTGAAGCAGCTGGGCCACCACAGGGTCTGCAAGGTACCACCTGCTCTTGGTGGGTACCAGTGCCTCATTGCTGCAGGCGCAGCTCGACATTGCTGTCCCCGTACCCAACTTGTCACCACCCAGCTTCCCATACAGGGTTTGGGTCACCCTCTGCCCCATGACCAGCCTGGGGATGAAGCTGACTCCAGAGCCCACCTATTTTTCATCCCATGAGACATCACCCAACTTCAGCCTACGGAGCATCTCTGCAAGCTAAAGCTCTCCCACTTACAGGCAGCCCTGGAAGCCCTCGAGGACCTGGGTCTCCTGCTCTGCCCTGAAACAAGAAGGATGCTCAGCAGTGTGGTCATAGCAAGGAGGCACAGGGGACCCCGAGCAGGGTGAGGCTTTGCTTGGACAATCCCTGTGTGCCCGGGCCACCTCAGCCATGTCCGTGCAGCATCAGGACGAAACCCAGCCAACAACAAGCGGGACCAGGGTCCTGCCTGCTCCCGCAAAGGCGTCTGGGGATCCGTGCTGCTAAGGCTATAGGTAGCACATGGTATATATTACAGAGTATTGCGCATCCGCAGGGGACCGTGGCAGAGGGCACGGAGCGAGCCAGGCGCATGGGGAGCATGGCGAGTCCTACCTGGGAGCCGGGAGCACCCCGTGGGCCAGGGGGACCTGGCAGGGCCTGGGGGAGGAGAACACCATCAGAGCCCTGCGCCGCAGCCCTGACTGCTCCTCTCTCCCCAGTTTAGCCCCTTGATACCAGTGGCAAAGTTTTGCCTTTTTCCCACCCCCAGCCCGGCAAAGGCAACTTGCTCAGTGCTTCTCCAGGGGGGCTGGAGCTGCCCAGGCTGGCAGCAAACAGCGCTCACCTTGGGACCAGCTTTCCCTGGAAATCCTGGTGGGCCTTGGGCTCCCGTTTCTCCCTGTTAGGAGGCAAGAAAGATTTCCTTTTCTCTGTATGTTTTAATGCAATAACTGCTTAAGGAATAAAAAAAAGCCAAAAAACCTAGTTGCCTGGCATCTTCTAGTAAGCCACAGGAGCTGGGGCAGATGGAGGGCTGGAGAACCACCAGTTCACCCAACGTGTGACCCGGCTGCAGCCGGTGGTCTCCTGCCACCCCATGCCATTCCTGGCACAGTTGATGGAGACCTTTTGCACACATCACTCAAACCCATCCATTGGGTTCTGCAGCCCAACCCAAAAATGTTTCCGAAGCCTGGACTCCGACTCCCACTGCAGCTCATCCCCTCACTGCTGTGCTGGACATCCCAGCCCTACCTTGTCTCCCCTGCGCCCTGGCTTCCCACGGTCGCCGGCAGGTCCTGGGTAGCC
>Ga0065711_1045278_pt1 | contig 13578 bp, 10 predicted proteins | sample Hoacrofraction12_FD_59098 | JGI IMG/M metagenome (GOLD analysis project Ga0065711, IMG submission 59098) | Hoatzin crop microbial communities from Cojedes, Venezuela - Epithelial fraction 12 v2 (version 2) | ecosystem: Host-associated > Birds > Digestive system > Esophagus > Crop | place... | reverse complement strand
GAGGTTTCAGAAGGCCCAGATGAGTGGGATTGGAGAGAAATATTTTCTCTAGCTGTAGAACTGAGAGGAGTGTTTAGAGGTGGCGATCAAACTCCCTGCTTTCAGGAGGATGAAGTATTAGAAATCGTACAGATATATGCCTAAGCAATGGAAGGCTCATAAAAAGGTTGCGGTTTAATCCATCCGTATTTATAGAGGACAAAGTTCTCTGTTTGCATCATAGCAATCTGTGACGTGTTCCAGAAAACCCCAACAAAACGTCGTATTCGTGTTGTTTGAAGCCTTTCTTGTACCGTAACTCTCCTGGCTTCTGTTTTATGGAAACATTACTCATCTGACTTATTTCTTCATAACATCATTTGTTCCATGCCCTGTGTTTTCCGAGTGCAGTTTCCCTTTAATCCATTAACAGTTGAAGATGAATATTTGGCAGTGCTTGGTTCTACTATAAACAAGTTTCCAACAGTGAGCGAGTTATTTTCATAACAAATGCATGTTGAGAAATCCATGGCTGAGCAGTGATATATTCTATGACTCCTGAATGTTTTAATGGAGAAAAAGTCTTTGTACGATATTTGCCTGGTAGGGAGAATTTAAACAAGCTTTTATTATTATAGTATTTTGCCATTAGCAAGGCTAAAAACACTTACTGCTTATCGCTGAGCAAAAAATAGAGCATAAAATTTAAAATGGAAAAAAAACCACCAACCAACCTGTAGGGAAAGGTTTCAAGCCAGCAGTTACCATCTGTGAACTCTGCTCTATTCAGCTGATCTTAAAACTTCCATTGACTTCTTTTTTTCTTTAGGGGAAGTGAAATCTTTTCTTACAGCGCTGCAGTTCCTGGCCAGAGTAGCAGAGGGAGTCTGTCAGATGACTCCTTGGGCGTGTGTACCTTTAGGGTACTTTGCTGTTCTGAGCCGATTAAATGCAGCATTCTCCATCTGGACACGAGTGCAGGAGATGCACGTGTGAAATGAAAAGACCTTCTGTTACCTGATGGCAGAGCTAGAGGCTGTGCCGCGGGTTGAGCTCTGCTGAGAGCATTTGTACCCCATCCCGGCTTCGGAGACGTTGCCGCAGTGCTCGGTGCCTTTGGGTCTGAGGGTGGATTGTGCAGCTCTGGGCTCAGCCGCGTACTCTCAAGACTGCCTCAGCGTGGTTGCATCTGCTTTCTGTGATCATGTTTGGTAGTGTTTGGGAAAGCTTACTGAGTAGAGCAGATTTAAACTTCTGATGCTATCAGGTGATTTTTGTGGGAACTCCCGCTCCGTTCCTGCGCAGATACCAAGTGCGGTTTAGCTCGAGGCAGGATCCTTGCGGCACAGCGACCATTCGTGAGGCTTTGGTGTCTGGCTGCTGCCTCTGTGGCTTCAAGAACGCAGGAAAGAGAGTCGGAGCAAATACTCCTGCTCTGTTACTAGTTCATCACGCCGAGCATCTGAGGTCGCTAACTATTACAGCCCACAGTGGGGCTAATATCTTGTAAACAAGAGCACATAAGGTCTGAATTAGGATGACTTGCATAGTTATTTGCTGTTACAGTGTTTTTTCCTAGTGTGTTCTGCATAACTGGAGTGAAAAGGAATAATATTTAAGGAGGAAAAACCGAGGGGATAATAATGTCAGCTGAACTTGGGAATGGGCGGGGAGGGAGGAGGAAGATTCCCGCACCCCAGCTTGTTTGCAGCAGGGAGAATGTGAATGACTTCTTTAGTGGGAACAGACGCTTCTGAATCTTGGGCAGGTCAGTTGTGAGAAATGGCTGGGAGTCATAGGTGCTGCTCTGAAGGGAAATGGAGGAAATCTGAATTTCTTTGGGATCTTTAGCGTAAAGTCTGGAAGAGTTCAGTGGAGGGAATGTCTGAACCTGTAGCAACCTTCCCCCTAATCCTGGGAGCTGGGCAGGAAACCTGGTGGCAGAAGCAGCTGGCGCATGTGTTTGTGTTAGAGATCAGAAGAAAGAACTGGAAAACTAACTGGAAAATATTAAAATGTGCTGAAATATTTTGCCCGTGTAAAGGAGTGTGTTTATAAAGACTTGAAAGAAAGCTCTCCATATAAAACAGTGTTAGTGCCTTAGAATTGTGTTTGCAAAACTAGTCCTGTTTATCGCGTTATTTTGTAAGCAGTCCAGACCCACTCACTGTGTCGTTCCCTTGGCTGCTCTGAGGCAGGCTGTCTAGGTCTAGAATGGAGTCCTTCACACTGGTATAGCTGAAGTTAAATACATTGTTACCTGCATGTAGTAGTATGAAATTTTGTGCAAATATGAGTCAGACCGGAGAAAAAAAAAAAAATCTCTTTCTTCCCCTTCAGCTCAACGTGATTATCAGATCGTCGCTGCAGAATCTCGGAGAGAAGATCGATCAGCTGAAGGACTTACTGCTTCGGGCTGTGTCAACACACCAGATGTATCTGTGTAAACAGCTCACTGACCTTTCTGTGTTGTGGGAGAGGGTGGAAAGATGTGCTATAATTGCTCTGCCATGCAGTTAGGGTTTTTCCCTCATTCCAGTTTTAGAAGGCTTTGTCACTAGAACTTTTTCCATGCTGCTGTTTAATATTTTCATTGCAGCTGTAAGCATAGGAAGATTTGAGAGCCTGGGCACCTCTGGTGTGGTGGGCGTGAGGCTGGCGTTGGTTATGTTTGTGTCGGAGCTTAACAAGATGATCTGAAAAATCTCAGAGCTGCCCTTGTCTTGGCTGTGCACTGTGCCGACACGGCTGACGGAGAGGCTGCTCTGTGAGCTGAGATCACTCGTCGAGCAGAAAACCCGCCGGTCTGTTACTGTCTGGTGGCTCAGCCACTGGCTGCAGGAGAGCCGGTGCTCGGAAAGAGGGAGGACGGAGCCTTGTTCAGGGTGCGGGCGGGGACTGGGCAGCCCTGACTTGGACTGACTTAGGGAGCAATGGAACTGCGTCTTCAGAATGATGTGAAAGCGCTGTAAAATACGCCTTAGAAAGGAATCACAGGCTGTCTCCTAGGAGCGTTACCCCGTGGCCTGGCCTGGGTTTGCTGCTCTTTCCAGATGCTGGGACAGTCAGGCTTAAGGAGTCAGAGAAGCATGTCCGTCTCCCTGAAGACAGCCAGCAGCAGTCTGATTTAATGAATGAATGTTTCATATTTCAAGCTTATTACAGCAGAAATCTCTTCTAAGCACAGACCCCCTGAGTGCTGTGCTGATGGCCAGGGGTAAAACTTTCCTCCAGTGAGTGCCTGAGAGCAGACAAATGCTACTGCTGTGGCACAACACAGATGCATATCAGTTCAGCTGTTGCATAACCTACTGAGCAGTACTTGGAAGAGAGTTAGTAGTACTTCAAAATGTCACAAAGATTAATTAAAAAAAGCAAACATATGTCGCCCATCGAAGCTGCAGCACTTCAGGGCACCTTTCAGAGATATTGCATGAATCATTTTTCTGCTGCGTCAGTGGCTGTCGGGGAGTTCTACTGATGAACTGCAAGTGGAAACAGATGCTCAAAATACACTTTTGATTGTTTGCTGACCACCTGGCTGGGAGCTGCTCACCTGCTCTGTGTTACGAGCCTCCAGTGAAAGAAGATGTGACATACCCTGCTGATTTCAAAAACTCTGCTCTGTTTGGGCCTGCCACTTTTATATCATAACAGTATAAACTGGAGCTCTTTTAAGACGACTCATCCTTCCCTGAACTTAACCCATGCAGTACTCTTATACATTATCAGTGTTACAGAAGAGGTCAACTGCCTAGGACTTCTTAGTAATACATGAAAGAAGGGTTATGTTGGGTTTTGGAGGGGGAAGTACTGTTCTTAATACTTACACTAATTTGGCAGTCAGTAGCCTTCTAGTTCTCTTACTGCTTTGAGATGATGACCTGAAGATTGCTCTGTGGTCACTGTAGGAGACTTTCTCTTTGAGATCTGTAAACTTCAGAAACACATTTAGAATAACAGCAGATTTCATTCAGAATAATGTGACCTGTCCTTCTCTTCTGAAGTTATAGCCTTTTTTTTGAGTTAAAATAGTTACTGGAGTTAATTTTGATGATCAGGAGATCTGATTTATTTTAAGAATGTATAACAAGTATTTTTTTATGCAATAACATTGAAGTTTTTCAGCGTTTTGACGTTTGGTCCTTAACCGAGTATCATCAGCACACAGCTGGAGGGAGACAGGAGGCAGAATTTGGTGGATGACCTTCTCACACGACAGAGACAACTTCAGGCATCTTATAAGAACGAAGGCACAGAACCAGATGTGATAAGGTATGGCATCGTCACCTCAAATGAACAGTGTGATTTGTGCTTTGAGTATGTCTGAAAGTAGTGTTAAATGCATCCGTTGACCTCTACGTGTAGCAAACTGTGGTTTCACTTGCTTAGAAATCATGTGTGTTTTCAAGTGAGGGGGGCGAGGGCATGGGGAATTGCTTGGAAGAGGCAGTAGCTGACTTGGTGTTCTAGCAGAGTCGGTCTCTGGGTTGGACTGATGGGTGTCAGCACACAAGGGCTACGTGAATTGTTGGAAAGGACGCTGTGCGGGTGAGGCTTAAGCTTCAGGCAGTCCCCAGTGTTTGTATTGCGTAGCAGTCAGCGGGGGGGCCTTCAAATGGATTACATTTTAATTTCTATTTTGCTGTGTCCTTTTCAGCTGGGAAAAATAATTATGGTTAATAGCCTTCAAGTTGTCCTTTCCTTATGCAGTTCTCATATAGTCCCTTTCTCGTGGAAGAAGTTGCATCTGTCATCTCTATCAGGCTGTTAGAAAGAATCCAACCCTGGTGGTCTCTGTCAGATGGGGACGAAAGGCAGAGCCTTTTCTTGGAGTGTGAAATTCGGGCCTCTTGCCTGAGTTAAGAAATTACTAGCAGTGTGCAAGTTGGGTTTGGTGGGAGGCACTCAGGTGCTGTGTCCACAACATACAAACCATGTTAGGCATAGACTTGGTATATAATTATATAAAAATATATCTTTTACTGCAGATGCTGCCGTTCTGTACACTCAATGTGCAGAGGGATAAGGAAGGATGGGTTGTTCATAGTGCTTTGTTAGTGGCTGTTTGAATCTTATGCGTTTCCAGTTAGGTCAGCAGCAGCTTTTCCCTGTGGAATTCCCACTCTTGAGTATTTGGTCCCATTGACTGTACTTCAGAGTTTTTGGTAGCTTTGGTTTCTGCATGAGCATGCGTGTGTCTTGCTGATGAGCTCCTTGCAGCTGCTTCACATCCAGGAGCTTTTACATATCACTGAAATACCGAGTTAAAAGTGCTTGCTAAGCAGAAGAATTCAGAGATTCTTTTGAATTTGTTACACTTCTCTTTCCTTTCCCAGTTCAAATAGCATAGCCAACCTTCCCTTTTCTCCTTATTCCTCCTCTTTTCTCCTGTGTTTTTGGTGACATCCATGCTGGTCAAGAGCGAATATCCTGGGTTCAGCCTGGAGCTCTACACATGTTACAGATGGCCAAAAGGCTCTGCTGACAAGGCTCTGTCTCTTCTGCTTTAATTATTCGATGATTCTGTGACTGGAGATGTGAGAAGTCTCTAGTGTGTTGCCTGCTCTGGGCAGTCCATGAGCTGATCCGGCTTTCTGAAGTGTGGCCATCCCTGCTGTGGCAGGGCAGCGTTGGCGGGTTGCTTCTCTGGAGTGGCAGAGGGCGACGATTCAACCTAGAGCTGACCTGGTGTGAAGGTGTTGAGGCAGATGGGAGGAAAATATCAAAATGCCATGGTAATTTCAAACTCAGTTAGAAATGATGAGGGAAACCAGTATTTTCTAGCACAAGATAACATCAGAGACAGTATTTATTAGCTAGTGTTGCAAGTCTTGAAGTTTTATAGTTCTCTTTTAACTTCTTTAATTAAAAATGGATATAACTATGCCAAGTATTTGCTGCCTGCTGAATTCACACCCCTTCCATGTTCTCCCTTGTGGGTCTTGTGTTCAGTGTTGCGGGCAGAGATGCAGCCGAATCCTGTGCCAGTAAGTCAAACCTTTCTCTCTTGCCCGAGCCTGGCCTGCATGTGGGTCGCTGGCGAAGGAGCTTGTCTCCCCTGCCTGCCATACTGCTGGTAGGGACAGAAGATGACGGCTTCTGTAGGGTTCAGCTGCTGTTTACAGGACTGGGTTTCTCTCAAATTGTTGCAGACGTCTGGAACAGCCTGCTTTGGATTTCAGTGGGTGGCAAAGGCCTCTGCTCAGTGTGTCTGAAGTCTGAAAGTCAGCTTTTCCCACTGCATTAGAAAAATCAGCACGTGTTGTTTGATTAAGTTCTAGCAGTGACACTTTTCTCTGGTTTTGTAGTGGCTTTCCATATCTAATCCATCTCTGATGTGACAGCACACATTTTCAGAAGTCTTTTTCTTTCCAGCAGTCATTCCTTTCATTAACCTTCTTGCACCACTGATCACATATTTATTGTCCCCATGGCCTGTAACTGTGAAGGTTTTACTAGAATTAATCTTCGTTTATATTTGGTCACCATTCAGTGAGTTTTACATCCTTTGAAAACTGCTATAAAGGTATTTCTGATTGTGAAATACGGTGGCCTTAATGCTCTTAGTATTTATCCTAACTGACAACTTGGGCCAGAACACAGGCAGGACACTACATTACTTTGGTATAGCTTTAGTTTACCTTCCGGCGTTGTCGGCCCTAATTAAGATGCAACTGGAATTTTCCAGGGGAAAGGTTGTGCTGTTTACACGACTCCGCCTGAGCAGAGTCAGTTAAATTTTCTTTAACTGGTTTTCAATAGGCAATTTCGGCATCTTCTCCGCTCTTTTCTCCTTGGAAAGAGATCTGTGCAGGTTATTACAACGGAGACTTTAATGGAGCAGAGATCCCCGTGGTTTCACACCATTTGAAAGGGAGAAATGGAAAAAGCAACTAGAAACACTGACTTTCTGGAAATGACAATATGAAGATTTTGTGAGTCTTTAAACATTTGCAGAGCCAAAGGAATCAAGAGTATTCCTCCTCCTGTCTGACCAGGTGGTCAGTATGTAGAAGTCTATGTTGATCACCGGCGAATAAGTAAATTGTGTGTACTTTAACATGCCTTTCTTGCTTTCTCTTTGAATTTCTCAGAAATATAGAGAACTTTTGACAGCTGTGGGACACAAAACACCTGAAGTAATAGCTACCCTAGGTAACTTTTAGAAGAGTCTATATATATATATTTCTTTTTTTTTAATGCAGGTTACTGTTTTTTCTGTTTAAAACCTTTTCTGTGAGTTGTAAGGTACTTAGGTCTTAATCCAAACAGGCGTTTTGCCTGATACCAAATAAGTATCGAGTGCCTGCCTTTAATCAATAAGCCATTAGATGCTTAAGTGCATTCGTGAATCTGGCTGTTGTTTATGGAGGAGCAAAGGCTCTTTGGAAAATAAGATTAAAATAGTCATTTGTTTAGGTGCCTTTTAAACTCCTTCTTTCTTTCCTTCCTCACTACCAGTTACTGTTGGAAGCCCTCCTGGCTGCTGCTGCGGTGTTCTGATGTTGGATGCGATTAGCCTTGTATCTAGGAGATGGAGGGAAAGGGTAGAGCAGGTGAATTCTCCACCCAGAAACGCACACTTGAGAACCTCTGAGGCTTGAGCCATGAGATCAAATCTAGGGGCTGGGGCAGGGTTTTTCCGGCATTAACATGTCTTTGGCCCTGTAATCATGAGCCAGCATGGTCGTAATTGTCTCAACACCCTTCTCATGTACTAAACTGTGTCTCCCATCACACCGCTCGTCACCTGGAAGCACTCTGTGGTTGCAGCGTGTGTGGACATGAGTGTGGGGTGCAGCTCTTGTTCGGCTCGCCTCAGAGCCCGAGGGTCGTACCCACCCCAGGCTGAAGGGAGGTTCCAGTAAGACAGTGAAGTCTCCTCGGTTTGGCCTGTGTTCAAGGATCTGTTTGCATCTCTTCCTTCACAGCATACCAGAGGTTCCTTAAGGACCTTGCTGAAGACAGGACTGTGGTTATGGGACAGCTGTATACACATGCATCTGTAGGGAATAGCAAAGAAAAGATACTTAAACACAACAGAGGAAAGTAAGTCAAACCCCATAATTTTAGGCCTTATGCTTAGGTTGTGCCTGCATGCCTGCTATTAATGCTTAACGCTCATTTGCCTCAGGAGAACAGGCTGGTAGGAGGGCAGCTTTCAAGGCTGAGCTCCATGCCTTGTGTTTCGCCTCCTGAGTTTGCTCAAAACTACGTGGAGTTTCCTGCCCGAGGTTGTTTCCATAGCAGGAGTGTCACGGTGGTGTTCTGGCCCGGGCGTGCTGGGTCTGTAGTGAGAACACATGCCAGGCTGAGACCTGCTGGGAGGCTCATGCTCTTGTTGCTTGAGGTCAGGCAAACGTCAGCATAAACTTTGTGCTGTGTCTTGCCCCAAAAGTGTGGGACCGAGGGGGGAGTCCATCACCTTGGGTGCAGGATGCAGCTGATGGGGTGGTTGAGCATTTTGTGGATGGGACAGATAGTCTTACAGGATTAGATTTGTCCCTGTGCCTCTTCTCTGGATGTATCTGGAAAAAATTCTCCTTTCTTATAATTCCCTTGTTCCTGAGGAGTGCAAGTGGGCTGTAGAGGTGAGGCTGTTTCAACGAGGACTATATAAATGGTTTTATAATATATTTAGTATTGTGCTATGTACAATCTTGCATAGAAAATAAGGGAAGGTGTAGAAAGGAGATAGTAATATTTGATAACAAGGTTGATCTCTCAAGGAAATGTTTATTGCAGTCTATGTTTTGAGAGTTTATGTAGGAAAGTGAGATGACTGCGAAAGAAAATGTGAGTGTAAACCTTGTTATAAAGTTACAGCCTTCGCTGGGGTCGCTTGCCCTGGTGTAGGAGTATCTCCTCTGTGTAGTTTCTTTCCACAGCCCCACCACCCTGTCACTCAGCGTTTGGAGTGGAGGTGTTATTCCGAGAGCAGCGTGTTGGCACAGCCGTACAGGCACACTTCCAGCTGGTGGCTTGCTTCGTGCTGCTCCTCCGTGGGCACGAGGTGCTTGGGAGCCGCTCGTTCTGCCGCGCGAGTGCAGAAGCTGCCGTCCCTGGGTTGTGGACAGGAACTGGTGGTTCCAGAGGGGCCGCAGAGGACCTGTGTTCTGCAAATCGGCTGGCCGGCGTCCCGTGCGGCAGGTGGCTTGTGCACCTTCCAGTCATCGAAGCCAGTGGGACCAGTTAACTGAATCGCAGGTGAATGGTGTCAAGAGCAGCACGGCATTTCCTCAACCGTGAGATGTGCTGCTCTCGGGCCTAGTGCTGGTGGAACCAGGGAAATCCTCTGCCAGCTGCGGGGAATGCTGCTCCTTCTGTAGGCTTCCCGTCGGGAGCGGTGCCTGGGGGAACGTCTCCTCCTGGGAAGGTACCTGGAGGGGATTTGGAAGTGCTTGTGCTCATGTGGCTTCTCCCATTTTTTTTGGAGGGAGAGAGGGCTTTTGCTGTGTATGTTAAAATTATACTTGTTGTATTTGCTAACTTGGACCTTCCTAGAATATACTGCCTGCCAGTGTGAGCAATTGAATCGTAAGTGAGAGAATACCCCTACTTCTTCACCATTGCCTTGGAGATTGACCTGTGGAGCCAAGCTGAGGTGCCCTGGGCTCTTCAAAGAGCCCCTCTGTACAACTGTATCGTTAAGGGAATGTTCAAGTGATCGTGCAACCAGTTGTCATATGACCCAGGTTTTGTTTAAAATTCAGTCTCGCTGATCAGTCTGCTAAAGCCCTAAGCCTTGATGTGTGGCCTTGGTCTAAAGTAAGTGCTGGTTGACTAATCTAAGTTACTTGGGAAGTTTTATGAGAATTATCAGTGAAACAATGCCTGCTGGAAGATAAGCCCTCCCTTGTCAAGTAGTGACATAGTTCCCTGATTTTAAACCCCATCATCTTTTATACTTGGGTGCATTGCTAAGCCTCGTAATTAGTTAAATCTGCTCCTGTAATCAAAAGCTATCTGCACACTCCACTGCTCTGTGACGGTTTCAAAGATTTACGTGATTAACTCGGCGGAGGCAGTGGGTGGCTAATTGGATAAGCTTTAATCTTCACACCACCAAAGCGAAACGTGGTAAGATCAGAGGAAGGAGGAAGTTATGCTGTGTTCTGTGGGAAGGTAGTTACCAAACATGTCAAAAAGATTATTGTAACGAGCAGACCAGTTGTCATGACCCAACCTACACGAACAGGGCAGATTATGAAGGGGTGAGGGAGAGAGGGAGCGGTGCAAATTATTTCAGATTTGCTTGCCTTGGCTTTTTTTTTTAACAGGCAGAAATAGTTGTGCTCTTTTTAGCAAGCAAAAAACTTTGTGTTCCATTTGCTTTATTTAAGTAATTTTGTCAGGTGTTGTTAACACTAGATTTTGTGTGCTTGCTAATTGAACCGCTGAACTGAGCGGGCTGTGATGATCTTTGCGTCTTCAGAAGTGTAATACCTCCATTGCATTTAGCTTTGTGAAACTGGTACCAGTTGTGAGACTAGAAAATGTAAGAGCGTGTTTAATCCCCCAGAGCAATGCAGAAAGCTAGGTAATGTGTAAAACTGTATTTCAGGGGTCTGTATCTTTGTCTAACCAAGCCCGATTCCCTACCTTGGGGAATACAGGTAAGTTTTAATGGAGGTGCAGCAGGCTGGGGTACAGAAGGATCCCAGCTCCTCTGTTTCAGACGCTGCCCGTGACGGCCACTGGTCGTGGGCACGGCGGGGCAGTCTGGTTCTGCCCTGGAGCCATGTTCCAGTTTCGTCAGGGTGGTGAAGTGAGAGGTTGTGATTTACAGTAAGTGCTTTTTAGTCCTGCAGCAAAAAAAAAAAAACACCCAACTTTTTTTTTTATTCTGACAAATTCTTTGCCTTGAGATGAAGTTGAATGGATATGTTAAAATTTGAAGTGAGAAGTTAAGTGTTCTAGAATGTAACTGCTGTGGATGCGATATGAAGTGTGCAGTGCCCTGCATGCAGACGAGGGCGTACGTGCCTGTAACTTGTGGATGCCCCAGAACTCACAAGGTGGAGAGGAATTATTTTTCGGCAGTGTTGATTCATCTCACGGCCAGGAGATGTCTCCAGTTCACCGTAATTCCGCGAGGAACTCTTAGACACAAGTTCTGGGTTTTGCTTGAATGCCCTTGCTGTAAAACTTCCGTCGTCCCTCGGCGGAGCTGGAGCCGAGCCCCATGTCGGCGGGGTGCGTGAACTCCCAGCTCCACTGATGCTTGTGCAGAGTTCACTTCTTTTGATACAGGGTTTTGACCACAAAATTATTTCCAGCATATGTGTGTCTCAGTGTATCTCATTGAGAAGTGACCTGGACTCAATTAAAAAAAAAAGAAAAACTAAGTCTTAATGTAATTAAAAAGTTTTGAGAATTTGCAAGATCCTAAAAGTGCTCTCTGTTCTTGTTTTGTTTGTGGGGGTGCTTTGGGAAAGAACAGGGCAAAGGTAAAATGAGAATAAAATATGGAGTTTAAAAAAAGCAAAGCAGAAAGCAAAACCTCTTACTTCTGCACTGGTATCAAGGAACCGATGTTATGATGACTCTTACCCCAAATCTGAGCTGCAGTTTGGAGTTCAGGGGTCTCACAGCCTGTCTCAGACTGTTTTTCTTGTAGGAGAAACCAATGAAAAGCTGAAAGGCGGAAAGCAGAAATCTGGTATTGAGAAAAAAATACTTAAGTGGCATTTCATTTTAGTACTTGAATTTATGTGCTCTGGACATGAAAAACTTGTTTTCCGTTGTAACCAGGGAAGTGTCTATAATGCGAACAACCTTGAGTCATAATTCTTTTGAAAGAAAACCCAGAATTTGATTACTCTTTCATTTGAGAGCATGTGTGCCTGGCTTCTTTTTCATGTCGAGGCCAGACTGGGAAATGCAGCAGAGTAACTGTACCTTCCAGCTGCAGTCTTTGCAATGCAGAAATGTTCCCTGTGAGGTTTGGTCAGGATTGCAGAAAATTACTAGTCTCATCTGATTTGCATCTGTATTCATGTGTTGATCCTTTTGCTCTTCGAAGCTTTCAGGTTGTACCTCAGTGTTTTTGTGAGTTTGTGTTTTGATCACATAGCAAATACATGAATAATATGTGTATTCCCAGTAACCCTGTTCTTTTTGTAGCAGTTTTGAATGCTGTGTCTTCTACATGCAAACAATATTTAACATGAATATGTTACACAATATGTGGTATGCATTTCACCATGCAGCTTAATTGTTCACTGCAAAACTAATTCTCTCCCTGCTTTACCAGTTCTAGGAGGTGTTACAGAGCCTGCAAGATGTGTTTGTTGTTGGAGGTCGTCAGATTCTTTTGGGCTGGTTTCTTCTGTGGTTGCAGAGAATCGCGTGGAGTGCCACACATACATACGCCTCTGTCTCTGTCAGCCAGTCTTGCAAGTGCAAATTATACGATGCGTGGGTTTTGTGTTGAAAATAATTTACTGAAGTTATTTTCAGATCTAGCCTAATGACGGGAGGGGTCAAGCGAGGTGTGAGCAACCCGTGGCTCTTGGAAGAAGCTGAGGAAACCAGAGGGCTTGGCTTTGATGATCTCAGGCAGCAGCAGCGCAGGATCATAGAAGGTACAAGAGTGATTCTGTTTATGAGCATCGCTAGGGCTCTGAGAGGAGCTCTCATGAGAAAGTTGATACAGTAACCTGTGCTGAAGCTTCGATTATCTGGAGATGTCAAATGTAATAGTTCAGGTGGTTGTTTTATGTATTTGCAGGAGCAGTATTGTGTTTGCAATATTCTTAATTGGAAGCATCTTCTTATATCAAACTGTCAAAGACCTTATGGGGCATCCCTGATTTTGCTGATAATCATGGATTTGGTTTGCAGTGGAGATACCATTACCCTCAGTGCAATTAATGAGATTACTGCTGTTCTTCAGGCCAGGGTGCATTAGAAATGTGGTTGAATTGGAAGGAAGTGAGAATTAAGTAATCTGAAAAGGGTCTTTAGATTTTGGCCCTCAGCATCTGTAAGGAATCTCTGACTTTGGAAGTGTTGAAGAACCTCAGTCTCAGGGCATCAGGTGTTTCATGTGGCAATTGTGTTTCTGTGCAATTAAAAGTATTGGAACTGATCCAAAGAAATCTGTCTCCAGATAAGGCCCGCTTCAGTCTGCATGTGGAACAACATTTATAGCTACAGTTCAGGAGAATGGCATGAGCTCTGTTTGGATGGTCCAGCAGAAACCTCAAGCTCCATTTTTTGATTACACCATGGGTGTCCCCTGGGAGGCTGAACGAGGGGTTGGGTGGCAGACCTTCATCCTGGTGAAGAGAAGGGGGTTCTGCCCATCCTGTACAATTTTTGGCTCCTGGCCGGCAGCCGGCTGCAGTCTTGCTGTGTGCGGCATCGCTGCTTTGCAGTTTGTCAGAGCGGTGACAGTCCAGCCTCCAGCATCTCTTCTTGTTCTGCTTCTTGACAACCTTGGGCGAGGAGAGCTGCACGCTTTGGTCATGACCCTTCTGAAGGGCTGCGTGGTGCCTGGGACCTGGAACAGCGGAGGTGACGTGGCCCTTAACAAAGGAGTGTCTGCAGAGCTGGTTGGAGCACATCAACCTTTAGTTGCCCCCCCCCCCC
>Ga0065711_1014824_pt1 | contig 13578 bp, 14 predicted proteins | sample Hoacrofraction12_FD_59098 | JGI IMG/M metagenome (GOLD analysis project Ga0065711, IMG submission 59098) | Hoatzin crop microbial communities from Cojedes, Venezuela - Epithelial fraction 12 v2 (version 2) | ecosystem: Host-associated > Birds > Digestive system > Esophagus > Crop | place... | reverse complement strand
GAGGTGGTGGAGTCTCCTTCTCTGGAGATATTCAAGACCCGCCTGGACAAGGTCCTGTGCAGCCTGCTGTAGGTGACCCTGCTTCGGCAGGAGGGTTGGACTAGATGACCCACAGAGGTCCCTTCCGACCCCTACTATTCTGTGATTCTGTGAAAACTGCCGGTACACAAAGCAGTCACTCGCTGCACCACTGCTCCAAACTGGTGGCCACAAGCTTTAGCGTCTGTGAAGCAAGGATGCTCGCTACTTCAGGTGACAACCAGAGGTCCCAAAGTCTTGGGTTTGACTCCTGGCTCTGCCATGGATACCTGCGAGCCTCAAGGGCAGCACCCACCTGAGCATTTGCACATTAAACATCTGCGGAGGAGCCCCAGACCCCTCCAGCCTGAACAGAGGAGAGGGGCTCTGCAGCCGGTGAGTCACCTCCAGCCGCAGACAGAGGTGGAAGATCTGGCGATTCATCTGACAGCCCCGGATGGAGAGAGGCTGCAGGACCAGCTCTGACTCAGAGAGCTGCTCTTAGATAGCTCACATTAGGCAAAACTAAATTCCACCTCGTATTTTCCAGGCCTCAGTCCTCTGACACAGCATAGGAGCTCTCTCTGAGCTTTAAGATCAATGTCTGAAAGACCGAAGAAATTTACAGGAGTAGGAAACACTCTGGTTATCTGCACAGTCATTAGACACGCAGCAGGAGTCAGGACATCTGCTTGTGCCCCAACCTGGCCACACAAACTGAACGAAACAGCTTGTTTCCTCCGCAATGAAGTAGCATAAGCACATATCATTCACAGAGAATTCACTTGGGAAGGCTTTGGAAGGAGGAAAGGTGCTGTTTGTTCACAAAGCGCATCGCTCAGAGGAGCCCGAGGCCCCTTGGTAGGGGTCTGCCCTGGGGACACCAGCACAGAGCAAGGCCACTGGACAGGTACCCCATGCTCCGGGAGGTGAGAAGCCGCGGTGTCCCTCTCCAGAGGGAACTGTCGCCACTCCTGCCCCAAGTTTCCCACACGCAAACAAAGCATTGACCTCCAGGGCTCTTGGGCATCTGTCCTCATCAGTTATTCTGTAAAAAAGTGAAATTAAAAAAAAAAAAAGACACATCAGAGCTGAAACACTGTTTAATCTTGCAAAGATTATGATTACATGATTTGAAAAGCAGAAGAGGCTGTTAAGCCCCCAAAGCAGAGGTCTCTACTTGGTTTATAGTCTTATTTTGCCTATAATCTATAGGCAACAGGGCTTTGATGCTTCCAGGATGTTCTGAAGGACTATGCCAACGCAGTTTTTAATCTAAAACCTGATTTCCCAGCTGTGTTTTGACCTAAGGATACATCATTCATTAACCGTCAAAAATGGGGAACAGAGAAGTTATAAAAGATGAAGATGATCCCAAGTAAGGCTGCAATGCCAGTATGTTAGAGAATATTAGAATTCATATTAATCCTGATACACTGGAAATGGGCAAACAAACAGAAAACCTGACTAGGATGCAATGCGATTCAGCAAGGACCAGTGCAAAGGTCTAATCTACACACTAGATTCCCTCGAGTCAGTGGCTGCAGGAGGTTGCTACAAAAGATCCATACCCTACATGGGCTGAATCACCAGATTTTATCATCACCATCAACTACAGGAACAGCTTAGGGTGACAAGTACTCCAGGTAGGTGCTTGCAGGAGGGTGGGATGAAGCTGACAATCTGAGGCGTGGAAGGCAGACTGTCAGAGCCTTGTAAATGAGATGGCTGACAGCATCCAGGCTCAGCCCCGGGAGGAGAAGTTCACCTCGCAGAAGATCAGATTTTGACCATTCCCTTTGCAAACTTCTAACACTGTGCGCTGGATCCTCAGCGTGAAAAGCCACCAGGCGCCAGGCAGAGCAGCTCTGCTTCAGGAGTCTGTTTGCACTCAACCAGCTTGGCTGTCTGGGGTCCTACCGTGCCCCCCGGCTTCCCTCCTGGGTGAGCAGCCACGACAGGTCGGCTACATGAAGAGAGCCAGAAAACTTGACCGTGCATGACCAGCTTTGCAGCAAGCAGCCTGCTCCCACCAGATCTGCGCAGCCGAGGGCTACCCCAGCCTGTCCCCATCCCTGCAGCCCTACGAGCGCAGAGGGAGCGGCACAGCCTCGTGGAAACATCCTCCACTCAACAGGGTTAACAGAAGGTCCTCCAGGCTCCGTTCATAAGCCGGGATTTCGCCTTGAAACTGTGAGCACCTTGGAACAGGAGAAGGTGCTGCACGCCACCTGCTCCAGCTCCACGTGACAGCCAGGTATTTACTTAGAAACGCAAACAAACCCACCCTGGCAAGCTTCGTGCTCTCCTAGAAATTCAAACAAGGTCATGTCCGGATGGAAAGCAGGAGAGCACGGAGCAGTCCCAGGTAAAGCTGGTGCCTGCTCGGGCAGACCTGGCAGCCCGCAGGCAGCAGAGAGGAGGAAGGAGCAAAGCCACAGCTCGCTGGCAGGGTGTCTGGGCAGCCCGCTCTCCACAGGCGGTCACGGTTTATGGCCGTACTGAGCACACCACCATGTCTTCTCCTTTTCTCACCCACTGTTCTCCATCCAGTGACACCTTTTGCAACAAACCGTGTAGATTTAAAAGGAATATGCAGTTTCTGGTCCTGAACGCCCCTGACCCAAGAAAGCAGTGTGGTTTTTCCCTGTGGTTGTCAGTTCTGCTGCCCAGTTGAGACAAGTTAAAACCCCACGCAAACTGGGGCGTGCTAAAGAAGGCACGATTCCCACACAGGGGCCTGGGGTCTGTCTGACCAGTTCAGAGAGCCCTGTGCCCTCCACCTGTGCCATGATTATACAAGGGAAGCTCAGAAGAGAAGGCTACAAACTGCTTACGGCTCCTGTGCTACTCATGGGAAAGGTGAATTCCCATGCAGATGTCTAATGTCACTCAACTGTTCACAGAGCAGAAATTATCAGTAAAAGTTTCTTTCTGTAGTCATGAGAACTCCTACTACCTCATCAGCCCATTTAGAACAATGAAATACAATTGTAAAATAAGTCAAGGGTTACTTGTATAGCTTTTACCTTCTCAGAGGCTACCACAGCTCTCTTCCAGTGTCCCTCCCAGTATACCCCAGTAAGACCTTTCACTGTCCTAATTCATTCTAGCACATAACTCTCTGAAGAAATTGTTTGCTGTCCTGATGTTTTTCCTTGCACCCTTACAAGATTTCATGCTTTCTATTCTTCTTTCCCTAGACTTGACAATCTTTGGCCCAGAGCACACAGAACCTGGTTCACCCCCTGTCCTCCCCACCCTCGGCGCGTGTTGGGAGAGCACTGCAGAAATACTCAGGATATCTATAAATCCCCCCCATCCAAACCCCAGGGCAAAGACCAACACGCCCTGGCTCACACCCGGCTCCTGGGGCGTCCGAGGCAGACACACGCTCAGTTCACCAGCGTAGCCTCTTCCTGCGCCGTGTCTCAGCTCCCTCCTGAGCCCAGCAGCACCGCAGGCAGTGCCGTGCCCTGGTCTGCACCCTCCTCCTCTCCTGCAATCCCAGGCCCAGCCCTCGCTCTGGCCTTTCCACGTTCCTGGCCTGGCCTTCCCCCATCAATCTCCACCGGCGTACGTGCTCTGCCAGCATGGCTTCTGTTTTTCCATCCGCTGACCCGTGCTCCTGTGTACACCTGACCTGTGGGAAACACTTCTCACCCCCACTATGCTTCTCAGTAGCAGCCTGTCCATCAGACGGAGGGGCTTTGGTCACAGAAATATCTCCTCAAGGTTAGGAACGAGGACATTTTGTTTATTTTTACCCAGAACTAAGGTCAGGTTTTCCTCCTAGCTCACCAGAGCCGTGTGACTGTGGGCTGGACCGATCTTCCAGCTCCTTGCTTCCCAGTGTCCAGAGCCACTAACCCTTTGTCTGTGCTACAAACCCTGCCAACAGCAGCCAGCAAAGTGTCCACCAAGGAACAGGAGCAGTTTATTAAAGGGTCTAACACAGATGCCTGCAATAATAGGCACTGTACTATTGACATGGGAGCTTTTCTGGCCTCTACCCACTCCCAGGGCCTCCCATACTTCTATTCACAGCTCAAAGGACCTAAAAGGCTCTGTAAAATCTGAACATTAACCCAGAAACATAATATGAAACAACTTTTTACTATTCCCTCTCCACGACAGCTCAAGCACAGGGCTCTTACTTTTGCCACAATGCTTAAAAACTTAGCAAAGCCAAACAAAAAACCCAAAACTCCTTCGGCCATGGACACCCTCCTCCGCTCTCCCCACCACATACACACTGTCCGAAAAGCCTGACGTATTTTAAGACATTGATGCCTAATGCCAGTTTCCTAGAGAGCAGCTGGTCCGTGAAGGAGCACACGGAGCCGGGGCGCATTTGAAACCTCCACAGATGAATCAAACTTGCAAGGGCTGAGCTCATCTTTCCCAAGATTAACTCATCGCTCCCAACGTTAACTGCAGAAATCAGCCGTCAGATTATTTCACATCTTTGCTGGGAGGTTTATCTGACAACAACCCACTCTGGGAAACAAATCACAGCCTTGCACTGCAGCTGCCAAGTGGGACGGGAGAGACCACCCAAGCCATGACAGTCCCCGACAACCCGCAGCACTGCGAGCCTTTCCGCGCTCAGATGTGGGGCTCGCCAACTGAAGCATCTCATTTGTCAGTGCAGCGATTTGGGAAAGCGTTTACAGATGCAGATGTAGTTGAATGACAATTAACGTCAAAGGGCAATTAACTACAGTAATGTTAGTCCTTGAGGCTGTGTAAGTCTGAACTGTTCAGTAAATACTCAACAGCTCCGAGAGTCATGATCTATCTACTCATAAAAACAACTAAAAAGAGGCATTTGAAATCCCACGGTAGGATGTGGTGGTTTTGGTATGGCCTGGGCACAACTCACCCTCACATTTCTCAGTGTTATGCCCAATTTGATAAAATGTGCTCTCTTAAACATGCGAAGGGAGGACACCAAAAGGGAACAAACCCTCCATGCAGCAGACAGGGCTGTAAGAGCACATAATAAAGGTCTGAATTTCAGGATTTCCTGGTGCTTCTAGCAATTGACCTTAGATAAAAGCAATATAGCACACGTGACTCCTTTTATCACTAGAACACTGAAAATCAGCAAGGTCAGAAACCTTCCCCAGAGCAAACCAGACGACAAGGAGGATTACAGCATTTCAGGACTGGACTGGCAACAACATCAGCTTTCAGTGCTTCAAATTAAAATCTATGTGGGCAATGAATTATGCTTCATTCTCACTCCTACCAATTTAAATATATACATTGCTTTTAATTAAAAAAATTAATTGAAAGTCACATTGGATAGAAGATGGAAGCTGAATATTAGGAAACCGAAGCATCTGTGGAGTGCCAGTGACTGACACCTGCCAGTCACAGAGTGGGCAGGCTGGGAGCTCCCCACCAGCTGAGGTGGTTGGCAATACTTGGTCCTCTGCAGGCCAAAGCTGTACCTTTCCTGCAGGCAAACCAAAGCCTCCAGCCTCCTTAACTCACAGCTTTTCATCAATCTTCAACTCCCTTGAACAAAGCCCTGCCACCTCCCATGGTCTATCGCATGCAAGTCCTTTGTCCTGACTTGTAACACGCCAAGAGCTGTTATTCTTCTGAGCAACTTTTATTTGTACGTGTCCAGGCACTTACAACTCAGCCTCTGAGTCATTTAACAACATCTCTTGGCAGTGATTGCTGAGGGCATCTTGTCCTCGTTTCCTTTGTTTATTCAGTCCATTATATAAAGCTATAGGCAATCCCCATTTCCCTTGATAACATCAAAAACAAAGCAAACTTGCACCCAGGGGCTGCTCTTGAGGGTCAGGAGTCCAACCTGCTGCCCAGGTCTGTGGGCTCCAAGATTCCCTGGCTTTACCACCGCAGCCTGCCTGAGTCTGGATGAGCTGAGGGAGCAACTGAGCGTCCGGGACCCTCTGTGTCCCCAGCAGCTGCTTTGGGTTCAGCCCTGCGGAGAGCTGCGGGGTGCTGAGCTCTTCCCAAAGGGAGCTGGTTCCTCCGCAGATCATCCCTCCGCGAGCGCTTTCTCACCCGGGGAACCGGAGCCAGAGCTCCGTTATTCCCTCGGTCCCCAGAATAGCCATACTCCCACACCAGGAAATTATGGACTTTCTCGAGCATTGCTGTGACCTTTTTGATTTCCATTATGCTGTCTCCTCCCCCTACACTCCTTCTCTAAACAAATATCAGAGCTGCACAAAGTGCTTCCTGTAAATAATACTCATCTGGCATGGACAAAGGAAAAAAAAAATCCTTGTGCTGCTAGTTCCAGCTTGCAATCATCTCTCCAATTTAACTTCCATCTGCTTGACCTGGGAGCCTCAAAGGCAGCACAGTGTTTGAGGGGAAAAAGGAGGGGGCAGTTACACGCTCTGGGCATCAGATTCAAACCTGCCCTCACCAAAATTAAAAGTTCATGTCACAGACATAACTTACATCGTGCTTCAGACTGCTACAGTGCAACGATCAGGGTTGAAGCCTGAGCAAGAACTTCACAATGAGCCCCTTTCTGCCCAGCACAGCCAGCTATGCTCACAAATGCAGCACCACTGGACAAAACTTTTCCCCTTCCACCCTCCTGGTGCCATCCCACACTGATGCTGGCCTCTGCTCTAGAGACATTTGAAGCCCACCAAGCCCTGCGAGAGGCCGTTTGGCGCACATGACGGTGGCAGTTGCCTTACAAGCACAAAGCCAGGATTCCCTTTCGGGCTCCTGCGGCGGCGGGCTGAGTGCCCCATACCACCGCGTCCGCAAGGAACGTCTTTGCAAGCCTGAGCTATCACCCAGACAGAGAGTTACACAGAAGGAAGCGGCTTCCCAGGCAGCAGCGGACCCGTCTCTCAGAGGAACACCCTTCCAAGGGTGCTTCAAGCCACCCCTGCCGCTGGTCACTCATTGCAGACCAGTGTGGGAACGGGCTGACTCACCAGTGACTGTGCCGCGGTGTTCCATTTCCGCAGGGATGGAGGGCTGCACAGCCAGGGCCGCGTGAGCACGGCGGCTCTTCCCGAGGCCAGCGGGACCAGGCAGGAAGGGAAACTCCCCGGTGTGCTGCCAAACACACCAGCACGGCCAGTTGGCAGCACCCCGAGGGACAGGCGGATCCCACTCTCCTGCGTGTCACCAGGCAGCCCACAGCAAGCACGTCCGTCTGACAGGTTAAATCTTCACAAATCGCTGCAATACAAAGTCCTTTCCTCTTCCACAGACTCTGCCCTGGATTTGGATCCCACCTTACGCTGCAAAACCTCTTGCCTAAGAGCGGACAGGCTGGCCTCACCCAAGCAGCCCCACTCGCCACCCGGCACCCAGCAGCGCTGCTCTTGGGAGGGACTCCCCTGCAAGCAGCGAGTTCTTCTCCGCAGCAACATCTCCCCGTTCCACGTGGCACCACTTCTCCTTGCTCACCCCAGGTGGGCATGGGAAGATGATCGGCGTTTTGGGGAAGCAGGTAATCACCCCGTTGGGCCCCACGTAGCTTTTTGTAATTTTCTGCCTATGTCTGCGTGTTGCAGTTTCTTATTTGGCTTTCTCCACAGGCTGGATTCCCTTGCTTCTCCAAACTATTTCCTAACAGGTGTTGGGCTGTTTTGCTACCTGAAGCAGAGCTCTACCACTGCCTGCACATGCCAGCCAAATCTGGCAACAGCAGAGCACCCAAACCCATAACGCTGATCCTGCCACCCCAGCACAGCATGGCACTGCTATAGAAATTTTTTCGTAACAAGGTTACATCAATCATCACCAGCCACCAGAAACATGTGACGGCTCAGTGCGCTGACATCTACAGCAATACAGCCTGCCAGTGTGCAAGTAACATATAACAATTGTGCTTTTCCATTGGACATCCCACGGTCCCACCTCATTTTTTGCAGCAAGTAAGCACAGCAGTAAGTTTACCAGGACTGATGCCATTTGCCATCAACAACTCTTGATCTCTGCTAAGCCACAGAAACAGGCTGCGAGGCCGTGAAGGCAGCTGAGAACGGTCTGTCCGAGGATCAGGGTGCTTTCGTCCAACAGAGACTCCAACAGCTCAGCACTCTACGAAAATCACAGGCTTTACTGCCACAAGAGAGGACAGACACATTAGAAATCTAATTCTCTAAAGCATACAACTTTTTAATTTTAAAAGTAATCAAAAGAATTGTTAAAGGTTTTTAGCTGCCAACCCCACAGTGCAAGCCTGGGCAACTCTGCCTCTCGGCCATAGCGTTGGTCTAGGAGCACGGTCTGTGACACTGCCCTGCTCACGGAGCCTTCGCCTCTGCTGCCCATCATACACCAGTCATCGAGAAATTTGGACGTGTGGGGAAGGAAGGACATGCACATTTTTATCCGGCGTCCCCACAGCAGTACCCCCACTCTCTTTGTGCCTCTCCAAATGCTGCCATGGCTCAGACAACAACCCCGGGGCAGCAGCCAGCAGGAACATCCCAGGCCACGTCCTACCGTGCACGCAGCAACGGGGAAGTGACCCAGGCAGGGACAGAGCAGCGAACAGCATGATGTGATAGATCAAGTTAAAAAAAAAAAAAGAAATGATGGGGGCTGGGGAAGAAAACCCACCAGGCAGAACGTGTGAATGTGAGCGGGCATGGTGGTTGCTGATCGTTGGTTGGAAAGTGAGAGTGTGAGCTATGGACTAGTTGGAGATGGGGTTGGCCAGAACAGCGAGCACTTGCCAGGCAGGAACTGCATCACGTTTGTTCTCTCTTTGCTTTGGGTGCTTAAAGCAAGGGTGGGGGGCCATGGACATTTGGTATCAACCAGCTTTCACGTGGATCTGAACGGTGCACATCACCCGTGCAGCTGACCAAGCCAACCTGCAGAGCCTTCCACATCCTGAAAATACAACGCAGAGCCCTTTGCCTGCACACCAGCCTCCTGCCGGTCTCGAATTATCAAGAAACAAGTTAATTTTGTAGTCCTTGTTATTTTCCTTCCTGCTATTTCAGTAACACAAGGTAACACAATGCCAACACAAAACCATGTCATAAAAACTTCCACAGCCTCAAGTAAGTGACTGGGATTCCCGAGGCAAGTCCCCCCATGATGGCACTGCCAGCACCACCATCCCTCCGCTTCCCTCTGCTCCTGGGCTCCCAAACTTTCTCCTCACCCTTTTCCTTCCCCTTCACATCCTCCCCGCTTGCACAGACTTCGCTAGCGCTTCAGCTCTGCTCTGCCACTGATGGGAAAGAAAAGAAGCCCAGGCCAGGCTTCACTACTCTGCTCGAGCGCAGAGACCTGGAAGCGGGAGAAGGCAGGGACGGGTGGCAGCACAGGAGCCGAAATGGCATGCTCTGAGCGAGGTGAGATACAGCAGCCAGGTGTAAGCAAAGCAACAACCCCGCACAGAAACCTTTGCCTCTAATAAAAACAAACACCAGCACCATGTCCAGCACGCCGGCTGCTCCTCCACCTGCGGCTCCAGGGGTAGCTTTGTCCCACCGAGCAGCAAGGACATGGAATGAAACAAAAACCCTGGTACTTGTGAGCGCAGTGGATTTTATCTGCTCCTGCTCTTCAGCAGAGACCTTCCTGAAGGCCGACGTCTTTCCTTCCTACACCGTCTATTTGCACAAGCACTACCCAGCCGTGCCAGTGGCTGCCGTGCCTCTTCATCAACCAGTTTGTCACTGCAAAACTACCAAGTGCTTTGGTCTCGATACACAGCGGCTCAAACTCACTTGCAACAGAGACCGTGCACACGCTTCAGCGCAGCAGGCACAGGCAGGGCTGTGTCGTACGGAGATAACCGTGGAAATGGGGCAACGGGACAGTGCATTCCTCTGAGCTGGTAGAGGCATTGCCTGCTCAGGTTTTGAGCAACAGGTTTGAACCACAGATCGAGGATCCAGCTTCTTATGGTTGACTGCCAATCCTCAGTACAATCTTATCTTTTTTTTCTAATGATATCTTGTGGGCCCAGCAATGCAGGTTTTGGGGAGTAAAAGCCAGCTGTGAGTCTGAGCTGAAAAAATGCCTTTTTTAGTTTTACATGTTTCAAAACAAACTATTTTGAACTTCTGTTCAAAATGACAATCTAAAATTAAATGAATGTCTTTGTTGGATCTGAGCAATATTTTCGCCTTGATACTACAGTTTGACTAGTGAAATAAAACAAAAAAAATATCAGCCTGAACAACTCTGTTGATTTTTCCATGGCTTAGACACCCACAGTGCCAGCTGGATGACCGGAGCCAGGGTCCAGCTCAGGAGAGAACAATGAGGCTCTGCAAACGCTGGGTCATCTCTGCCCCACCCAGCAACTTTTACGACAGTGAGGGTAAAAGTCATCGAGGGAATCGCACTGGGCCTCTCTCGCACAGTATCGGTCTGGAAAAACTGAGCCTGAAAAAGATTCGCTCTGTCCCAGCAGACCGGCAGCAGCCAGAGATGTCGGTACATCGGCCCCTCTCAGCAGGCAGCACTCATCCAGCCACAGCCCTTGATGCTCATTTAGGGGGGCCCGAGTCTACGCACCGCTGCTTCACTGCCCTCTGACGCGCTCCTTCGCTTCCTGGCAGACGAGCGCTGGCTGCGGTGCACGTCCCTGTGCCATCACAGCCGCACACCACCGCTCTCGCTCACCCCAGCAAGAGCTCACCTGCTTCTCTCCATGGGTCACAGGCACCAGAGCACAGACAAGGAGCCACGTGGCGGGGTGCAGACCCGACATGCCCCCCTGACACCCATAACGGCAGAGCTGCAGGCGGTCAGCACCTCCAGGGCCTGGGGCAGGAGGGGATCCCGGGACACTACAAACCAACCCATCAGAGGACCATGCTCTTTCCCCAAAGCTTCCCAGTCTGGATAATGCCAGCAACTCCTATGTGACTTACATTCTATTGCCCATGTTTTATAAGGAAACATTTTGCAAGTCACAATATGGGAAAAAAAGTGTTCCCAAATCCTAACGCAAGGACCAGATCACAATTCTCCATTACCCCTGCATGTGTTCCTATGGCCTTAGCTCATATAGAGGAGTTGTTTCTCCCTACACGCCTAAGCAATAAATTAGGAGTCCATAGTTTAGGTAAGGGTGGGTTCACACATAACCACTACAGCTAATTCTGGATAGGGCAATCCTTATTTCAGTGCACACCATCTTACATAAACCTGCCACTGCAAACAGTCCTCAGCCAAAACAATTTGCACCATCCTTTAAAATAGCTATAAATCATCGTGTCATTTATCACGGATCCTGTCTATTGCTGCTTTGGTGATGCAATTGTGCTTGAGTAATGGAAAATGAGAATCAAAAAATCCTTAAAAAAAAGACTATTCCAGGACAAGTAAAACATCTCAGAAAAGAAACCTCTCCTTGCCTTAAGCATCTGAAATAATAGACATCTGGCTGGCTTTTGACCTGGCTTCAATAGCAGTTATTGCTCATTTTTAACTTGCTGTGCAAAACCCCCTTTTCACCCTCTCTCCTCCTCCTGCCACTGCTGCCAGGAAGTTCCAGGAAAAAAACACGCTGCCAGGCTGAGCCGCATGCGCCCGCGGCCATGGCACAAAGGTCTGAGCCTCTCTCTGCTGGGAAGAGGTAAAGCATCTGAAGGCAAACTCGTTATCCCCACCACACCTACATGGCATGTGCTCAAAAGTCATAGCAGATGGGTAATGATTTCCCCTGAAGTCCTTTAGAAAAGGTAAATCTTGCCTGGGGTGGGGAGCGGCCTGCTAACAGGAGAGCTCTTACAGCAGCATTGCTGTGTTCAGAGGAGGACGGAGCCGGAGCTTCAGCCCCGTGAAGTCAAGTGAGATCCTCCAGCTGGGTTCAGCAGGACACAGTCCACAGAACAGATCCAGAATACACTGGAGAGGAGCAAACAAGGCCAGCGAGGGATGCTCCCTAACCTCAAAAAGGGTTTAGAAGATGATTATTGTTTCCTTTTCTCATCATTTTCAGGAGTTTCTCAGCCAGGCACTGCGTTTCCAGCCCATCAGGGGTTGTCAGCAACGTGCCTAGCAAGCGCGGTCTTTGCAGCTGAGAAGTCCCTTTGTCACCTCACCAGGCAGCAGAGAGCTCAGAGGCTCTGCAGCACTGTGTACATCTCCAAGTCTTGGAGAGGCAATCTGAATTCCCAGTGAAACTCCCCAAAGCAAGTCACCATCGCTGCTCCCCGATTTGTAAAACCACCAGATTTATGGACGAGGAGGGCTGGCTCTGCCCCGCGCAGAGGCGGCAGCTCTCCAAAGGCAGGCTCCCCAGCGCGGTGGGTGATTCATCCAGTGCCTTTCTGCCCGATGAATCAGCAAGGGGCAAGGCCCCAGCGCAGCGCGGCCAGGAGCTGCAGCACCGAAAGCAGAGGCTTTGCAACGTGCAAGCGAGAGCTGCTCAGAAGAGCTGCCCGTGCTTTTTGCACGCTTACTGGTGGTCATGGTGCAGTTACCCTGCTGCTTCAACGCAGTGAATCCTGGCTAGTGCAATTCTGTTCATTTTCCTGAAATAACTGCCCCATACCAAGGGAAATCTCGAGGCAAACAGAGAGTTTCCAAACTACAGCTGCAGTCCCTTTTGAATCAAAGGCACTGAGCAGACGTCAGCCGCCCTCAGTCGCAACACTCAGCGAAGGCGGGTTTGGACGCTGGCCAGAGACATCGGCCGCAGCAGGGGCTTCGCAGTGCCACGGCTTCACTTCGGCGCTACCAACCCAGAGCAAGCGCAGCAATTAAGGGCCGCTGGGCTCACCCGCAAGAGGCCGTAGTATCCGGCCATGCAGCGCTGACAGCTTTTTCTTAGCACAGCCAGTTACCTCCAGACCCGTTCTTGCACCGCTCCTGTCTGCTCTGGGGCCGCTTTCGCCACCGTCTGCACCTCCGGAGCCCTCAGCAAATAACGGGTTTCCCGATGCACAAGGCACAACCGTTAATACCCACTTTAATCCATTACAAAGTGCCAGTAATCATGCTTAGGCTTTCTCGGGTTCCCAGAAAACAAGCCCTAATAAAACCTCCCTGGCAGTCCATTTAGCAACACTAAAGAGCAAGAAGAAACACGCAAGAGAGAAACACCGCTAACTAATTTTAACAACAAACAGGCAGCAGCACCACGCAGGGAATTTGCCCAGTGGAGACAGACCCCTGGCTCTGGTGGCTGATGAGCTCAGGCAGAGTGCAGCCGGCCACGACGTGGCCTGGGCGACTCGCAGCACGGCAGCTGCCCCGAGCACCCCGCGGTGCAGCCGGACCAGCGGCTCAGGACACGAGGAGGTGGCCAGCAGCGTGTCACCGCGTCCTCGCAGCAGCCGGGGCGAAGCCGGGCAGAAGCGGGTTCACAGAGCGCGGGAGCCGAGCAGAAATCGGCCGCAGAGAGAAGTCCTGCGACCTGGAGGAGCTGCCAGCGGCACCTGAGCTCTGCGGGGCGAGCAAGGGACCTTTCATGGGAGATGTGCCCGCTCCGTCACGCACCAGCCGCTTCTCGGGGCCGCCGGCACGACCTCGCAGACGGCTCAGAGGAGCTCTCCCAGTCATGGCTGCTCGCTCCCACGAAGACGGCGCCTGCGGGAGCAGCGGGCACCGAGCCGG
>Ga0065711_1012049_pt1 | contig 13578 bp, 10 predicted proteins | sample Hoacrofraction12_FD_59098 | JGI IMG/M metagenome (GOLD analysis project Ga0065711, IMG submission 59098) | Hoatzin crop microbial communities from Cojedes, Venezuela - Epithelial fraction 12 v2 (version 2) | ecosystem: Host-associated > Birds > Digestive system > Esophagus > Crop | place... | reverse complement strand
TCTATCTACAGTTCTTTGTAACCATAATGTTTTGGGGGCAGACAAATCCATCCATTTAGTGATTAATGGTATTGGAAAAGGTAAATAAGTTTTCTTCACTGGCCTGAAAAAAACAATAATATTTTCTTATTTCAACCTTATGGTGTACTTTCTGCATGCTAGACTGATGGTGGCAATGATCACAGACATCTCTGAGGTCGGGTCTGATTTAGAATGAATTTATGCTTTTTGGTGGGGCTTGATCGAAATGCAGACATCCAGGTGAGGATTATACAGATAGTTCAGTTCTCGGGAATTACAGCCTAGCCAGGAAAATGCTTGCCTCGGTTTTCTCCTCCCTTTCCTTATTCACTGCTAGCGCATCCATGGTTTTCTCCTATCTCTGCATCCTGTTGTGGTAACTTCAGTTACAGGGCAGGGTCAGAACCATTAATTCCCAGCTCTACCTTGAGAACTGGCTTAGAGCGCGTGTTGTAAGGAGACGGTGGCTCTGGCCGTATGTGTGTGGAAATGTAGACACGGTGCCATTTGCTACCCAGAAATTTGTTAGTCAAAGAGATCTGATCTTGTCGGCAACAGTAGACAGACTGTTTGCTAGCAAGCGCTCTGACACCCTGGAAAGCTCTGAAGGACCCGATTCTGCTTGTAAAGAGGCTCTGGGAAGACGCTCATTTCAGTTGGGGTTGGAAAGTCGGGTGTTTTCCGGAAGTGCTCAGGACCCCTGCGCTTCATGCAGTCCTACCTGAAGTTGCTGTTTCAGGTTTGAAAGTGTTAATGCTGTCTGCTCCAAGTCAGTTCTTGCTCCAGCAGAACCACTGCCCTTGCATCCCCATGCTCTTGGCCTGTGTTAAGCTTGGCGTCACAATCGCACATTTTATGATGACCTTAATTGGCCGTTGATAATACTTCTTTTGGCTGTTGATAATACTTCTTTTGACATCACCCAGGGTTGTTTTATAGTTGAACAGAGTCACATTGTCGTACTGGAATACTGGTTGTTGGTTTATTACCCAGCTACAGTGGAGGGTGACTGGAAATGCTGTTTGCAGAGAGCAGTTTATGCTTGGAGGGGACGCACGCTGAGAATACTGGGTTTGTTCTGTAATTCTCCTTCTGGATCTGGGGTCAAAAAGGATGCTGAGAATGCATTTGGAATATTTTGTTTTCAGATACCACAAGCTGGGAACTGGATTTAATCCCAACACCTTAGACAAACAGAAGGAGCGGCAAAAGGGGCTCCCCAAGCAGATCTTTGAGTCTGACGAAGCTCCAGATGGCAACAGTTACCAGGATGAACAAGTAACGTACCTTTAAAACCTTGCTGCTTAAAACCTAATTTACAGTCGCATTTTAAAAGTACAGTCCCTTTCCCGTTATAAGTTGCTTTTGCTTTGTTGAATCTCAGGATGACCTGAAACGACGCTCCATGTCGATTGACGACACTCCCCGGGGCAGCTGGGCGTGCAGTATTTTTGATCTGAAGAACTCCCTCCCGGATGCCCTGCTCCCAAACCTGCTGGACCGAACCCCCAATGAAGAGATCGACCACCACAACGAGGACCAGAGGAAGTCCAGTAGGCATAAGGAGCTTTTTGCACTACATCCAGCACCAGACGAGGTATTTTTCTATACGTGTGGGTGAGACTAAAATAGTGGAGGGTATAGGGAATGTGAAAATCATCAGTCTGCCACGGATTTAAAGGAGTTAAGCCCACCGATGTTTAACATCCGTGAGAACCTTAGCTGTTTTGCGAGCCACGTGTTTTTTAGCATATTGTCTTGCCGAAGATTTTACTTCCTGAAAATTGGTTTTCCTTTATGGTTACGCAATCCTGTATAATGTAGAAACATCAAAGGGATTTAATTTAGCATATTTATAGCTGCTGATGAATGCAGCATGCTGGTAAGCCTCGGATTAGATTGATGCTACTGTCTTAGAAAAAAAAAGTGCTACATATGTTTGCTTTGTAATGGTGTTAGTGGTTTGTACGAGTGCCCTGTCTCTAAATTGCTGTTCCTGGGATGAGTTTCAGGAGGAGCCTATAGAACGACTTAGTGTCCCTGAAGTGCCCAAAGAACACTTTGGCCAAAGACTCCTGGTGAAGTGTTTGTCCCTTAAGTAAGTATCGCTCCAACAGACATCTGCTTTACAGAAACTGAGAATTTAAATCTGCCTGCTGTACCCACGTGCACCCTGAATTACTGCTGCCTTGTTTATTACCCTTGAAGGGACATAACATTGTTTGGTCGGTCGTAGGCTTCAAGGTTAGTGCTAGAAAGGAGAAGTTACACAGTGCTGTCCATCAGGCAGTTTGGTCTTCAAGTCTTGCTTTAGTGGTGTGATGCAGGAAGTGTTCACCTTCCTTGGCTTTGCTCTGTGTTGCTTTTCAGCCGGTCTGTAGCTGTACCTGTTCCGTGATGCCGGCATGCGTGCTTCACTCTGCTCCTGCAGGGCCCTGAAGCTGGCCGGTCGCTGGTGTTCAGCTCTGTAACAAGAATGTTTAAGAGAGGGGGGAAAATAAAATTAAAAAATAATTAAAAATGCTTAAACCTTAAAACATCAGACAGCTGAAGATTTGCTGAAGTTTAGGCTCAACAACCTTGACTGTGTCCCTTTAAGAGTGAAGACTTTATATACTTAGCAAGCATTAACTGGAGGAATAGAAACCTGTTAAACAAGTTTAATGAAGTGGAGCTCCTGAATATAGGGTTACCTGCAGCTGGTTCATTGCCTATAACTCTTCTCTAATAACACAAGGTAAAATTTTACTGTTATTCCCTTGGAGAAATAAAGTACAAAACTGATTTTCCACACTGCTGTATTCATCTTCTGTGTCCTCAGTTAGGTCAACCCTTCTTATTAGAGAGCTCCAGTTAGACTACATTGCGGCTCATAACTGAGATATATGTGTGGGACATATCTCCTGCTCGTAGAGTGCTCCAGGACCTAATATAGCCGTAGAGATGAACTGATTTTTCAGCCTTTTATGAGCTGGAACAACATAATATGCAGTAGCAGTGGAGCTTCCTCTCCAAAGGATGGTGTCTTTAGCATAAATAAGTTAGGTGTTGGAAATTAATGATTTCTCCTATTTAAGCATCTCTTGCTAACTGTAAATTTATAGCAAATCTGCTCAAGTATGTGCTTGTTTGTGTCCCAAAATAATCTCTGAAGCTGTACTTACAGTTGTAATAACGAGCATCCAAGATCGTGCTGTCTTAGTGGCACCAAAAGGAGTACGTAGGCTCTTGCCCATGGAGAAGGCTAAGATGATCTAAGCAGGGTCATTTTCAGATTAATCTCAGCTTTGTTGCAAAACTAGAGAAAATACCTGTCTGATGATGCAGTTTTGTGCGGTGTTCTCCCCGTTGGCAGGAAGAGTTCCAGGCTGCGAGCTCTGTGCAAGGACAGGGTGCGTGGGGGTATCCCGCTGTGGATCGGGCATTAATTTCACGGGGAGGCCGTGCAGGCAGGAGAACGGCGTTCAAGTCCTTGCTTAGTTTGGCGTAGGGACAGGTTTGGAATGTTTTTGAATTTCTTTAGCTTCCTGGGTGATTTAACAAGAAGTTTAGCTCTATTTGGGAGGCTAGTGTTTTCGTTGGAAGGGTTTCGGTTAGCATAAATACTTGATAGCAGTTACTCTGAACAGCTGACACCTTTCTGAGAGGTACTGGTGTTTTCTGACAAAGTTAATAGTTGAAAATTGTCAAAACAGCTGTCCCTGACCCTCCAGAGGAAGGAGCTTTCTGGTCAGTAACGTTGAGAGGAGCTGTGAGCCATTTAGCCATATCAAGAGGTCAGCATAGTACATCAGCACATAGGGCAGCTGCTCAAGGTCATCAGAGGAGCGAAGTGGTCCAGCTATCCCAATTAATTCCTCTCCCCTTATGGAAGCTGTTAGGTTGCTTTGCTTAGCTTCCAAATGACACTTGAAGAAAGACAAAAGCATCTATAGAAGTATGCTTTATGTCCTGTGACCCTAATCCCAACCCTTCTGTTGGGTCAAAGGGTTGAAACAGCTTTTAGAAGGTCCGGGGAGCACCCACGTGTGCCCTGGTGGGAACGAGCAGAGGTGATGCAGAGGAAGCAGGACAGGAGAGGAGCAGGGGGGAGATGGGGAGCGAGACCTCCCTTCTCAGCAGCAGCAGGCCCGTAAGCTGGCTCAGCTGTTCCTGACATCTTGGCTCGACAGTGGTCATCTGTCACCTCACCGGGAAGGATTTGGGGAAGGGGTAAGTTAGTCTTTCGTACGAAATGCAAGTCAACTGATTTTATGTGTTTCTTTCTTTCAAGATTCGAAATAGAAATTGAGCCCATTTTTGCCAGTTTGGCTTTGTACGATGTTAAAGAAAAGAAAAAGGTAGGTTTTTAATTCCTTGAGTGATGACATTTCCACTGAAGCATTACAAACCTATATTTAAAAAAAAAAAGGGAGGAATTAATTCTGGAAACAAACCTTTATGAAGTCAGTGACATACTAGTGGTTGGAAGAATGATGAACCATCTTGTGGGTTCTTTTTCTGCTTAGTAAAACAGTTGAAGTATAACCACTTTTCTAAAAATATTATCTAATATGTGAGTGCCTGAAATCAGAATATATATATTGTCTAATCTTGGCTTTCAGAAGTCTCTTCCCCAGAGAGAACTTAAGTAGCTGAAACCTTTTATTTAGATTAAGTTTTTATGAGTTTCTTCATCTCTTTGTCGTGATTCACCATGGTATGTGTCCAAGTAACATTTTAATAATGCACAAGAAAGTCATACGTGCCAGAATTGCTAAAATCAAAACAAAACTGAGGAATCTTTTCAAGATAGAAGTTATAGGAAATGCAAAATGCATTTATTCCCCTATTTATGTTCTGTATTTAATATTTGAAGAGTCTCCTAGTTTTCCTAATTCAAGGTATTAGCAGTAGTAGAGAGAAGAATGTTAAAAATATGCATTTTGACATTTATCTCTTCAGGACTTGAATTTAATACATGGAGTTTTAAGTTATGTAGATGAGACTATGTGGAATATTATGTGAACTTTGTTTAATATTTAAATCACATTTCATAAGCCAATTTTATCATCTCATTACCCCATTTTTTTTTCTCAACGTAGTAAGTTCTTTAGTGACCTCTGGTGTTGATATCCAGCTCGCATTCATTTTGGCTTTGAAGCCTTGATACAGTCGAGGATTTGGTGTTTGAGCGTAGAAAGCTCTCCGTCTGTCTGTTGAGATGTATTGTTTTTAATTTTTCTGTGAATGATACTAAAGATCATTTTCTATTTTGAGATGTTGATATTTTCAATTCAGATAGCAACTGTAATTCTTAGTCCTGTGATGGAACTTCATACCTTACAGGCGCTGGAGGAAATTTTATAGGTCGTGTGTATTGTTTGCTCCATTTCCTTTCTCCTTCCCCATTGTCCTGCCTTGATTTCTTCATGAAAAGGCCTTTTTGTATTTCTGTTTTATACATGGATTGAGAGGATGTACTGTTGGTAGGTTTTTTTAACTTGTGTTTTGAAATTGTCCACTGTGTTTGTGAAGAGTTTACCAAAAATAAAAAGTATAACTAATGCTTGAAGCTACCTAACTTCTTCCTTAGATTTCAGAAAATTTCTACTTTGATTTAAACTCTGAACAAATGAAGGGAATGCTTCGGCCTCATGTCCCCCCTGCTGCTATATCCACGCTGGCCAGATCTGCCATCTTTTCCATCACGTACCCCTCTCAAGATGTCTTTCTGGTAATAAAGGTAAGAAATGCCGGAGAAATTTAAATTGTTATTGTCGCTTGTTTTCTATGAAAAATAAAATATCAACAACTCTGGCTGACTAGCTGCCTTCTTACTTACATTTTGAGAGCAGAATTCTATTCTCAAAAGCATAAGCGCCGGCACCACAGAGCTTTGTTTCATTTCAGATATTCTCACTTAGTACGTGAAGTTCCTTTGTAAGAGACACAGTGCAGTGGAGATACGCGTTGCCGTGTTATTGAGAAACTGAAAAGAGCACAAAGGTTTGCGTGATATAGAGCAGCTTGCGAGGGCTTGACCTTGGTTTTCATATGAACCAATGTGCTGACTCCTTAAGATGATAGAGAAGAGAGTGATTTAAAAATATATATATTGATCTGAATCTCGTTTCAAAAGTGATATATGCCCTGAAGCCAGATTTTCAAATGTCTTTAAGAATTGAAATTGCTAAGAGAGTGAGATCCATAACGGAAGTAAAATGCCACGTTGGTCACTCCTGGAATAAAGGATACAAAGATAAAAGTTGTTTTCTCTTATTTCATTTGGTTCAATGAGCGCACAGATGTTACTAGTTCAGATTGGCATTAGAATCATTTTATTGGGCTTGTCACTGCATAAAAATCCTCCTGTTGCAAAAGGGGGAGTTCAGTACATGCTTTCAGTTTCCAGGCAGGGGTTACGTTGCCTGCTGGCTCCGTGCTGTGTTTTGAGAACCCTGGTGATTGAGGTTTGTGCAAGTTATTCATGAACTGCTTCTTACATGGGGAGTAACCTCTTGAAAAGAAATGAGGCTTTCTGGCATGACAGAACAGCCCCAGGTGAGAACAAGGCTTTCCATAGTGCTGCAGCGTATTCTGATCTCAAATTTTCGGTATGATTCTCTGAATTCCTTCTAAAAATCCTGTTCTGCCTGTGCACACAGATTCACTCTTCTGATTTTCACAAGATACAAGGAAGAGAGAACCCCAGATTTCTGAGACGGGGATCTGTCCCAAAGAGCTTGTGACTGCACGTTAGCGCTTGTAAAACCAGTGACCCGAGAGGAGCTGGTGGCGTAGCTGAATTTTTGACTTGATGATGAAAAGGATGTAGCCAGGCATAAGTAAGGCAGATGCACAGCGTGCCTTATCGGGTGAATTTTCACCTGGGTCTTACTCACTGGGAAACCACTTTTCAGACAGCTGGTGTTGCTCGCGTAAACTCACCAGGGAGCACAAGATTTGATGGAAAGTAGTTTTGTTCTTTATACTGTGGTAACCTCTTGGGGTTCTACTAATAGACAAATATGAATGGGGCTGCATAAGCATGGGAGAAGTTTAATGATATTCTGATCTAGTAACAGCACGTGCACAGTCGTGAGCGTGGGAGGGAGGGCCTGGATGCTTCTAAAAGAAACAGCCTTCCTGCATGTGATAGGGGAGATATTTCTATTAGAAAGTGAGNNTTAAGCAGTTTTCTNTTCCAGAGGCATTGACTTACCTGGAGGCTTCAGAAGCAAACATCTCCTCTNTGGCCAATTTTAATTATTTGATTATTTGGTTTGAAAACACACTGATTTAAAATAGTGGTTGTTTTAGCTGGGCGCATCTGAGTGGCCTTTTTGTGCTGCTGCAAGAAGTCCTTAATATGGAGAACAGAAAGAAGAACAGAATTCTGAAAATGGTGATGCTGAAGACGGTGTACACTGTCTTCAAGACCTTAAAAATGAGCTGAAAGTGGCTCTAGAACAGATCAAACCAAAGTGAAGTGGTTTATGTTCCCTTTGAACCTATATTTTACACTTGTGATTCAGTTATAGCTGGAGATCTGGGAACTTAATGGTTCTAAAAACTTGAGTGCGGTGCTTGTTCCCTGGCTCACAAAGGGAAATCAAGCTTTAACTCTTTTGAAAGAATGTTTTTGCTTCCTTGTGTTTGTTTAATTTAACAATCCTTGCTGAACACATGTCCTTATAATGGCTCATTTTCCCTTCTCAGCTGGAAAAAGTATTACAGCAGGGAGATATTGGGGAGTGTGCAGAGCCTTATATGATTTTTAAAGAATCTGATGCAGCAAAGGTAAGAATTTTTTTGATGGTTTGATTAAATTTGGCTACAAGCACTTTGAGGCATTTTGTTGTTAACAAATTAAACAATGTCACAGTATTTTCTTTCACCTTGGAGCTAACAGCCATGGATACTGTTCCTGTTGTTAAAAGGATCCATTTTTAATTAAGAATCTAGTCAAATTCTAAAGGCCAGAGCAGAGTCAAAGACCTTTGAATCTTGATGCCTTATTGGGGTAGAGCAGTTAAAGGTCATCAGTTTTTTGTAGCTGACAGGGGAGACGTGTGGTTACCATCAAGCTCAGTCATCTATGATTCCCTGTCCCAAAGGATCAGCTGTGTGCTGGAGCTGGGTCAAGTGAAGGCAGCCTTTGATATGAATTTGCAGTAAAATTTCAACTTTTCCGTTGCTTCTGCAGCTTAACCCCATCACAGTACCTCTGCCTTCCTCTGGAAAGGTTATAAAATAGTGCGTGAAATACCTGAAGAGGAGATTCTCCATCAGACCTGGTTTTGAATTGCAGTGCATTTCTGGCTCTTTTTTTCTGCTGATTTTTGTTTTTCGTAATATTATAAAGAAGGGCCGCACTCAACAGCAGGGGAAAGCTGTCCTTTTTACCTATAGTAAGGGCAGATTTATATTTTTATTCTTCAGCATTTGTATTTTTCCCATGAACAGTCTCCCTTTAATTTCCCACCTGCAGCAGTTTGGGCATCGTGCTCCAAAGTGCGGTGGATGGCGTGGACCTGCCCCGGTTTGGCTGATTCTTTCTCTTTCCCGCACGTGTTGAAGTGCAGCCGGTCTCCTTGCGGTAGAAGCCCTTTGCTCAGGACTCAAAGCAGAGGTTTCCCCATGCAGAACAGCTCCATTTGATTCCCTGCAGTTGGCAGCTGGTTGTGGTGGAGCGTGTCAGAGCCAGGGTGGGAACTGCAGGCTTGGTAAGGCCAGGGAACAAACAGCAATGCTGGGAGCACCTGCAGAATCCAGCTGCACCTGGACTATGACGTTTCTGCAGTCTTTCCCCCCCCCCCAGACTGCGATTTGTTTTTCTCTGACATGGCGTGGCTGTAGAACAGCAAATCACTGATTTTATTGTTGGTTGAACGGAGTATGTTATTTTACAACTCCAGTTCCTTGTACAAGAGAGCTTGAAAAGGAAACCTTGCATATGCAAGATGTGAAACAGCACTTTTGAGCCTCAGAAATGGTTCCTAATTCAACGTACAATTGGGTTGAGCCAAGTGAACATCAAAAGGTAAAAGTGAGGACTGGCTGAATGAAGAAAACCCAGAGGTACCACCCTGCCTGTGGTCAGGAGGCTTTCCATTAGGATTTTTTTTCAAAGGATCCGGGAAGCTCATTTGTTAGTTTCAATCAAACTCTTACAAAATTTTGTCTTCCTAAAGTTCTAATGTAGTTTTAACTGAAGAAGTTCACATTTTTTTGTCTGTCTCTGTCTTTATATCACTGCACCACAATATGAAATACGAGTATCTTCCACGTCAGGTGTATAGATAACAAAAGTGAAAAACTGCATTTCCTGGGGTCGAGAAGTTGACATGTGCCTAGGTGAAATTTTGGAGGTGAATTTGCAGGATACTTGGGAATGTAGGTGGAAAGGTGATTTTTCAAAGTCTCCTTCCCAGCAAGGTGAGTAAGCATGTCCTGAACTAGAAGAATGTGAGCAGCAGAGCTGTCTGTTGTTATCTGCCCTCCCCGTCTGGGGACTTCCTAAAGACCTGTAGGTAACATCCTTTCTAAAGCAAAAAAATTGCTATGTAACATGCAGAATTGTGGAACACTCCTCGCTTATTCCTTTTTTTCCTCAATAAAATGAGCAGGATACTGCTTATTTGAGGAATGCTTTCAGCTTCCCGTGCAACTCCAGTTGATCGGAGCACCTGCTGCCTAAAATCACGTGAAGAGAGGCCATTTCAGACGTCGCAGAGTACAGTCCCGCTCTTCTCGGCAGGGCAGTGGGCAGAGGAGCTCGCGGGGGTTTGCTGGGCGGTTCGGGAGGCTGGAGAGCACGGTGCCAGCTGCTCCGACTGCCGGGCTGTCCCGCGGCCGGTACCCTTGGCCTGAACCGAAGCAGAAACCCGATTGCCTAGTGCTTGGTGACCCTCCTCTAGAAGGTGCTCCAAAAATCATCACAAGTTAGAAAAGATACCTTTGTTACTTACCGAAAACGAGCCTTTGTTCCTATTCCTCTCTTTTTGATCTCTTGGAGTGAATGTTTTCTTCACAGAATAAGGAGAAGTTGGAAAAACTGAAATGCCAGGCAGAACAGTTTTGCCAAAGACTGGGCAAGTATCGAATGCCTTTCGCCTGGACGGCCATTCATTTAATGAACATTGTGAGCAGCGCTGGAAGTTTGGAGAGAGACTCCACGGAAGTGGAAGTTGGCACAGGAGGTAGGGTGTCTGCCGTCGGCATGGCGGGGCGCGGGCAAAAGCATTTACCGAGTTCTTGAGTCGTGCCCTGTATCTGCTCCTTTTATCGCTTGCTTCCCCCTGCCCTAGGCCTTCTGATAGCCTTGGGTCATGGCTGAAATAAAACAGAAAAGTCCATGATAACAAATAGATTTATCTTTCAAGGATTTTACAAGCAAACCATCTGTCAGATTATTTAAAACCAGGCTGCTAAAACTGAGAGCAGGTTACAGGCTGATGAGCATTTTCCACAGGAGTGGATTAATCTTTGTGAACCACACAGCTCATCTGAAACTGCTCTTCAGCATCCCCAAAACTGCCAACTTCATCATCTTTCAGCTCAAGAGAAATACATAAATCTCCGCAGGAGAAAGACTTTTCTAATAGCAGGAAGGCGCTGGGGTGAGGTGGCTGCGAGCGGAGCAGCAGCAGTCAGCTCTGCTTCGTAGCCTCCTGATGCCTCGGGAGTGCGATCGTCGGAGCGTCACCACCTCTTCTGTCACATTGATGGCGCAGCTGCCGAGAGCAGCAGCTATCTTCTTGTGTAGAAAAACCCAGTGGGAACAAAAGTAGGCTCTTGGACAATTGTTTTTCTTCTTTGGTTTTAATTCCTCCCCCTTTTTATTTTTTGAAGAACGTAAAGGATCGTGGTCGGAGAGGCGGAATTCCAGTATTGTCGGGAGGCGTTCGTTAGAGAGAACCACGAGTGGGGACGAGGCTTGCAATCTGACCAGTTTTAGACCAGCTACTCTGACAGTGACAAACTTCTTTAAACAGGTATGGTATGAAGCTATCTAATGAAGGAATTGCTCCTTGGACAGAGCGATTTGGTCAGGTGAAGTCAGTTCCGACCTGAATAATTAATTTGTGATGCTTGCAACGCGTGTAATGTCTGCTCCCTGGTCGCAGGGTGTCTCTGCACACATGCAGTGGGTTTCTTGTACCGTGCGCTTACTTCTGCCAGCAGTTTGCTGTGAATAATTACGTTATGGAATTTGAAATTATTAGCTGGTTTTGACTTGGACAATAAAGTGTCATTATGGCATAGTGAGTTAACTGCTCTGACTAATGGAACCGGGTCTGCCCAGGAGAATATCAGTTTATTTTGCTCCAGATCTTTCTAAAATGCACTGGAAAAATCACTAGTCAACATATTTAGAAAAATGCTCATAGAAGCAAAACTGAGGGTAACGTCTTCAGGTTAGTGTGTGACAAAACCTATTCCAGATACTCGTCCTAGGCTGGGGGTTGTGTAGCCTTTATCGTGGTGGTCAGTTGACTCCTCTGGTTTCACTGGGTGACAGAGAATCAATCCCCTTGAAACCTCAGCGGGCTCAGAACCAGGTTCACCAGTGTGATTTGAGGTTGGCATCTGTTCCCTGGGCACGTCCTGGGGTGCCTGAGAAAACAAAGCTTTTCACTTCTGATGCTGCTTTACTGCGTGGCAGCTCTTCTTAGCCAGAGCTTGGGGTTTTCCTGAGAAGCAGTAGAAAACATGACTAAACAGAATAAAATTTTTAGTTAAGCTTAGAAAATGGTTTCAGTTCATTAAGTTTTGCTAAGATTTGCTTAATGCCACATCTAGTTCCAGAAAATTGTTATTTGAATGTCACCTTTGTGTATAAAAAGGAATTTAATAGTAACCAGCAATTTTTTGGACTGATTTCTCAATTATTGGGAATATGCAGACTTAGATATTATATAATGAAAGTTGGTTAAGCTCTTTTTTTTTTTTTCCTGATTGTTTTGGTTGCGTGCCACTTTCACTGTGGGTAGCCATCCAAAGTCTGCTCTTAAATACAGTAAGGTAAATAAGGAGGGATGTCATCAAGGGCATGAAGTTGTCGTGGTGCCAACCACGTAAGGGGAGGGTGACTCCTGCCGCTGGTGCTCTGTGCTTCCATGAAGCTCACTGTGCCTGTCACTGGGCTCTGGGAATGGCATCTCCGGGGCCTCAGTGGCACACAGCAGCGCAGGGAGTTCCGTTTCCTTGGGGTGTTCATAAAATCCAGTTCTGTGACATACTCACCCAAGATGTAGGAAGTAAGACAAAAAAACATATTCCAGCACTGCTAATGCAGCCATTCCACTGGCCGTGTTCTGCAGCCGTCTTTGTGATACACACCAGTTCCTGAAGTTAGTAATGATTTACAAAAGCATGTAGTTATTTACTTTGTCAAGGTTGTTTTGGGCTGACAGCTTTGAAGCAGCTTGTTTTATAAATTTATCCTTTAAAAATTGCCAAGCATTGTTTTAAGATTTGAAGTTTCTAATTCTTCTGCATCTTTTTATTTTTTGTCTTCCTTTCCTTTTCTCCCATTGAATACAATTAATTGAATACTACCCAGCGTTTTTCTCCTTCCATTGGCTTCTTTTTTCATATTGTGATTTATTACCTGTATTGTCAGATATCTTCTGCTTTTGGGTAGTTAGAGGGTGGCAGAGTCACATTTTATAGAACGTTTCCAAAATTAATGAAGTTCTGAGCTACTAGAACGTAGCACAAGGAAGACTGACGACAGACTCCTTCCCCTTCCCACCGTTTCTTAACACTTCTCCTGAGAAGTCAGACTCTTTTAGGCTCATACCAAAGGAAAGGCAGAGGGGGAGGAATCAGGTTCACTACCTGAATGACGGATACTTTTTCAAACTATTATACTTGCTAAAAATTGGATATTTTGGGGAAATCTTCTAACAGCCATTCTCAGTTTTGAAAAAGATAATATTAATGGGGAGAGAAAAGGTTTTCAATGAGAAGTTCTTGCAGCTGTCATGATGATTAATAAGGAAAAAAGGAAGGGAGAAGGATGGAGAAATGAACTGTAATTTAGCATGTTAATCTTAACACCTTGTTCTGGGAAGGCGCATTTTGATATCAGAGGGAAGAGGCTGTAGTATTAGATGGTGAATTTGTTCTCTTGCACTCCTGAAGGGTTGTGTAGATAACCGTTTTCTTCCCACCACCCAACAGGAGGGCGATCGCCTGAGCGATGAAGATCTGTACAAGTTCCTTGCTGACATGAGGCGGCCGTCATCAGTGTTACGGAGATTGAGACCGATCACAGGTATTGAACGAGATCTTTTTGGCTGTTGTGTGTTAAGGTGTTTGGTTAGTCCTTCCCAACTGCCACCCAGTTCTTACGAGTGAGCAGATTAAAAAAAAGCCAAGAAGTCATTGCACAAACTGGAGCATAGGAAGTTCCAACTGAAGATAAGGAAGAACTTCACCCTGAGGGTGATGGAGCCCTGGCCCAGGCTGCCCAGGGAGGCTGTGGAGTCTCCTTCTCTGGAGATATTCAAGACCTGCCTGGACGCGGTGCTGTGCAGCCTGCTCTGGGTGACCCTGCTTCGGCAG
>Ga0065711_1045277_pt1 | contig 13579 bp, 3 predicted proteins | sample Hoacrofraction12_FD_59098 | JGI IMG/M metagenome (GOLD analysis project Ga0065711, IMG submission 59098) | Hoatzin crop microbial communities from Cojedes, Venezuela - Epithelial fraction 12 v2 (version 2) | ecosystem: Host-associated > Birds > Digestive system > Esophagus > Crop | place... | reverse complement strand
AAAAAAAAAAAAAAAAAAAAAAAAAAAAAAAAGGAAAACCGAGCACAACGCATTTCGTGTAAAAAGCCCAAGCTGGCCAGAGTCCAAGGTCAAACTGGGCAGCAAGAAACAGCGTGACCTCCGAGATTGTTTTCTTCTCCTATTTGAGGACTTCTGGTGGTTCCGGAGGTTTGGCCACAGGCAGGTGGAGTAGCACAAGTTGTCTGAAGCAATCAAAACCTGGCCAGGGTGGGCTCTGCAAGCAGGAGAGCCTCCCAGGTCTTCCCTCGGGGCTATCTGACAGCCACACCAACTGCACCCCCTTCTAGCTACTGGCAGGACTCAAAAAGGCAGAGAGCAGCATTCTGCATCTGCTGACGCCTTTGGGTATTCCTCAAGTTCACCGTTCCTGGAGCACGCAGTCCTCGCCCACCTCTCAAGCAAAGGCTCTGGTAACTAGGTCACCAAGATAATGAGGACGCGTGCTGCTGGAGAGCTGCAGAGGAAATTTACTGTACAGACACCCCAGACAGCAGATGATCTAGTGAGGCTGTAACAAAAGCAGAGCTGCTCATGGGACCCACGGCTGTGCCCGGCTGTAACACTGCCAGCTGCACCTCCGTATTATCACTCACGTTCAGACGCAGTTTGCTTTCTTCCAGGGCTTGGCATTTACTCTGCACTGAAGAGCAGAGCAGCAAAGCATCAGCAGGGTCTGCGAAGAGAAATGGCGATGAATGCCAATGCGGAGCAGCAGCGCGTAGACGTAACGACTGCCTCGGGAGATGATCAGACCCTGCAGGCAGTCAGAACCACCAGCACTCCCTTCCCTTGCCATCTGGTCTGAAATTCAGCCATTTGGGTCATACGAAGATCTCATTTTCAAAGCTTTTCAAGTAAAGTCATGACGTCTGGACCATCACTAGAGAGTTTCCAACAGACTTTCTGGGTGAGGACTGGCCGTTCACCTCATCTTCATGAGGCGTTACAAAATACTCAACTGTTAAACCAGAAACACTTCCCACTCCTTTTCAGGAATTGTCAAATCTGACCCCTCCACCCTCAATGTCTCGGGCTACTCAGGGCTGGATCACACTGTTCGGAAATGCTGTTTGCTCTCTTCTGTCAACCAGTTAAGAAAAAAATAGTCTATCCTGTGAATCCCATTTGCAGAGCAGGTAACGTGAGCTTTCTACCATGAAAACCTTTGCAATTCACTGAAACAGTCAAGGTAAGATTTGACTTGCCACCATCCACACCAGCTCCACTGCTTCCGCTTGCCCAGATACTACGGTTGAGCTCCGACCTGCAGGCTGCTGCCAGGAGGACTTCAGCTGCCACACTCAGCAGATCCTCCAGCTGAAGACGATGTCCTCAGCCACAGCTCGGCTAGGTGAACAACTTAGTGATACACGAAAGTAAGCACGCAGGTCTAAGCACTGGTGCACTGACAGCTACAGATTCCTGTGTCCCAGTAGCACATCAATACTTTGGCCTAGAAATGGTTTCCCAGATAGCATCCTGGAGAGATGTGTCATAGCTGGTTCTTCCCAAAACGAGTGCCATTACCTGCTGCTGTGCTACACTGGGCCCGTGCCACATGGACCAGGCAAGCGTCAGGTCTGCCCCAAGCCTGCTGCTCCTGGAATCTCCCTGTCCGACCTGAGCATCGCTTGACACAGATCAGGGTGGGGAGAGTGCCATTGTCAGCCTACATCCTTACCACCCCTGGTTTTGCCTCATTAAGTTTGCTAAAGGTGTTTCTTTAACACTTAGCAAACTAGAGGTGTGTAGCTACTTACTCACACCATTTAACCATGAGCTCCAATCTTTAATGCCCTCCTCATACAATCAGAAAAATGACAGATTCTCAGCTGGGACTACAGCGTCCTATTCTGACAGCAATGATGAGGTTTGCTACCAAGCACTGGCACATCCAAAGACATTCTCCATCCACCAAAGCACCAAAAACAGGATCTACAAAACCTGGAGGTACCAGACGATTTCAGGGCCACCATTCAGTTACATTGTAAGCTGTATGAGCCATTGACTGATTTCTGTTGATGAAGGAAAGAAATACTACCAGCTGCCAACTTACTGCATTTTAGGCTGTTCAAACTCCAGTTCGCCACACCTCAATAAGGCTCTAGAGAAGCAAAATCTTTGTACCTCGCTGCTCAAGCCTGACTCCACAATTTTGGTTTAGCCTGTAGCCTGTGACTAAGGCATTCGGGCAGGACGAGTCATCCAACTCTGGCTGGCTGGGAATGATTTTTGGACTGCAATTCAGCCATTACACATTTACTTTAATGCAAGATGCAACACTAATTTTAGTTTGCATTAACCAAAGACACCACCCCCTTCCCCTTACAGTAGCACCTGATCATTCTGGAAGATATGAAAGTGCTTTATAAAGCTATTTCAATTCTCTCCAGAAGTGTTTTCATCTAGAGTTCACTTCCTATCTTTTTACTTCATTTTACGTTCTCTCAAGTGATTCTTTCTTTTAGAGGAAAGCTTTTCTCTAATGCCTCGCCATAAAAACACAAGCTGTTAACCTCTTAATGTTTGCTATTAACAGCTCAGCAGAGTATCGATCATACAAACGATGCTCTAAATACGGCAACTCAGGCCGATGATGATGACGACAACTGCAAGAGTAGGGTTATGTCTGTTGATTTTTTTCTAATGTGTTTGGAAATAGGTATTGCTTCAAGACAAAATTAAGCTAATCTCTCTACAAAGCTTTTTTTTTCAGTTATGTTAATTGCAGCTGCAAAGTTCCAAAGGTGACTTCCACCACCCTTCAGGCAGCACTGAACACCTTCCTCTGACCTGCAAAGGGTGCACGGATGGATGCTACAGCACAAAAGCTGAACCTTAAGAACGCCTCTTTCCGTGGCGGGTAGGAAAAACACTTGCACCGCTGAACCCCAGAAGCCTTCACTGCAGATCTAAACCCCCCTCATCGTTCTCTATGCGTTATTTACAGACGGGATCTCTCTCCCTTAGAGAGCTGTTATTCACCAGCCCTCTGCACCCCACCATGTTTTTAACTCAGATGCCCACTCTTGTTCCACCCCTCCCCTTCAATACCTGTGCTGCTGAAGCACTTTTCACACTGTATCTAACATCTACCAGCCCATAAAGCCTCCCTACACCGTGTATTGACAGCAAATGTAGATATTTTTCCAGCACAGCCCTGACTTCCTAATTTTTTTGAGCCTGCTTCTACACCCCCTTCCCCGTCTCCTACCACCACGGGCCCAAGACGCACAGCCCAGCACAGCTCAGCCTGCTCCTGGTTATCAAGGTTTGGATCTCACCGCGTGTTCCCCAGCTCTGCTAAAACGAGCATCAGCTACATCTCCCAGCTCGTGCCCTCAACCGGCAGCTCTTCCAGCAGAGAGCACAGCATGAAGCCCCCTCGGCTGGAGTGTTCCCAGCAGGAATTGCTGTAATGCCACCAAGAAGCCAGTGCACGGGGTCAAGAAAGCTCACGCACACCCCGCTGCTGGCATAAAATAACTCCTCATCACCCTGCCTTCGCCAAACGACACTGCCCCGTGCTCCGCCACCTTGGAGCCTGCTGCTTCCAATCCTGCGCAGTCACTGCACCACACAAACACAAACCACTGCACTTCAGCTGCTGAATCTTCTTCCTTCTATTATTTTATTTTTTGTTTTTAGTGTTCTAGAGAGTTTTTAAGGAAACTCAGTTGAGGCCAATTTCATTATACCTAACATGCATAAGTACTAAGGTAGTAATTTACTCATTTAAGAATTACTAGGGTGTCTTTCAGAGCCCCTCCCTGCCCAAGCCCTCACATAACATGACAATGAACATGTAAATTAGTAATTACACTCTCAGAAAGATGGTGGGCATTTCAAGCCCACTTGTGTGGGTCACAAGAGCCTTCCTTTTGTAGCTGTCAGTAAAGCCCAGATATTATCACCACTTCAGCGAACCCCCGGAACATCCTTGGGTGCAGTGAAGTTTATGAAAGAGCCGAAGCATGGTATTATTTTTAGAAACAAAAGCAGAATTATGAAGTGTTTTTAAAAAGAGTTGTCCGACACCCAACACATCCTCCAGAAAGGATGAACACACACTGCCGAGAGGCAGAGCTGTGCAGCTCAGTGTCACTCACTACATTCAATCATTTCCAGCTAAGAATTTGAGACATCTGGGCTACCACACTTCCTTCCCAGGGTCTCCTTACCAGCCGAACACACGCAGAGGTCTTAAATTCAGAGACAGCACGCAGACCCCGCGACGTACACGCTCCCCAGCAGTACGCTGCTGATGGTATCAAGACGCAGCTCAGCCTTCATTCTCAGTTTCCTTGTTACATTTCAGAGATGTTTTTGTGGTTTAATGAACCGAGAACTAGACTCAGCCTCACTCGGTGCTGCAAGAACAGTTCAGGCTCCTGGAGCCATTTCAAGAGATAGTCTGGCTGCAGAACACAACCCCGTCATCTGGGTCATTCGTTTCTAGGGCCTTAACACTGGGAGCTTGCTAACGAGATGTAGATTTTGCAAACTCATTTCTGTTTATACCACAATTTAAGAAAAAATTTACTATAAGAGTCATGAATTACTGCTCTGCAAGGCAATGGGCAGAGGAATAAAAGCACTACGCTACTCTCCATCTCCCTGCTGTGATGCAGCCGATGTCCAGCACCGGAGCTGCCCCGGGCCATTCTGCCGGTACCACTCGCCACTTCAGCAAGCCCGGACTGCACTTCAGGAATCAATGTGTTTTATTTCAACATCAGTTAAGGAATGAAAACGATCACAGGCTGGACACCACCGCGTGGAACAGGCTATGGAGAGCCAGCAGTGATAATCTGATTTCTCGAACGGGATAAAGAGATCATCTTACCTGTAAACACTGCCCGCCACACAAGTGATCGGGCACCTTTTTGAATACCTAAGGGATCTTATTTCTTAAATCTTCTTGTACAGGCAGGTTCAGTTAACCGGGCTTCAGGTTTTAACGTTGAACTTTAACTAAGAGGCTCAAGTGTCCAAGTCTGATTCTTCCTGAAGCGATTACTCTTAGCTGACATAATCAAGTCCAGCATTCAGCATGTCCTCCACCAAGCATTTCGCGTTTGCTCTGCTGTTTACAAAAGCTGCTCATTACATGGAAACACAGCAAGCACAAGGCATTAAAATCCAGCACCTGGAAACTCTCTTGGAAACCCACTGAAAGAATACAGTAATCACAGCAAGCTGGCACAAGGTAAAGGAAGATTTAGACACAGCAGCATTACAAGCCACGCTCTAGCTAAGGATGGGCACAAGAGCAACTTCTGGCACCCACCACCCAGGGAAGGCAGGCTGGTCACATGCCAACGACTTGCCAATTGATTTATTGTGGTTTAGCTGCTGGAAGAGACTTAGTGACACATCATTTCCCCAAACAAGCAGTGGCTAAAATAATTCTATCCAGATGAGAAGTGTAGAAGTATCCAAAGCAGACTGCTCGAGGTCGGTATTCTGCATCATGCGACCGCATATCACCACAGCACAGGGGTCCCAGGTGGGTACAGGCGGCACTGGAGTCAGTTTTTGGAATTATGACTTCAGTATGACATTCCAGCTCCAGTCATTAGACTATCCTCGGTAGACACTAGGTTCAGCCAGTTCTCAGCTGCTGTCCACCATTTCTTATGCCACCGTGGATAACAAACACTCGGTTTGGGTGTCAGCAGAAAAAAAACAAGCTGTGAAGTCACAGTATGATCTTCAGGCGGACACCACACAAGGTTGAGCATCTGCCAAGGGCGGTCAGCCGAGCACGAGTCGCTTTCTGGATGTGAAAATCCTGCAAGGTGACTCTGGTTCCCTCCCAGAGTTACAGAAGTAACCTGAACTCTTCCAGTGAAGTCTAGAATCTCGCATCTCTAAAGGGAATGGCTTTGCAACCCCAGCGTTCGGGTCCATCCTTTCATCTCCTGCTCCCCCTCCACCGGGTTCCCGGGACGTGCCGCACTTCCAAGGAGCCTGCGACACCTTGGAGGGAGACCCCGTCGCTTCCCGTAAGGCGATGCTTGGGCAGGAGCTCCGGCCCCACGGTCACAGGGTACAAATCACTTCCCTTTTCTCTGCGTAAGCAAAGCTAGGCTTGCACAAACAGGACTGCAGGGCTGGCCCAAAGGAACGCCTGCAGCTTCACTCATTTTGAGATAACGCTTCCCCTGCCATTGTAGCTGAACTAACCTGAGTGTTAAAAAAGCAGGTGAGAGAAAGATCCCAAGGCCATGCTGCTTTGGACACAAGCATGTTGCAGGGAGGGGACTTGTGGAGGGAATACAAACTCCTTCTAGAAATGATTTATAAAAATAAAAAGGCATTACGAAAAACACTCGCATCTTCTTACGCAAATGGTCCAGAACAATCAACTGATGAGCAGCAGCGCATAAAATGAACTCATGAAAGGTACAGAGTACAGCCTTTTTAGTTGAAGCTGGTTTTAAAAACCACAGCTATCTTCAAGTTTTGACCGAGTCTTCCTACCAATAACACTATTCTAGCTCTTAGAGGTGGATATCTGACACTTCAAAACACTAAAAAGCTGGCTCCTCACCACTTGTTCAAACATGGCAGCTCCTTTGCCCACAGAAGAGGCTAGGAAAAAGATGCATCAGTGACAGGGGTTGTGAACCTGGCATGCTTGCATATCAGCACTAAGCCAAGATGCATTAACCGATTTTCAAAAACACCTCTCAAATACTTCACTGTCTGCAAAGCTGCAAATAAGCTGTTATTTATCTCAAGCTACAGATAAACTGCAATAATACCTGGGTGACCAATCTGAATGGCAGTTATTTGCAGTCCTAACTTCAGGAGTTTCTGCAAGTACGCACATGTGCAGCGTTGGGAAAGGAAAGCACTAGGACAAGCAAAAAAGAAAGCGAATGTAATAAGAAAACAATTATTCAGCATGTTTCTTAAAGTGGCACTTCTATTCAGATGCAGCTCCATCTACGGAAAGGCAACCCCCACTGAGATCTCAGCTGCAGCGACACAGCCCAGCTGCTGGCTGTGCAGGTAGTGCTCCGACACCCGCCTCTGCCTGGCAGGACGAAGCCCATCACCTGGGGGAAAAACTCTCCAGACTACGCAAAGTGACATCAGTCCAAGGTTTACGGTAAACTTGGGAAAAGGATTACACCTTATCCAATACATTCCACCAGCCAGACCCGATGTGCAAGGAGGTGTGATTACACTCCACAAAAATATGATACAAGACCCTCACCCCCTGTCAAAGAGCAGAAAAAAAAGGCTGCCATATTGCAAGTTTGATTCCTGGCAAGAGCATTACAACTTGTGCTGGGCATTTCAGAGCGTCTAATGAAGCTACCATGGATAACACCATGGGAATAATGGTGTTTTTTTTAAAAAACAAGCTTTTTTTAAAAAAAAAAATTAAATAATTCCAAAGGACCGCATGTGCAGGAGGTCCACTAAAAGAAAAACAAGATGTTGGTATCTGCAAGGCTTCTGCGCTTTGGGGTATTTCACAAGAGCGCTCTGCTTCTCGCCCTCGCACCTCCCGTGGTTCTGGCGGGACAGAAGGCTGCCCCGGCAGCCGGGGCTCCGACACGCAGCCAGACCCCAGGCATCACGACCCGGCCCGCTTTGTCAAGTGCCAGCAGCAAACAAGGAAAAGCAGCCGAAACTTTGCTGCGAGCTGCCACACAGTGGCCTTTTGCTCCTTCACCCTTCCGCACCGCAGACTGTCTCTCCTGGGCTGCTGGTGGGAGCAGGAACCATCGGTCCAGCCTTCGGCCTCAGATGCGGACAGGTACAGGAACAGCCTTGCTCCCAAGCACCGACCTCACGCTCGTACATCAGAGATCATAGGCTATGGACCACATCGTCCCCTTTTTTTGTTAAAAACACCCCCAACTTTCTTCACATTTGCAAAAGCAAGCCAAGGAATGATAGAAAATTCAATCTTCTCCCCTACAAGCAAAGGAACTGAGCAGTGGTACGGAGGGGCGATGCCACGAGCTAACCCCACAGAGCATCTCTCCCTGCTGTGTCCCTTCCAGACCTTCAAACACAGCTTCCGGCCACACCAGCTGCTCCTGCAGGAAAACCACCATTGAGACAAACTTCAGCGGAAGAAACCGTCCTCAGACCCAAGAAAAAGGGCTGGCGGTATCGCAACGCGGAGTCAGTCTGTTCTGGTTTTACCCACTGAAGTGGGAGAGAATTAACCAAGCACAACACAGATTTTTTCAGACAAAATTATCTCTTGTAAGAAAAAAACTCAACCCTTCTAGTAGGCTGCATCCCCTGCACCAAAGGCCGCCTTTGGCACCCTGACAAGCCAGTACACAAAACAGATGAGCGCGCTCCTTTCTCAAAAGAGGGGACCAAAAGGAATCACAACAAGCCCTCTCAGGAAGAAATACATGCTGCAATTAAAGCCATAATAAAATATTAAGTCAAACTGCTAAAAATACACGCAGCCTTGCAGACCAAACTGCACACTTGGAGATGCCGAAACAAATAAAAGATAATATGGAGCACGAATGCAGAGTGCTGGGAAATGGTAAAAGAAATGTAATTCTGGGCACGATCCCCACAGGAGAGGGATCAGGGAAGATCGGGGGGGAAATATTAAGGAATTTGTGACATTGCTGGAAAAGCCTAAAACATTTCAGGTGGAGTGAAAGCTTTCTCTCCTGACTGTAAACAGAACGAAAGCCGTAAGAGATGTGTGATGGGGGTACAGCTGGAAAAAAGCCGCTTCCCTGCAGAAACACCTTTCATACAGTGTGGGTGCTCCTGAGCGCAGGCTGGGAGAACCTGCCCGGTCCCGACTGTCCAGAGGGCAGCGGCTCTCGGAGCGCTGCTCGGGCACCACGAGGACCCGCTCCATCTCTGACTGCAGAAAGAAACCCTGGGGCTGCCTGGGTGAGTAAGCAGCTTCTTGAACATCACCACCAGCAGAGGAAAAAGTCAACTGCTACACACTCTACTTCTACAAATGGTATTCGAACCATTTTATTTTGACAAAACAAAGCTGGCGAATGCCTTATTTTTTTCTCCAAAAGTCGAAGATTGCCATATTAACACCTGGGATGCAGCAGTCGCCCAAACACAAATACAGTCACTAATAGGAACTATCTGCTGACTGATAGAGGACAACGATTTGGAAGAGTTTTAGGACACTTTATTCTACCAACCAGGTATCAGCCTATACATGTAAAAGCTACATTTTTTTTTTTATTATTTTGCATATGTCGATATCCCCTAAGAAATACAACAGCAGCTCCTTCCCCAGCTCTACACGGCAACACCTAATAAAGTGCATTAAAATAACCAAACGGAACACAAATTCCTCGCAGCTTTTAGGAATCCACACACTGAGCTATCTCTTTGCAGTGCCAAGCCCCACTGCACGAGCTCAGCAGCACACGCCAAGTTTTAATGCTTTTCTACTAAAACAATCCCAACAGCCAGCCCCCATTTATCAGCGGATTGCCGTGATCATCATCTAGCAGAAAGAGGCTTTTCGAGCTAGGTGAGTAGACCCTGAGGCTCAAAAAAATTTTGCCTTAATACCTTTTTGTTCTCCTGGAGACAGTGCAGTCAACATTTAGCTACCCAGGTCTTTGAAATATGGCATACGTACTGTAGTTATAGATCCTGAAAGGTATTACGTATAACCATTCCCCTAAATTAGCGATTTTCTTCAGAGAAAAAGCTTTCATTCTGGGAGAAACATCCTTAACAGCCACCCTCGAGACCAGCTTTTCTGCTATAAACTCCATTCTGATTCCCGTTGCTGCCGGCTCTGCCGAAAGGGCCACGCAGATTCAGGCTGCGCCCAGGGCCGCCGCAGGCAGAGGCGACTGCCGAGGACGTCACCGCGGGCAGAGCTGCCCGGCCGCACACCGCGCTGCACCCGCAGCGACCCAGGCTTTGCTGCGGAACCGGCCAACACGTGAAACAGTTCCCCAGCACTAAGTCTCAGCTCGTGTTTCGTGATTTAATAAAGTAGGGATAATAAAGGGGCACAGAAAGTTGCGTGACTTGAAGGCCAAAAAAGGAAGCCAGATGTTGGCTAGAACTTCAAAGTTCCTATTCTCTTGTTTCTCTACTCAGCAGAGTGAATCAGAATGGTTTTAAAAAGGGTTTACTTTTGTTTTTCAACTACATACTTTAAGGGGATATACAGCAGGCTGACAGAGCTTCACACTACTACACCGCAGCGGTCTGGTTCTGATGCTACACATCAGCTGGCAGCGCCAGAGCAGGCACTGCCTGGGGAGGCAAGGGACAGCACGCTCCAGCTCCCTCTCGGTTTTAAAAACCGCCCCATGCTCCAGCTCCCGCTTGGTCCCAGAAACCTCCCTGTCAAGCAGAGGCCACCTCGCCACGCGCGAGCACCGCCTGCCTGCCCTGGCCCAGGCAGCATGCTCAGCTTTACCATCTTCTTCTGCATCTTCTGTTCTGGTGAGACGTAGCTCACCACCTCAGGACCAGGCAGCAGCAGCCCAAATGCGATTTAAACGTCTCTAGCGTGACGTGACAGCCAGGCAGAGGGGTTTTTGCAAAAGCAAGAAGCTGCCGCTGCCTCCTGGCTCAGCAGTGTCCTCAGCCACCTTTACAGCAGACATCAGGAGTGGTCCCACAACACGGGACTGGTTCACAGCTCACAGACCTCATCCAGCCTTGGGGCCACCAGCTCAGCTACACCGTCAGACACAATAAATGTGAGCTATTGTGGCCATTCAGCAGCAAGCTCCTTGGTAACCAAGAGTGCCAGAATAACCTATTGCTCACCAGCAATACCTGGCTAGGCATGCTGCGATCCAGACATACTTTATTCCTTAGCAAATGGAAGGCTCAGACCACCGTCACTTCTCCAAAGGAAGCTGTAACCTTAAGGAAATGACAGCACTTACTGCTAAGAAAAATTGGAAGGTGGTAATAGGAGCTATAAAATAAAAGCTAGGAGGCTGCTGTGGAGAACTCTGGAAGATTCCAGCTACGCATGCCTACTGCCTGCTTCCATTTTTGCAAGCTGTATTTGCCTCATCCAGAACAGGGACACAAGCTTCTTTGGGGCTGCTGCTACTTGTATTGCCTCCTTCCCACTTTGCCACACATTCATGAGGCCTGGTGGTAATCTGAAAGAAGTCTGACTTGTTTTGTAACTAAAGCCAACATGTTTGAGAAGCCTGTTTGCAGTTCTCTGACTGACGGCTGACTTCACCTTTCAATCTGATACCTAACACAACAGCATTTCCCGGAAGAAGTCCCTTTTCCCAAGCTCTTCTAGTTGCTGGCAGGACACAAATTCCAGATAACTGAAGAATACATTCTCCAAGAGGTATCACCCGACTTCCAACCTCACATGGGAGTTATGAATGCACTGGCCAGGTGACCGACACAGCTCAGGAGATCTTAACTGAGCTCGGACGGCTTCAGCAGTGGTTCATCTTTCTTAGTGGAAGCAGAAAAAAGGTGAAAGAATGAGTGATCAGACAAACGCCCAGCTTATTGGGATGCAGCACACAAATGCAGCACACAAATGCATTCAAGGATGGTTCCACTAACAGTATTTATTTGGGAGCTATTCACTAAAATCATTTAGAAATACCACGAAAGTTGACTACGAAACCATATTAACACTTTCTGCCCTATTAAAGAAGAGGAAAGCTTGAAGAGCGACACCCGAGCACCTACGTTGGAGCTAGCTGCTCTGTGTTTAGAGGTTAACTTGACTCCACAGAAACCCGCTTGAGAAGCCTGTGTTTTACAATACTATCTTCTCCATGAAGATATCATGATATCATCAGCACTGACACATCTTTTTCACAGAAAGCCACAAACTGGGCGCTGTACAAGAACCGTTTCGCAGCCACGCAGCGTGCACTAACAGTCTGACATGGCACAAGCACGCAAGAACCCCACACACACGGTACGACGACCAGAACGCTTGATGCAGCAGGGCTGCTCTTCACCAACACCTCAGAAAGCAAAAGAATGATTCAAGCTTCCTGTGAAACTAAATAGCTTTTTAACAGTGGCATAAGTTTTCCACGCCATCAGTGGCATCACAGCACACTGAACTGCCACCTGTTCTACGAGACGCGAACAGTTTCTGAGCACACTGCGCATCACTGGCTTCCCGTCCTCTTTCTAACTTCACAGCATGTTGTTCTCGTCATTCCTTCCCAGCTAGTCAAGCTCTAACTCATTACTGCTCGTGTTGCTTACGTCCGTCAGGATCCACCCACCTCAACTAATACAATCTGCTTCTGTAAGTCCGTATTTTTGACAGCAGAGCTGAATTGCATTTTACTTGTCCCCAGTATGCCTTACAGCATCTCATCTTCACGCTTTTCCAATTGTTTCCGAGAAGAAAGGTACACCAGCAGCAGAACATGCCCGTCTGCAAGCTCCAAGGAAATGGGAACACAAGGAATATCTTGCACAGCAGTCACATGGCAAGGTACAACAGCAAAGCCTGCAGTACAGCCCAGCGACCGCTTCTCCACTTCCAAAGCCAGTATTCTGCTTCTATTTGAACCAAACATTGGATGTTCAAGGAAAAAAAGAAAACAAGGTGTAAATCTGCAAGCTGAACGTGCATCTGTACGCAGGCAAGGGAAGAATTAAGAAGTCCTTTTGCCACCTGCAGTTATTACTGCACACCCTGAAGCACAACACTCTGGAACCTCTGCCCAGGCGCAGAGCTACAGTTTGTTATGTACCACTGGTCTCCCAAATCCTCCAAACTCAATCACAGCATTTATTCATCTTTGTGAACCAGGGGTGTTCACCTCAGTAATATCACCCTTTGTTCCAGCTTTGGCTGAAGCTAAGCTCAGCAAGACCTGGGCATTTGGCAGACGAGCCAGGCAGCAGGTACACCCCTCACACGCAGGCCCAGTGGGCATCTATCGAGGGGACCGTCTCCCACCCCACCAGACACCATGCGGAGCAGCAAAGCCTCTCAAAGGACGAACAGGATTCAACTTCAACGGGCTGCAGGGAGCGAGGTTTCAACAAACTGGCAGCAGACGGTGCCAGGAACCCAGCAGGCGCTCTGCAGATGCGATCACTTCAGCCCTTGGGTGAAGAAATTCACAACCGCAAACTAAGCTCCCCGCGTCCCAAAGAAAAGGGGTGCGAGGCCTGAGCCCACATTACCCAAGGCAGCTTACGCCAGAAAGCAGTCGAGAACTGGATGGGCCACCACCGCCTTCGCCCAGCGGGATGCGGGGCGAGACCGGGGCTGCCGAACGCATCCCCCCGCTCGCTGCCCCGCTGCCAGGGAGCGGCCGCGCTTCGCCAGCCCGACGGATTTCGGGGGGTGAGGTCTCCCCGCAGACACAGCCGGGGAAAATTCCGAGGGGCAGCTGCGAGCTAGCGCTGGGTGAGGCAGCGGCCGGCAAGACCACCGTCCCCAAGGGGGGATCCCCCCCGCGCCCTGCAGACGGCTCCTCACCGAGAGAAAAACAGCTTGTGCAAACCGACGCAGGCCGCAGCCCGCCCGGTTCGGCCCGGCGGGGCTGTGCAGGCCGCCCGCAGGCCCCGGCCGGGCCGCTCCCCCCGCGGG
>Ga0065711_1008399_pt1 | contig 13579 bp, 14 predicted proteins | sample Hoacrofraction12_FD_59098 | JGI IMG/M metagenome (GOLD analysis project Ga0065711, IMG submission 59098) | Hoatzin crop microbial communities from Cojedes, Venezuela - Epithelial fraction 12 v2 (version 2) | ecosystem: Host-associated > Birds > Digestive system > Esophagus > Crop | place... | reverse complement strand
AGACCGGGCCCAGTACTGACCCCTGGGGGACACCACTAGTTACCGGCCTCCAACTAGACTCAGCGCCGCTGATGACAACCCTCTGAGCTCTGCCATTCAGCCAGTTCTCTATCCACCCCACTGACCACTCATCTCGCCCACACTTCCTGAGCTTCCCTAGGAGGATGTTATGGGAGACAGTGTCAACAGCCTTGCTGAAGTCTAAGTAGACAACAACTACAGCTCTCCCCTCATCTACCCAGCCAGTCATACCATTGTAGAAAGCTATCAGACTGGTCAAGCATGATTTCCCCTTGGTGAATCCATGCTGACTACTCCTGATAACCTTCTTTTCCTCCACTTGCTTGTTGACGACCTCCAGGATAAGCTGCTCCATCACCTTTCCCGGGATGGAGGTGAGGCTGACCGGCCTGTAGTTTCCTGGGTCCTCTTTCTTGCCCTTTTGAAAGATTGGAGTGACATTGGCCTTTCTCTGATCCTCAGGCACCTCTCCTGTCCTCCAGGACCTCTCAAAGATACATTGTGTCTTGTCCACAAGGATATGTTCATTAATAAAGTCATCTTTGTGGTTTTCTTTCTGATAACCTCAGATAAGGTGCTCTGCGAGTGCCTCAATATATGCATTTTTCAAGCCCAAATGCAATTTTTCTGTCTTTTTTTCAGCATACTTCCAATATTTCCTCAACATTGAAAATAAAGTGGACATCAGATGAACGTCCTTCCTATCTGTGCAACATTCTAGGTAGTTCTTTCGCTCCCTAGGCCCCAAACTTTAACTCCCTGTTCCTCTGCTTGTGCTTGCAATAACTTCATTAATCATTCCCTCTGTGGCTGTACACTGAGACTCTTATACTGAATGGTTTATCTGCTGTAAGCCCAGGGTCTTTTCAAAATCCTTACTTTCCCAGGACTTACACCCCCACACTACTTGAGTATGGCTGATGCAGGATCTTGCACTGAACTGTGTTTAAGCACACATTAGGAGGAACCAGTCTTGTCAAGCAATCAATTGCTTTGCTTTCTATGACTGCCCTGACCTCAGCACGAGTTAACACTTCACCAGTTTTTGTGTCATCTGCAAAATTTTATCACGCTTACTTTGACTTTATTGCCAGATGACTGAAGAAGATGTTGAAATCCTAGGGCTTAATACTCATCCCCAAGAAGCCATCCTGAAACACTCTCTTCAGTGGTTTTTCTGACAAGGGTGTTCTGAGATCTGCCAGCAAGACAGTTCCTAATCCAGGTTATGCATGGGTTTACTCATACGTTACAATGCTCATTTTAAATGGCAATGATTCAAGTTAGGTGAATTAGGTGAAGTCCCTGGTGACGTGAAATAGGGAAACATGGCACCCATTTTTAAAAAGGGTAGAAAGGAGGACCCTGGGCACTACCAACCTGTCAGCTTCTCCTCTGTGCCTGGGAAGATCATGGAACAGATCCTCCTAGAAGCTATGCTAAGGCACATGGAGGACAGGGAGGTGAGTCATGACAGCCAGCACGGCTTCCCCAAGTGCAAGTCCTGCCTGACCAACATAGTGGCCTTCTACGACGGAGTGACTACATCAGTGGACAAGGGAACAGCTATTGATGTCATCTGTCTGGACTTCTGTAAGGCCTTTGACATGATCCCCCACAACATTCTTCCCTTTGAATTGGACAGATAGGAATTTGATGGATGGACTGTTCGGTGGATGAGGAATTGGTTGGATGGTAGCATCCAGAGGGCAGTGGTCAACAGCTCAATGTCCACATGGAGATCAGTGACAAGTGGTGTCCCTCAGGGGTCCGTACTGGGACCAGTGCTGTTTAATACCTTCATCAATGACAGCGTTTGCAGATGACACCAAGCTGAGTGGTGCGGTTGACATGTCTGAGGGACGGGATGCCCTCCAGAGGGACCTGGACGAGCTCAAGAAGTGGGCCCATGTGAACCTCATGAGGTTCAACAAGGCCAAGTGCAAGGTCCTGTACCTGGGTCGGCACAACCCCTACTATCAATACAGGCTGGGGGATGAAGGGATTGAGAGCAGCCCTGCCGAGAAGGTCTTGGGGGTGCTGGTGGATGAAAAGTAAGATGTGAGCCAGCAGTGTGCACTCGCAGCCCAGAAGGCCAACTGTATCCTAGGCTGCCCAAAAAGAAGTGTGGCCAGCAAGTGAAGGGAGGTGATTCTGCCCCTCTACTCCACTCTGGTGAGACCCCACCTGGAGTCCTGCATCCAGCTCTGGAGCCCTCAGCACACGAAAGACATGGACCTGTTGGAGAGGGTCTGGATGAGGGCCATGTAGATGATCAGAGTGCTGGAGCACCTCTCCTATGCGGAAAGGCTGAGAGAGTTACGGTTGTCCAGCCTGGAGAAGGGAAGGCTGCAGGGAGACCTTATTGTGGCCTTTCAGTCCTTAAAGGGGGCCTATAAGAAAGATGGGGACAGACTTTTTAGCAGGGCCTGTTGTGATAGGACAAGGGGTAATGGTTTTAAACTAAAAGAGGGTAGATTTAGATTGGGTAGATTTAGATTAGACATAAGGAAGAAATTTTTTACAATGAGGTTGGTGAAACACTGGCACAGGTCGCCCAGAGAGGTGGTAGATGCTGCATCCCTGGAAACTTTCAAGATCAGGTTGGATGGGGCGCTGAGCAACCTGATTTAGTTGAAGATGTCCTTGCCTGGGGGGTTGGACTAGATGCCCCTGCAGGGGGGTTGGACTAGATGACCTTTAAAGGTTCCTTCCAACTTAGACTATGCTATGATCAAGTCTTATGAAGTCTACAACTGTAAAAACTCTACAGCTACCCTACCAACACCATTTGTGATTTCAGTGAAGGATTACGTCAAGGATTTACTAAAACAAACAAAACCACCCCAAAAAAACCCAACACAAAAAACACAAGGGAAAAACAAACCCCCAAACCAAATGTTGTAACTGCCAGTAACTAACCCTCTACCTCTAGATTCCCTACGTTTTCTCAGTTGCCCAAGGCACGTCCTGGCCTACGTTTCCCAGGTCTTCTTGGCTGCTGCTTTGCTCCTGGACAACTGTGCAAAACTAATATTCTTCCAGTTGCCTTTGAATACCACAAACATTTCACATATGCTGAAACTTAACATCAGAAGATTTAAATCCACCAGTCAAGCCTTTGAGGATGATTAAACATGAGGTATCCAGGCCTGCTGGCTGTAGATTTTTAGACAACACATCCCAGAAGGCTTAGGTTCCTTGGTGATGCCTGGCTCAGAGGGCAGCTCTGCCCCTCTCCAACCCACTAACAAGCACCCACCGCGCTTTGCTAGCTTGTGCTTTTGCTCATGCGCTTGTAAGGCTACTACATCCCAAACCACTCATGCAGCACAGCTCTGCACTGCACTCCTGCTGGGCATCACCTGATAGTGAATTACAGCCCATCTTATCTCAATAAGGAAGGGGGAAATAGGGTCAAGACTGAGTTATTGGTAACTACAGTCACGGCAACTCTTGTGCTCCAGCAGAGACTTTCTTATGGATCCTCCCTGAGGAGCTTGAGGGAGGTGGAGCCTCTGCTAAGTGTGAAAGGAGTCATGAGCTCTATGGCCCAGCCCAGCATGAAGGATATTTCAGTACCTGGAATTTGGTCCAGCAGCTGGGGCTGCAGAACTGGTAGACAACCCGGTCTGTCTTGTTGTAATAGCAGGGTTCAGATAAACTCTTTCTGCAGAAGCTGCAGGGTCTAGGGGGACCTGATGAAACAGACAGGAATTGGTGAGGGCAGCAGCACAGGACGTGGGACTGGATTCTGAGGATGTCATGCAAGCTACTCACTCATCCTCAGTCTGTCAAGCTATTACCAAAAGTAAGGGACAAGAACCTCAGGAAACTAAGAGCACCAGATTCTGCTAGGACAGAAATGTTAAAACACGGATGGAAAGCAGAGTGGTTCAAGGAAGTGACACTGGCTCTACAGGAATTCNGACAAAACAGTCTGCAATACTTCCACCAGAGACCATACCCNTTCCTGGACACCCTGGTACCCTGTGTAATGTAAAGGGCAATCCCAGCACAGTACAGCACTACAACTGCTTCTTGCATTCTCAAGAACAGCAATGTATGCTACACCTCAGTGTTAAGATATCTATGCTGCAAGNGTCCCTCCCTCTTGAAATCTCCTTTCACTTGTCTCACTGNACTCCTCCCCAGGCAAACGACGTGCCTTCTTTCCAGTCTCATCCATAAGCAGTAAATAGTACCAAGAAAGGAGTTAGAGTGTAGAGGTGACTGATTCCCTATATGTAGGTGCTCTTACCAACCAAGCCTGACTGCTTCACTTTGTGGGAGGTAGTGCAGCAAATGGAGCAGAACAGGCCCATCTTGCCACTGCGATCCACGTTGGGCAGCATGTCAAAGTTCTTGCACAGCGTCTTACACCACATGCACGGGTAGACCCGAGTGTTCTTCTGCAAACATAGAGCAGAACAGAGCTGCCAGGGAGACCATCACAGCTGGTGAGGTCCCAGCCTCATATCCCACTCCCCTACTGTATCCACCATTGGGCAGCTCTCCTGCAGGGAACACCTCATGCCAGAGCCAGGCTCATAGTCTGCAGATTCAGGTGGTGGCAGCAAAAAAGGCTGCCTTCTGCACTTCACCTTCTTATTTCTAGGGTACTGTGGCAATCTCATCAAGACAGTTAAGTGAAGCCTGCTCAGGCCAGAGGAACATATCCAGCTAAGCTTTGGGGAGACACCCAAAAGAAGCCAGGCCATACTGACTGCATATACCAGTGTCGCTGCACAGTCAGCTTACTGAGTGCCTGACCCATGCTTCGGTGCAAGATGGGCCCCATACAGAATAAATAAATGCTGTTTGCCACTTCAAAATTTCTCCATAGCAATTTCTTAAATGTTTTGTCAGCAATAAGAGGCCAAGGGGATTCGTCACCTGCTATTGCACAAAGTGCCCTGTGCCACACCGAGCAAAGGACTGGTGTGTCCACGGAGACCTCCCACCCCAGGCAGGTAACTCCACAAACCTTCTTGTAACTGTTGAGACAGGCAGAGTTGCAGAATCGTTTTTGCTGGCCTTCATGGAAGAGGTACTCCAGGGGCAAGCCCTTGTTGTAGATGTAAAGTCCACAGTTGTCACAGCAGTTAGTTTTCAGCCCCTTGGTGGCCCGGAACTTGGTGAAGCAGGCATCGCTGCAGATGCGGTGAACCACGTTCCCATTGCTGACCTCATGCTGGATCTGCAGAAACATCATTGCTGTCACTTCCCTAAAGCACCATGTGCCTCCTTCTGACATCTGTGTACCACTACTGCCTCAGTCCTTGGGATAGCGAGCTGTTACACTAAAACTCGAGCAAGTGCCGTACTGGAAGCTGGTGTGGACTCCGGCTGGCCGCCCTCACCAAAAGTCAGCAGAGCAATTGGGAGAGCAGAGTGGCAGAAGCCATGAACTTCAGGGCAGGGAGAAGCAGAAGCCTTATTCCTTCTGCTGGGATAAGGGCTGGTTCACAGCAACTAGGAAGGACCTGGGAGTGAGCCCAAACCAGCTCCGGGGCTGAGGCCTCAGACCATGAGAACCTGGCAAACGCCCTGCGATGATCCCAGGCATGGCAAGGTGCTGCAGATCACAAGCACTTCATCCAGGACATGGGAAGGACAAGGGATTTGTTTACCTCGCCAGGTTTGTGGCAGACGCTGCAGCGGCTGGTGTCCGAGGCATCTGCAGACTGAGGTGCTGGTCTGTGTTGCTGGGCCTCGTAGAGGGAGAGGCAGACAGAGGTGCAGAACTCGTGGAAAGAGCCACCTGAACCGATCTGGGCGACCACAGAGTCCTTGGTGTTCCAGATCTCCCTGGGGATCAAGAGGAGATATCTTAGTGCAGGGACACACCAGTCCTGCCACCGAAGCGACAGGAAGACACACTGCAATACATGGGACTTTCTGGTGTCCCAAAATGGTGGCAAGAACTCTCTCACAGCAGCTTCTGTCCCAGCCCAGAGGGGTGGTGCCTGAAGATGGAGCATGCTGGAGGTTGTTCTGAGAGGAGGCTGGGATATGGGGCATTAAGCCTAGGGACAGGCAGGGAAAGGCAATAATGTGAAGGGAGCAGGGAGGTGTAGGGAGCATGGGATACGTTGTGTGTGAAGGAAGACAAGGGGTAGCAGCTGGCAGTGGGCAGGAGTGATGTGGGTGAGTGGGAAGCATGAGGGTCACAGGAATGGGAATGGCAGGCAGAGCTGTGGGGCAGGTGAATAGGGTCACAAGCATGGGAGCACCGAGGAAAGGAGAGTGAACACACACTTTTTACAGAAGGTGCATATCTTCTTGCCAGGTGGTTTTTTTGAGAAGGTGGTGAGACATGAGCTGGAGCAGAAGAGCTGAGGGAGCCCTTTACGCTGGTAGGCAGTTTGGCCCTTCTGCAGTGGGGTCCGGCAGTTGGCACAAGTCATCTTGGTGACAGTAGAGCGGGCAGCTCGCTGAGCCATCTGAGTGCGTAAAGACATGCGAGTTGAGCGTCGGGTACGAAAAGGAACAAAATCCTCATCATTGGGATCATCCACCATTGCATCAGAGTCCTCATCAGACACTGGAACTGCAAAGCAGCAGAGAAAGATACACAGAAATCCCTCATTAGCAACTGAGACAGAGACCTCTGCCATGAGACACATGCTGAGGCTTTCTGGGGTCACCTTTCTGGAGTCCCTCTACATGTTTTGTACCTCTCTGGGTGGAATGATAAAGGGACCCTTAAAAAATACTCTGTTGGAACTGGAGATGAGTCAGCAGGTCTTTAAGCAAACTGGGCTTAAGTACAATTCCTCTCTGGGAAGTCATGATTTGCCAAGGTTGAGCAGAAGCCCAAAGTGTGAACATTTACAGCAAAAAACCCTCCAAGAACCTGTAGACCTTAAAGGGAACAAACTGGATCACCAGTCTCCAGCACAGGCTGCACAGACAGGCAATGAAGGAGCAATACACAAATACTAGGGAATGGCAGGGTGACACTCAACATCTCAAAGAACAAAGAATTCATGTACTTCTGCAGGAAAATCTCCAATCCCTCAAACAGTTTGCTGCCATAGAGACAGCCTCCTGGCTGAGGAGATGGAAGATGGATTTCCTGGGAACAACCCCAGAGTCTCATCCTATTACTTGGTGCTAGGTATCCACACACCACTGTGAAAATGCCACAGTCCTCCCTTCAACCTAAGTGCCCTGACAAAGCAAGGCAAGTACCCCAGGATGAAGACTCACAGGGTGAAGAGACCTGTCCTCTGTGAGAGGAAAGTCAGCACAGAAGCTCCAGAGTTTCCACCTTACTCACACCATGAACCACCTGCCCACAACGGGACTGGGCCCAGCTCTCTGGCTGAAAACAGGCATTGGCCAGCCCTGGTTACTCACTGCTCTCAGAGGAGTTCACAGTTTCAGGCCTGGCAGTTTCTGATCTTCTGGCTCGTTCACTTCTTTTCTGCTCCTAGAAGACATTCAGAAAATACTTGGGCTAACCATCTGTTAGGACAACCATGGATCAATATCCCAGGTCATGGTGGAGTTCCAACTTCTGGGATCCACTTTCCCAGTAACTAGGCTGAAAACAGATAAAACTCCATGGATACCTGACCAGAGTTGTCAAGATGGGGGAAAGGGGGAAGTAGGCTTATGAGAATGACATTCCAGCTGGGGGTAGCAGGGACACACTGAAGCCACATGACAGCACAGTGGCAATGCGCAGGGATCACTCCATCACAGGAGACACGCAAACTCCTTCCCAGACAGGTGACGAGACAGCCAGTGTCCCTTATGGAGTTAGACAACAGCCAGTCACCCTCTACGCTCCTGTAGCATATGTACTTGACTGCATTCTCCTCACCTTCTCAGTTGGCAGCTCACTTCCCTTCCCAGACTGGCCTTCTCCTGGAACAGAAGCACAGAAGAAGCTTGCATCTAACATCTTGCTTTTCTCCAACAGAAGAGGATAGTTGTTCTTCAAATGCAGCCACCCTTTGGGGTAATCTGCACATGAAGCCTCAGACAGTCCTGGCAGTGACCAGACACAGGAAAGTCCTAAACCCACCACCTACAGTTAGAGATCCAAACCCACAGCGTGGGAGGAGCCCTGTACGGAAGAGACCTCCCTGCATGGGAGAGGCATGCTGGGCAGTTACGTCCAACTGCTTCTGACTGAGACTGAGCATCTCCTGAGGATGGCCAGCCTGGGTAGAGAGACTTTGTCTATTGGAAACGCCTTCTCCTGGTGACCCTCAGTTCCAGCAAAGACTCCAGTGATGAAAAGCATGAGCTAAGCTGATGTGCAGCCGCAGCTTTATCAGGGAAGCTCCTGGCTGACACAAGCATTGAAAACCAAAGCCAAAGCTACGAAAGCCAGAGCAAGAGCTCATGTGCACCAAGGGAGCAGCTTCCGGAGCATATTCCCTGTAAGCAAGATGCTTTACCCAAATCTAGCCCATCACCAGCATTGACAATTTCCATAGCAGGGGACAATGGGAAAAGTTGGAGTGCAAAACAGACTCCACCTTCAGCAATGTGCAGCAGGATGACCTCCTGAGCAAAAGGAAGCCATGTTCTGCAGAGCTCACAACCTACCTGCTCGTGATGAGGCTTCCTGTGCTTTCAGTACATTACTTTCTTTAAGCGAGTTGTTCCCACTATCATCCCCTTCCCCTGTCTGGATTTCCTCTGTGGGCTCAGGGGGCAAAGCTGCAGTACCGTTGTCCGGGCTCAGTTCTACCTCTGCTTCCCCTGCCAGACCTTCCCTCTGCATGGGTGAGCTCTTCCTCGGTGCCTTCAACCTTGTCTTCTTTGTCTGTTTAAGACTGAGCTGTGGAGGGGGCACTGGTGGATTTGAGGACTGTGCTGTGATTTCTTCTGTGGTTGGGGCACTGCTGAGGTCTCCAGAGTCAGGAACAGGCTGTTGGGGCGATTCAGGGGCATTGTCATCAGATAGTGCAGGAATAGCAGCAGCACCATCTCCCTTTAGGTCCCCAGAATCATTTTTTGGTGCATCTTCCCCTTCTTTCCATGTTTCTGGAACAAGGGCTTCTCTAAAGAGGGCAGAGGAGTCCACTGGTCCATCCTCCACATCCTGGGTAGGATGTGCCTTATGCAGCCCACCCAGACCCTCAGATTTACCTAGTTCCATCAAGTCAGCAGTTTTATCCAAGTCATCTAAGACATCAGGTTTCTCCAGCATATCCAAGACACTAGGTTTATCTAGAACAACATCGTTTGATTTGTTTAGTTCAGACAGGCTGTCTGCTTTTACTACAACATCCAACTCCCCATCTGCAGTCATTTTCTTGGACGGATCCCAGTCAGGGGGCTGATGAACTGAAACTTCCTGGGTAGAAGCTGTTTGTGAGCCCAGGAGATCTTCCCCAAACTCCATGTCAGCAGGGAGATCACCAATAAGTGGTTTGTCAGGCAAGGACAGGGGGTCCAACGATCCCGAAAATTCACTGGAATTCATTTAGAAGATGGCAACTGGAAATGAGAGAGAGAGACTTGCAAGTTCATAAAAAGTAGTCTAACACAGCACCTGAATTCTCCACTTTTTTGAACACTGTTGGAGTAAAACAAGGCCCAGTAACACTGCTAGCCACAACCAGGATACCAGCAGGTCAATCACGTCTACTTGTGAGGTTACAGAACTCCAAAGCCAAACAGCTGGAGCAGGACACAGCAGTTCGGTATAGCAGACCTTTGGGAACTCTACAGCCTCCACACACCTCACCACAGCACCGCAAATGGAGTTACTTTTGCTAAATGACACAGCAGAGTATCAGAAATGACTCGACTACCAATTCAGGAGGCTTCACACAGCTGTTCCGTGGTGTTTAATACCCCTTCCCTGCCTTCCTCTCTCTCCCACCAAACCCAAACAATCTGGTTTGTCCTTTCTTCTGATGTGTTCTCGTGGAGCTAACACATCTTTTGTTTTTAAAATATCTCTTCTCTTAAACACAGAGGCAGAAAGAACTCCTTTACAGCTCTGTAGCTTGTGCCTTAAACAAGATACAAAATGACAAGATGCATGAATTTTGTCAGAGGAGAGATACAAACCATGTTACAGTATAACTACAGCTACAGCTCAAAAAATACGTGGGCTAATATTCAGACACAGAACAATCGGAAAAGCTTAAGTTAGAACTAGGAGGAATTCTGGAGAACGGCAAGAAGAAAGGTGGTAAAGCCCATGATGTTAAAAGCAGTTATAAGAGGAAGAACAAGTAGCAAACTAGACACGAGCATGCAATGCAAAGTCTGGAAAACATACCAGTGTGACTTTGCAGGGCACAGACAGCACACTTGCCCAGGAAGATGAGATGCTGATCACGAACACTGGAGGGACAAAGTTACAGCCCAGCTCCTCCTGGTTGACATTATCATAAGACAGAAAGGGCAAAACTGATATGAGGCGAGTAAGCATTTACAGCAATATTGTCTAAAAATGAATTATACCCCCACAAAGATATAATGGTTGACAAACCTGAATAGGGAAAGGGAAAAGGAGCTGGAGTCTACAAGTGGTGAAGCAAAGTAAGACTTGAAGTAGCATCACGTTCCCAAAACATGCTGTAAGTAGACACCACAAGGAAGTACTAGAATCAAAAGATGTGGCACCAACCTATCCCCTACTATTAGAGTCATTCTAATTCTAAATTTGGCACTGTTTTAAGCCCTGAAGCAGCAGATTCAGTATTCCTGTTTATTGGGGCTTACTACGGGCATAACCCATCTATATCAATGAAGGAAGAATCCTGAAATAATTTCAGTGGTGATAGATGATTAATTCTTCCTTTACATTCTTCTCGCTGAAAGGATAACCAAGTCTAACTCACAGACTGTTTACTCAGAACTAAACAGGACATATTTGGACAGAGAACGTACCCAACTTCTGAAATTCATTTAAGCAGGAGTTTAGGGCATCATACCTGACAGCTGGAGTTCAAAGTCACAGCATCCTTATTTTATCTAAAAACACAGCCACATTTTCTGTTTCAGGGCAGATATGCGCTGTTCCCACAATCACAAACAGAAACTACAGAAGATGTAATCTTCAGAGATGCTCATCAGGTTTCACCACTAAAGACTTCGGTGATTCCATTCACTTCTTTAGTTACAGAGCAGCCAAAGCTTCTATAATGAGCTAATTCCAGAGCAATACAGAATCTAATACATGTTTTAGGGTGGCTGACAGAAAGAACAAAGTGAAATAGAAAGACATCTGAAAGAAAGTTCATAAGGATTTGAAGCAGGTGAGAACCCTCCCAACACGATAAATACAGTTTTTCTGCTGCTCGGAGTACAAACAATGCCTCCTTCTCAGAGATGTCCCCCACCTGGATTTCCAGACAGATAGCAGACCTTATAACAATAAGCAGCAGAAAGGTCAAGCCACTCGGATGAATAAGGAAAGTTTATTTATAGGTATACTTCACAGGACTAACATACTCCTCAAATTCACCTTCGGACACTTTGCACAAGTCTGCAATGAACCACAGTGGTGATTCTCTGACAGTATTTGCCACTTTCAGCTGTCCTAATCTTTGCTTGGTAGAAACAGACCCTGGGAACAATTTTGGAGCATAAGAAATCCATTTGGGCATTCCTTCACAGAGGATAATGCAAGCAATAGTTAATTTATGAACTTGCTGTGCTACTCATGTGCTCTACAAATAGATCAAAACCATCTGGTTTCAATAGTGCATACTTTAACACTGCTTTCAAGCTTTGGGTGCAAGAGCATTACGATGCAAGGCAAGACTCTGACAAACTTAATGGTGACAACATTGACCAACAAAATGGTCTTAAAGATTTCTGCAAATTGAGTCAACTCCAAAGTATTGGTGTGTGGTTGGGATAGCTACACAGATCTGTCTGAAGACCCAACAGTCCGCAGTAAGGCCACTCACTTGCATATTCTGGTTGGAAGCATGGCACTTGCCCTGTGTGTTCAAGGTCCTGTCCACTTTCACCAGCTCTGTTGAATCCCCCCAGCAGAACAGCTCACATGTTCTGGAGAATGACCCAAAACTTCTTCTTCGGATGTGCAAAGCTAAGGACTGCTGCAGTCAGTCAAACAAAATGAACATGTATTCAAATTCTCCATTCCTATTCACACCAACAATGGATACCTGGGGAAGAAGTATAAGAAACATAACTAACAGGATGTTCCTCTTCAGCACATCCTTCGGCACAGTGCCTGAGGACTGGAGAAAAGCCAATGTCACTCCAGTCTTCAGAATGGACAAGCAGGAAGACCCAGGGGGGTCCTGGCCAGCCTCACCTCCATCCCCGGAGAGGTGATGGAGCAGCTCATTCTGGATGTCAGCTTTAAGCAAGTGGAGGAAAAGAAGATGATCAGGAGTAGTCAGCATAGATTCATCAAGGGGAAATCATGCTTGACCAGTCTGATAGCTTTCTATGATGGCACGACTGGCTGGTCAGATGAGGAGAGAGCAGTGGATGTTGTCTACCTAGACTTCAGCAAGGCTTTTGACACTGTCTCCCATAACATCCTCCTAGGGAAGCTCAGGAACTGTGGGTGAGATGAGTGATCGGTGAGGTGGACAGAGAACTGGCTGAATGGCAGAGCTCAAAGGGTTGTCATCAGCAGCGCAGTCTCGTTGGAGACCTGTAACTAGTGGTGTCCCCCAGGGGTCAGTACTGGGCTCAGTCTTGTTTAATTTCTTCATCAATGACCTGGATGAAGAGTTAGAATGTACCCTCAGCAAGTCTGCTGATGGCACAAAACTGGAAGGGGTGGCTGATACACCAGCAGGCTGTGTTGCCATCCAGCGAGACCTGGACAGGCTGGAGAGTTGGGCAGAGAGGAACCTGATGAGGTTCAATTAGGGCAAGTGCAGGGTCCTGCACCTGGGAAGGAACAACCTCATGCATCAGTACAGGCTCGGGGCTGACGTGCTGGAGAGCAGCTCTGCGGAGAGGGACCTGTGTGTCCTGGTGGATGACAAGTTGACCATGAGCCAGCAGTGTGCCCTGGCTGCCAAGAAGGCCAATGGTATCCAGGGGTGCATTAAGAAGAGTGAGGCCAGCAGGGCAAGGGAGGTTCTCCTTCCCCTCTACACTGCCCTAGTGAGGCCCCATCTGGAGTACTGTGTCCAGTTCTGGGCTCCCCAGTTTGAGAAAGATGAGGAACTACTGGAGACAGTCCAGTGGAGGGCTACGAGGATGATGAGGGGACTGGAGCATCTCTCCTACAAGGAAAGGCTGAGGGAGCTGGGCTTGTTCAGCCTGAAGAAGTGAAGGCTGAGAGGGGACATTATAAATGCTTATAAATATCTTAGGGGCGGGTGTCAAGAGGATGGGGCCAAACTCTTTTCGGTGGTGCCCAGTGACAGGACAAGGGGCAACGGGCACAAACTGAAGCACAGGAAGTTCCATCTGAATCTGAGGAAGAACTTCTTCACTCTGAAGGTGACAAAGCACTGGAACAGGTTGCCCGAACAGGTTGCCCAGAGGCGTTGTGGAGTCTCCTTCTCCGGAGATATTCAAGACCCGCCTGGACAAGGTCCTGTGCAGCCTGCTGTAGGTGACCCTGCTTTGGCAGGGG
>Ga0065711_1045276_pt1 | contig 13580 bp, 8 predicted proteins | sample Hoacrofraction12_FD_59098 | JGI IMG/M metagenome (GOLD analysis project Ga0065711, IMG submission 59098) | Hoatzin crop microbial communities from Cojedes, Venezuela - Epithelial fraction 12 v2 (version 2) | ecosystem: Host-associated > Birds > Digestive system > Esophagus > Crop | place... | reverse complement strand
CCCCCCAAGCCTCTCAGTAGTCTTGCAGGAAAATCTGGGGATCTGCCTCTTCTCTACTTGGCATCAGGGACAATTGCTGGCTATGCCTATTTTAATGCCTAAGCTACACTGCCCTGCTCATGCTGAACACGGCAGCTCTATTCCGTCCTCAGCCCTGGTTTCCTGCCTAGACTAACCTAACTCTGGTTCCAGCAGGCATCCTCTAGCACAAGCTCTTCTTTTTAAGAAGAAATGATGCTTGAGTGGATTACAAGCAGGTGATGGCAGGAAAGGGCAGATGGCAGATACAGGGAGCAGCTGCCACTACCAGCAAAAATGGTAAGGCAAGGTCACTTCAGGAACTCTAGTCATAGCTAGAAATACTAGAATATTAGAATACATCTGTCTGTATGACTTGAAGTGGGTTATCAAAGTAATCATGTTATAAAACTTAAGGGCAGCTGGATTTAGTAAGAAGCTGCCTAAAGGAATAACAAGGTAGCCAAAGCACAGATCTAAATGTCTTGTACTCTTACATATTTGTTTCTGCTGTGTAATTTCTATGTCACAACATGTTTAACTCGCTTTGAGTACACCATGATAACAGCAAACAACTGAGTTTGTCCCACACTTTCCCACAAGGTGCTCAGTGGGCTGAACAAATGATAGGCCTTACAGTTAAAAACAACACACTACAAAAATAAGGCAACTAATAAAATATTAAAGCACAAAACCAAGCATGACCACAAGCAGAGCTAACGAGACACAGGGGTGCTTTTATCCATTCTTTCTCAGAGAAGGTAATGGACCATTTTTAACCAATACTGTTCTGATGCCTATCCTATGTGATGCCATTGTATATACACACTAATTGTTTTTTTTCCAGTTCTGTAGATCGCCTTTCTGCTAGGATAAATCCATCATATCTTTAACACTGGTCACTTGTAAACTAAAACATCTTTAAAAATCAAAAGGAAAGTAAAAGAAAGATGGCACAGCTTCATGCTCAAAAAAAGGTAAACAAAAACATCTTCAGACTACTCCTGCACAGCAATACTATATGGAAAGGAAAATAGTTTATTAAATCAGTCAGGCCTTTTAACCACAATATGGTATCAATTAGGGATCCATGGCTATAGCTGCTGAACAACAGAACCAGGGCTCATGAAAATAAATTATATCAGTAAATAACAGGCATTTCAGCACCCAAGGAATATTGCCATATTGGAAGGAATACAAAGAAATGTAACAAATTGAATTAAAGATATGTTCTTGTTAACTCCCAAGATTTCATAAATTATAACCACATTAGACAAAATGGGGACATAATAGCAGAGATCTCTAAATCCTCATAACCCTTTAAAACCCCCTTAAGCCTTAGGGCTTAAGTCAATAACTTACAGAATTAAGGTCTCTATTTGGTATTTTTAGCTTTGGATTTTTTTATGCCATAAAAGTCTGTTAGAGATTTTGCTGCATTTTCCATTTCACTATCTATGATTAGCTGCAGTCAGGAAGAGGACATTGTTCAAAATGGAACCTAGGCACTAACACTCTTGCAAGAAAAAATAATCATTAAGTGATTATATTCAGTGAGCAATTAATTGGGAATGAGATCACGTAAAGGCATGTACTACATAGACTCATGGTCTATGCAACTACTAAGGACTGTGGTTATTTATTCCTTCAGTTTAAAAGTATGTAAATTACATTTTGATATCTCATTTAATAAGCCCTGCAACCATGAACAAACTTTTCCTAGCTTTGTGGATGTTTTTTATTTTCCCAAAAAATTTATAACTGAGAACGTGTCAGTTCAGCAGGATGAAGATCTTTACAACATCCCTTTCAAATATGGACAAAATGTAGACTTTTATTTTTTTAAATACAGCAGTACTTCCCAATTCAGTTAGATGGGAGCACATACATTAAGCTGTTTGTCAAATGCACACTGACACCTTCACTCAGGAGTAATGTGTTTCCTGCATGTAGACTGAAGAGATGTGATTCTTGAAGCACAATACAGACTGATAATTCAGTATAGCATAGAAATTCCCAAGTCATCCTTATTAAGTGATCCTCCCTTATTTCTTATGAATCTGATCCCAGCTCCTTCAGTAGTCCTACTGCAATGAGTTATCTCCATATTTACATTCACTCTTGCTTTGTTTGAGTTCAGATAAAGAGGGTGGTCTAAGAAAGAGAGAGTTGTGTAGCTTCGTTAGTTTACTCAACGATTGTGAGATGGAGTCTGTGACTTTGAATTATTTTACCCAGTGCATGCATTTCAATGCCTGACTGTGCCTGTCTAAGAGTGAATTATTACATATTACTTCCAGAAATTTTGATTTAGAAACAATATTTCTGGAAAAATAGTACTGGTTTTTTTTATTAAATATACAGAAAAAGGTGAATGCAGCTGTACCCAAGGACAGTGAGATAGCAGGTATGTGAATAATTATGTATCTTTATTCAAGATACCACCTGTAGATCATTTTAAAATACAGTAACATTAGATAGCAATCTCTGTTTGGGTTGGGGTTCTTTTAATATACATTTCTGATCTTTATCTCCCTTTCATTTCTTTTATGTACTTATAAGGCTCAGGTAGAATGAAAAAGTCCCTGGACATTATACTCAGCAAGACCCTGCTACACACCATGAACAGCAATCATAACTATCCACAAGATTACTGGTGACTGTCAAAAAATGGAACAGACAAATTCTGAAAATGTTGTGGGTTGATTTCCCAAGCTTTATAAAATAAATAGGCTCACTGTGCAACCCAAGTATCACAGAAAAATAATTGGAAAAGCAACATGAGGTGAAGTTATCATCACTGAGTATGAAAGCTATGTAATAATGGCCTACCTCATCTGTAAACCAGAAATCTAAATAAGTACATGGTAAATACATCCAACACTGAAGTCCACACAGATCTTACAGACTTCAGCTGCTACTGAAACAGAGCTCAGAAGTAATAATGAGAAAGTATCAGGTAAGGCAGTTGTATCTATTCTGATTGCAGATTTTTTCAGTTCTCAAGAATTAACAACTAAATAGAAAATGGTTAAGATCATTATACTCAGTATTATAGTATACTTAAATATTCCAGTCAGTTTCTGGCACTTTTGCTTGCTACGTAGTAAGTGATGATCCTGCTTTAACTTTCTGCACAGCAATGACCTCAAAGATTGCTGTTTTGAAGAAGCTGTAGTAATAATAAGTAATTAATGCTACACAGATCAAATTATCAAACTTATTTAATAGAACAGAAATAACTTTGCTTTCAGCTATCCATCTCTTCCAAAGATTAAGTTTTTGGTAGAGGTACGTCTCTGGGGAACCTCAGTGCCAGTCCTTGTCTTAGAGACATAAGACAGCTGCACAGTGGGACCCAGCCTTCGGTGAAAGCAGAAACAAAAGGAAACTACAGATGCAAATGCCAATCAAAAGGCACAGACAAAAGTTACTGCGGCACCCTATGCAGACTGCAGAAAATGTATGCACATACATATTCAGAGCAGCAGGACCCACACCGAAGTGCCAAGGGAGCTCTCGACAAGAGCACGGTGCTCACTACACGAAAACCTCGTTCATCTTAGCTCCACTGACTTGCCTGACAATAGGAGATGAAAATTCTCCAGAAGTTTATCTTAATCTTAGTCTAGTTTTTCACAGTGGGACTGCTTTGAGTCCTATATGTTGTCAGATTATGTCTTCCCTGCCCATCACAAACTGCCTCCTTCCTTTCTGAATCCGTACCCTTCATGCACCATGCGAACTTGCCAAGGGCACAAATCAGTTTCAAAGATCCCTAGTTCCTTGGGGTCCCACCTAATCGCTGTGTGTTCCATGACAACCTTATTATACCATTAAAGATGGATTAGAAATACTATGTACACATAAACTGTGGTGCAGAAGCACCCTACAGAGTACTGCATAACCCTGGTACCTGCATTTCACCTGTTAGCTTCCTCCCTGCTCATGTGTGCCAGTCTTCAGAGAGAATCCTAACACATCAGAAAAACACAGTGCATACCTGGAACTTGTGCCAACACACAGCTAGAAGATGACACACAGAGGTATATTTCAGGGTATGACACATTGGTACCATTTCTAGGTAAAACAATTTAGACCCTGGAACGATGAACTGCTGGTGGATTTATGTCCATGTCTAACTTTACAATGAATTTTCTAGGACTAAGTGTTTTCTTGGACTAAGAAGGACAGCACGAATAAGTTAACCAACTGCTCCTCCCCCCACCTGAAGGACCAGGGATTATTCCTACACTCTACTTTCATGTCTGATCCCTTCCAAGACTAAGCTGCTGTTCAGTATATCCCTTAGTGTTTTGGGAATTTCCAACTATTTTAAGGTGGCAGAAGGTCTGGGTTTGGGGTTTTTTTCCCCACACCGTATTGTGTCCTGATGGCCAGCAGACTTATCTAAACAAACAAGCAAGCATATTGGATAGGGAAGATATTTAATGATTGAGTGTTCTGCTATATTATGATGGATTCTGAGGCAGCCCCGAAAATATTACGCATTTTTCTTACTCATATTAAAATTTTTCCTGCTGAATTAGCTAAGTGTAAAGGTGTGTGCTTCTGGAAGGTAAGTGTTAACAGTAAGCTTTGCAAAGTTCCCAACACTGAAGAGGCAGCACAGGCCTGTTGCAGAGAGGCTGATCACCTGGACCTGAAGTCTCATATTGCAGATATAGCTCAGACTTTTCCACTTATCACTATAAACAAAGAAAACGAATGAAGAAACCAAGTACTGTCTAGATACTGTATGGGAGGAAAAATCAACAACAAAGAAACAAGAGCTAGTGTATTTTTTCTATAGTAGTTTTCATTTAGAACAAAACACTGCACTAATCTACAGCAAACTAAAAAATTAGAACTCTGCTGTTCATTTATTATTTCATTTCTTCTCTCCCATTGGTTTCCCTGCCTGTATAAGGGGATTGCGCTTTCTGTTCTAACCATAAAACGTTCACCTAATATCTGTCAGTCACATGAACAATGACTAGTACACAGACTAAAGACAGTGTTTGACAAAGTGTTGTTTTTTTCCTTAACGACTACCCACAAACAACACAGGGATGGTGGAGCTGACAAAGACATTGAGAGCACTTCAAGCAAAAGAAAATGCGATGACAGCATACAGAGACTAAGATTTCTAAAGGAAACAAGTTACTACAATTACTTTTACTAGCAGGATGCTAATAAAAATATTTAGACTACTCTGAAAAGTAATCCATTATTGAAGACTATGGGTTAGTTGCATTTAAGTATGGCATGGAATATGGGTCATAAGCCACTAGCAATTGAAAAAGCATCGGCATCCAGACATAGGCTGCAGATTCAAAAGAGTACACACAACACTGCAGCCCAATGCAGAACTCCATGTCTCACCCACGAATAGAGGAAATGTTTAGGAGGACATACTTGGCTGTCAACAGATCATCAAGGCACAGATATCTAGAGCAATGGCAGGTCAAGATTTTAGAATGAGAGGTATGTTACTTGCTGGTAGTTTTCCAGGTCTTAATACCATCCAAACAGTGCAAAGAGGCTACTACAAAGCAAGCTGGTACACCTCGAGAATACACGGGTGCCACAAAGTGGAAACAAGTACTGGAATGAGAGGTAATACAGTCCCGCGAGCAACCTATGATCCATTAATTCCTACCCCAGCAGGACTAATTAGTGTCTTCATTTTTTTAATTCCCATTTCTATGCCTTCTTGGCATACCTCTGCTTCATCTTGCTGCCAGCTTTCTTAGTCATGTTTGAGCCTTGTTCCACATCATATTAGGCAAACTTGGTTGGAGATGTTGCCTTCTGCTCTGTTTAAAAGCCGTTTCATGTACTTTGTCTGAAGTAGTATGGATTCATGTGTATCAAGAACTCCAAGACCAGAGTCCTCCAGGAGCAATGGAAAAGACTGGACTCCCAATTCACTGTCCTTTGAGACTGCTCAGGCAATTATCAGTATGACGAATGAAACTCCCCAGCTTTTCTTCAGCATTCAGTAGTCCACATTTTCAGTAAGTTCCATTGGTTTTCCTTTGGTAATCCCAGTTCAAGAGAGACAATGAAATAATAAGAGAGACCACCAAGTGTCCTTCACAAAAGTGGAAGGTCTCCAAGATTAGTAAAGCACTGAAGAACATGACAGGGTAATTGAGTAGCTGAAGTAGATGAGTTTGTTCAGCCTACAGAAAAGACGGCTTCTCATACCTAAAAGGGAGTTGCTAGAGAAGATGGCTGTACGCTCTAGATAAGGATGCACAATGACACCCAGAAGCAACAAGTAGAAACTGAATCAATGGAAATACCAGCTTGATATAAGAAAAAAAATCCTCACTGTGAGGACCACTGAACATCGGAAACAAGTTGCCAGGAAAGTGGTGCAATCTCCCTCGCTGGAATTATTCAAGACTCCGCCTGACAGGGCCATTGATAAACTAATCCAAAGCCCTGCTTTCATCAGAAGTTTGGACCAGATGAGCTTCAGAGCTATCTTCCAACCTAGACTTTTTTCATTATTCCACACAACTAAAACACTGAGTTTTATGATGCATGATTCTCCCTTAAAAAACTGACTCCAAGAAAGCTGTCATACTCCTTAGCCCACTTTAATTCTGCCAATATTCCACAGAAGTCTGCTGGCCACTCATTTGAATAGTTAGGATCCATAAATATTGGACTATATGAAATAGAAATGCATACATGTTCTACACAGGCATACTTATAGAAACTAGAAATTTGCTGCTAAAGGATGACACATTTTCTCTAAAGGACATCCCACTGTGGCCGAGTTTCCTGAACAACTCATCATATTTGGCACCAGAATCTTTCACCACATTGCTTTGATCAGTTGTAGCAGCTGTCCCCTGCATGCTCTGTTTCATTTGCAGTGCTGGGGACAGATCAGCAAGGAGAAGCCCCACCAAGCGCAGGACCAGCAATGGAAGTTTCTCTCGGACCTTAAATAGTGAATGTCTTCTGGTATGCACACAAGAGGAGAATGAGGACTCCAGGCAAAGATGAGGAACCACAACTAGATCCTCTCACAGCTCCTGCCCTGTTATTTCACAGAGAGACATCAGAGAACCTGCGGTTGTTCCCCGCATAACAGCCGTGAAATTGCATCTCAACTGCATGACCTATTATATTAATTCTTTCAACACTGTGGTCCATAATAAAAGCTCTTACACTTTTTGTATAATTCTCAAAGCAGAGTGCAATTTGTCCAATTGGAAAGAAGCAAGAAAGCAGCAGAAAGAAGTACTTATTCTCAGAAATGCCCTATGATACTACAGAGTACCCACAAAACCAGCCTTTTGTGAGGCATTCACCAGTTTAAAACTCACCTGTAATAATCACCGTGCAAACTTTTTTTTAAAAAGTGCAAATATAGTGACATTTTTCTGTGATTGTAAATAGAAGTCTCATTAACTGAATTTAATTTAAAAAAAAGTTTAAAAACCCAAACAAACAAAAAACTAGAAGATGAAGAACGACACTTGGATTGAGAAAGCTGAACCACGTTTACGTGCCTTTAATGTTTTACCACTCTACCTCAAGATTGCAGCACTGGTGACCTTCATAGACACAATACTGGATCTGATAAAGCAATGACTTGCTGTAATCTGTCAATTTTCTAGATAAAAAACCACAAACCAATCCTCCTTGCTTGATCCAGAATCGTGCATGACTTTGTAAGAGTGCAAAGCAAAAAGCAAGCCCTTCTTTTTCCCACACACATACACAGACATAAAACACACGTTTTCAGCTGCAAGCAGTATTCCAGTTACAGTAACTCAGAACAGGCGGTTCTTCTCACTGTACTTCAGTACAGCTTGGTAAACATATTTACAGAAACTGAACCTGTTTGCAAAGTAATTGGAAGTGCTCTTATGTGCTGTTTACATTTGCAATTCAGAAATTTATTTGTTATTTTTTTAAATCCATGTATTAGTGAGACGTGCAAGGCAGGCCTGACTGAAAACAAATCATGAAAGACATTTACAGCTGAGCAAATGAATTAGCTAATAATTACCACAAGGGAAAATACACAGTAAAACAAAAACTATTTCAAAAGATCAAACAGAATTGAATATAAATTGTGTCACGCAGAAATGAATGTCTTTTAAATTTTTAAAAGGAAGACAAATATATGAAATATTATCAAGCTTTGCTGGGAGAAACTATAAACCCTTCCAAAACATGCAAGTGTTCTCATATATATCTGATGTGGACTTCAGAACAGTGATTTTTTCTATAGTAGGTGATTATTTCAATTTATAGACATGAAGAACTATATAATTTTTCATGATTGTTGCTGCAATACCTTGGTAGATGTATAGTAGCTATTTTTATATATGTTTGTAAATTGAATGCAACTAATAACACTTCAAAATACATTTGTGCATATAATTTTTTAAAAGGTGACTTCTCAGTAATAGATAAATACGAAGAAATCTCCATCAATGTCTTTATTCTTTGCTTCCTACTCAACAGCCATTTTAAATTACTTGATATGTCTTAGTATACTTCTATTTACATTGTTTCCTATTACATGTCATGAAAATTCATCATACAGTGAAAGAAATCATAACCCAATAGAGGCAATATTTTCCTATCTGAAGTAAGATGCGTTTGCATGAGTTTCGGCAAAGTTGGACTATCTTACTTTTTACATCTCAAATGACAGTATCAACATTTAGCTCTGAAAAATCCAGCAAAAGTTGACAGACAAAATTCTCTGGTGAAAAGCCGCCTTCTATATTTTCTACTTATGCAGAGTACTTCTAATTATCACTTACCCCTACAGATATTAACTGAGCGTTACATCAAAGCCTGTCTACCAGGCCCTCTTTCTCCAGTGTACATCTACATTGTCTGTACAGAGTCCACTAATTAATCATCTATTAGCAATTATGTTTCAGTAATCCTTTCCTTATTTATCAAATAATCTCTAAAAGTTTTGTGGTTTTCAAGCTCTGTGTGCTTTTGTTCCTTAATATTGTATCTCTCTGACAAATGCGCATTAGTATTTGTTTTCATTCAGTTCCAGAACATAAATATCTTTAATCATTTTTTCTCCCAAAGATGACAAAGTCACAGGTTTTTTTCCCTCAAACACACTCTTAAAGTCCACAGTGCCAAAAGGCTATATGTAAAGATGTCCAATATGATCTATGAAAAAAAGAGAGAGGTAGTAATCGGCTAGCTTCACACAGATGACTGTGAAGACACACTCGTTCAGTGGCTATACAAGCATCTGATTTCAGAATACTAATTACATGTGGTATTTCACTCGTGTATCTGAATTGTACCTGTTATTTAAAACTGGATTTCTGAAACAGAGATAGTCCACATGTTTTTCTTCATCACAGACCCCTCTTCACCCTCTAATGTTGCTCTTGAAGCTCTTTGACCAGATTTTCCAATATCACTTAATGAAAATGATTTAGACAGCAGAGAATCTAATTCATGTAATACAGGCAATATATTTCCATATAGAACTTCTTGTTACCAGTTTACTAAAACAATGTGCTGTTTGCACACCTCATTCACGAATTTGCAAATGACATAAAGTGTTTATGTCTGGAAAAAGTTATTGCCTATTGTAGGTTTAATTCACTGATGTTCTATCAATCTTTGGAATTATTTCTTAACATAAAATTGATATTACAGGAATTATATAAAAAGTCAGGGTTCTCTTCAGTTTTATTTTCAAATGTAGTCAATTTTAATAGTGTCCTGGTTTCGGCTGGGATAGAATTAATATTCTTCCCGGTAGCTGCTGTGTTTTTGGATTTATGAGAAGAATGCTGATAATACACTGATGGTTTTAGTTGTTGCTCAAAAATCAAGGACTTTTTTTAGTTTCCCATGTTCAGCTAATGAGCAGGTGTACAAGAGCTGCGAGGGAGCATAGCCAGGCAGCTAACCCAAGCTGGGCAATGGAAATATTCCGTCCCATAGACGTCATGCCCAGTTTATAAATGGTGGTTGGCTGGTGGGCAGGAACTCTTCTGTGACTCTGACAAGTTCCATGAAATCCAGAAGTTTCATGCTCTGCGAAATCCACAAGCTCCAAAAAATCCGCAAGCATTGTAAAAACGGGGAGTTCCACAAGTTCTGTGATCACTGCTCAGGGACAGGCTGTGCAATCAGTCGTTGGGCGGTGAGGAAAACTGTATTGTATATCATTTGTTTTGTGTATTATTATCATTATTATTACTATTATTATTCCTTCCTTTGCTGTCTTCTCAAATTGTCTCTGTCTCAATCCATGACATCTACTTTTTGTCGATTCTCCTCCCCATCCCACTGCAGGGGGGAGGAGTGAGTGAGCAGCTGTCTGGTCCTAGCTGCTGGGTTAACTACAACAAATAGTTACTGATCAAAATTCTTGTATAGCTTTGCACTTTGTTTTCAGATCAATTAATCTGCATTAGAGATAGTAAGATCTCCTTTGCTTATTTTAAATTAAATGGCCTTTACAGTTATATATTATTTTCTACTCCTGAAAGCAACTGCTGAAAAGACTACTACCCGGCCTACTGCTGGGTTGGAAGCAGTACAAGTTCCCTCCAAAATGCTGTTGAACACAACAGGATTTAAACCTGCACAAAGTGAGAACTTTTTTATGTGTTTTGAAAACAAAAAGCAGGCTTAACTATGAGCTTAAAGACAGGCATCTAAACATTCAGTTCAGCCAGTGCCCAAAAGATTATGGTAACGTTTCAATCCACTGTGGCATTGCTCACGAAGACTGTTTTTACTACAGAATATATCAGCACAATACGTGTAAGAAACTACTAATTAATAACTAAAAGTATTCATTCTGCAATGATGCTGTTCCATGCATTAGCTGGATCATCACTCATGAAACCGACTCATCCTGAGCAAATATAACGCAGCAACTCCAAGGTACTCCTCTACTTTTGCCCTCAATGGATGGTTGCAATTGAGTGATGATGTGTTGATACGACCTATGCAACAACGTACCTGCTGTATGTTCGCTTTTGTGTTGCTGAGTATCACCTAGCAGACATTAGTATCTGAGGTCTGTTGCACTAGATAGATCATTTTTTCCACAACAATTTAGAACTCCCCCAATCTCTGAATTCCTGATGTACCCTAAAATCACTTTGGATTCTAAAGCCCCCTCTTTAGTCCCTAGCCCAGGATTTGTTTCATTCATATTTCAAGAAAAAAACCATAATTTTTTAAATTATTTGTAAATTCTAGCATTTTTTCTGAGATTACTTAGAGAAAACACATCTCTGAACTTTCAAAGAGCTGACTACCTGGTGATTTATCCATATGACTAATAAAAAAACAATGAGAGTGAAAACAAAACCATAATTCTTATCCATTTTTATTTACATTGCAGTAGTATGTATGGACACGTGCCGTGCATTACAGCCAACTTACTGGGACTTTATAAAATGCACACAAGATACTACCTGCCTCCAATTTAACGATGTGCATATATCACTTCTACTGATGTCACTCAATGCTGCACACCTGGTGAATATGCATAGCTGTGAGGTTAGATCAAGGGCTAAGAAGAGTTGTTAACTACAGCTAATATTAAAAACAATAAATTTCAAAGACAAAGTAGAAAAAAACAAGGAAAATAATTCTGAAGCTGTTTCCATTTACAGACCATGTCATTTCTGTAAAAAAAATTATCTACAATTTCATATAAGACTTATCTTTTCTACTCAAAATTACACTCAAAACCTTTTGCAATTTTTTCCCTTACAGAATACAATCTTTATTTATATTCTGGGGATTGCAAAAGCACTTTTGATGAAATTTTCAAATAATATTTCAATTTTTACAGTTTTGAAAATGACATTTTCAGTGAAAGCCTTTCTACCTGAAAATATTTAACCAAATTTGGTCATCAAAGTATAGCTGGGCGCAATATAAAGTCAGTTCAGATGTCACATACACCACAAGTGCTGAAGCTACGGAATCAATAGAAGTACTAATGTACTTAAATGGAGGCATTATTTTAATACAAATATTTAAATTATTACATAACTGTAAATACTATCTATTAACAATTCATAATTAATTGTATTTATTTTATTATTTCTTATTAATTTGTTGTTAACTTTCGTATTATTTATTTATGGATGCATTGTTTGTTAATAGTAACTTAAATATTAAAATTATTGAATTCTATAAATTTAATGGATAACACTACAAACTAAGCCTTCATCCTGTCTACCCGCTAGATAATCACTGCACATGGTATGGTGTTTCTTCAAGTTCAGATATCTCAAAGAAATCAGGAACATATAAATTTAGAAACATTGTCAACACTTAAAATTACTGGATATCATAGCACAATGTTAATACATTTCAGTAGAATAAAAATGAAAATCCTAAAGAGAGTGACGAATATATGCTGTAACACTGCCAAAAGACCAGAAGGGACCTCGTACGAGAAGCTTACCAACGTAGGAGTGACTCTGCAAATATTTATTTAATATTAGTATGGGAAAGAACATATACTGATCTCTCTGTTACCGCTCGAGCATGACTAGTGAAAACGAACTGAGCAGACTTAAATCTGAAACAGAAGGTAACAAAACAAGTGTAGACCTACCAATTTAACCCTAGAAGCCTCGCCACAGTCTCTTATGACACCCACCATGGTTACGACTGAGAACCTTGCCAGTATTCTGAATTGGCAAATGGTAACGTCTCACTCAATGATTGCAAATAAGTACTCAAAGTGATTTAAAAGAGTGCAAGTCAGGTACATGAACAACTTTAACATTAACTTGTGCTTCATCTGGTAGTAACAGTATTGTTTTGAATTGGATGTTAGTATTTGTACTCCCAGATTAAATCATGGTTTAAAAGACACTTTCTCTTTTAACATGTACCTTTATTCTACCACTCATTCGCTTCAAGGACTGTACCACATGCAAGGTGGATGAGACTAGTCTGAAGCAACAGAACTGCTAACAAGTCAGACCTAGTAACAGACAAGTAAGACCTTCTGATCCACCATTTTAATTTGAGTTACAGCCACCAACCAATGTTGCACTAGAGGTTTCATCTACACTTAACAACAAACATGGAGTAAACTCCTCTACTTGAATGGGTCACTTGAGATCACCCAGAGATAGTACCTCCCTTAACACATGTGCTCTGTTAAAAATGTAGAAATGAATTCCAGGGAATAAGAAAACTTTTCTCCAGTAAATGGCAAACTAAGAGTTCTCTCAGGCTTCAGTCATCCTCCAGGGTCAAGGAACTTCAAACTGGAAGTGATGAGGCTACCATACATTAGCTATGCAGGGCTTATAGGAAAGATAGGGACAATCTTTTTAGTAGAGACAGCAGTGACAGGACGAAGGGTAACGGTTTTAAACTAAAACAGGGGAGGTTTAGGCTGCATATAAGGAAGAAATTATTTACAATGAGGGTGGTGAAACACTGGAACGGGTTGCCCAGAGAGGTAGTGGAGGCCCCATCCCTGGAAACATTCAAGACCAGGTTGGACAGGGCTCTGAGCAACCTGATCTAGTTAGTGGTGTCCCTGC
>Ga0065711_1045275_pt1 | contig 13580 bp, 6 predicted proteins | sample Hoacrofraction12_FD_59098 | JGI IMG/M metagenome (GOLD analysis project Ga0065711, IMG submission 59098) | Hoatzin crop microbial communities from Cojedes, Venezuela - Epithelial fraction 12 v2 (version 2) | ecosystem: Host-associated > Birds > Digestive system > Esophagus > Crop | place... | reverse complement strand
CTTTCCAGCCTATGCAGGTCACGCTGAATGGCAGCACAGCCTGCTGGTGTATCCACCACACCTCCCAGTTTGGTGTCATCAGCAAACTTGCTGAGGGTACACTCTAACTCTTGATCCAGGTCATTGATGAAGAAGTTGAACAAGACTGGGCCCAGTACTGACCCCTGGGGGACACCACTAGTTACCGGCCTCCAACTAGACTCAGCGCAGCTGATGACAACCCTCTGAGTTCTGCCATTCAGCCAGTTCCCAATCCACCTCACTGACCACTCATCCAGCCCATACTTCCTGAGCTTCCCTAGGAGGATATTATGGGAGACTGTGTCGAAAGCCTTGCTGAAAAAGATAAAGATAACATGGATTTCTTTGTCAGAGACCTCAAGACTCAGTCCTCGATTCCCACCCTCAGTCTGCTATGGTTACCTTCTCAAAGAGGGCATTTGCATGTTTCTGTCTCTTTTTAAATGTCGATGGAAACACACAGGGAAATTCATTCCTTCAGGAAACCAGAGGGTCTGTACTGAGTGGCTCAGGGGAGGATTTTTAATTCTCCACACTCCTAAATCCTGCGGCGCTCCTCTGACCCTGTTTGTTAGTGCTCATGGGACATGTACTAAGCATGGCAGTGATGAGGGACCAGGACATAAGCCCTACATTGCTGAGTCCAGAACCGATCTAAATAATCAAGCCTGAATTACACTACAGCACTTGTGACATATGAGTAACTGAAAGACAGAGCTTTAGCAGCAGTGTCCTTGATCATCAGCTCCAGCAGGCAAAACAACTTATTGGCACTTCTAGAGCAACTGGTTCTAGTCAACTCTCGCAGGTAGTAGCAGAAAAGAGTGGTGCTTGTTTACGGTGGTTTTAACGAGTTCCTGGCCAGAGTCCTTTCAGGATCTTTTCATGCCTTCATGGGACAGGGCTAAAATGCAGAACCGGTCACTATCTTCTCTTTTGTGAAGACTTGTTAAGCATGTTACCTGCCATTGAGCATGGGGTAACTCAAGGAAGAGGTGATTTAGCAGGCAGAAATGAGTATCACGTTTGCAGTGACTTTCTGTCTAGTAGATTGGTGCACGTGGCTTTAGACCAGACAAAGATGGTTAGTGTGCACTACTTTTTGTCCACACAACACACTCTCCAGCTTTCTGATGCAACATGGCAATCTGCCACACGTGAAGGCACCAATGCCAAATGTGGATTGACTACTTCAACATTTTCTCCCCTCTGCCAACAGCGTGGGCAAACACTGTGGGTGCTTTGATAACACGTGACGGATCATGGTCACACACTCACTTCCTTTCGTACTACGGCTGCATCCTCTCCTGATTACTCTAACTCTAGGGTCTAACTTGTTTCTGCTTTCACGTCTGTAGTTACTCTGGATGCATTACTTCTCACTAAGAGATCAGGCAGTAAAGAAATGATAAGGGAATAAGAGTTTCTAAAAAGTAGCTAATTATCAACCCAAAGTGTCCAGTGTGCAACAGCGTTGTATGTGCAAAACTTTAGTTCTGCAGAGGGTCTGAGTACTAGAAGTGATAGTATGGTGATATTTTGTCATTAGTATGGTGGTACTGTGTCTTTACAGTGATTACTAGTATAGATATTAACAAATTATTCCAAAGCTATACCTACTTTTATCTAGGTAGCAATATTAATTCATGTTCTGTAGGTATAATTTCCATTACAAACACATAAAGTCTACGTTCTTCCTGAACCAGAAGTACTCTTGTCTGAACTACAAAATTCTGTGCTACAGAAGAGATGCAGCATCAGTATCCAAAGCCAAAAAATTCCATGTCCACTAGGAAACCCAGTTATTTTCTTGTTGATCTCAGCCCACTAAGCAAAACATTTGCATTACTTACAAACGAGCAAGCAGCCAACATGCTTAGGAATGAATGTAGTTGTGTTAAACCCTGCTGCACATCCTTGCTTTGTGACTGTCACTGCAATGAAAATCCTTTGCAGCTGTTATGTGAGTGGATGACACAAACGATGCCTGGAGGTGATATGCTTCAATTATGAAATGTTAACTTTCTGTGACAGATAACACACATGTAGCCAGTCAAGTAACAAGGGTGTGTCAAGGCAGGTTTTGCATAAGATTATATGATTCCCTTTCAGTAACTAACTTCTGGATAACAAAATATGAAGGCTCCTAGTTTCTAAAATTAAACTTCTTATTAGGAGAATTATTTGCGGACATATGTGTGTGTGCTGCTGGCACTTTGGCGGTGCATGTTCCACCTGCCTTTTTCCTATCTCCTTCAGACTCTTCCTTCTGGTAGTTCACGTTCCTCCTTTGAAATCGCATGCAAGTTCCTACATCTTCAGTGTTATCACTTTTCACTGTTGCTTTATCTTCTTAACCAGCATATGGTAACTTGTAGGCAGTAAAAGGTTATTAGGCCATTGTTCTTTACAAGGGCACGTTTTTACTGCTGTCCTAGCATGGCCTGTTAATCTCAGGATCATCACACATTCTGCTCTTCAGTAGATCTCCAGTCTCTGGAGATCTCCGCTTTCTCAATCTCTCCAACTCTTTGCACTATTTACTTTGGTTGGGGTTTGCTTCATGTTTGCTGCTGCCTTCATCTGTTGGATGCTTTCCTGTTGAGCCCCTCTGTTATTCACACGCTTTGCTTCCTCTTACTCTACCATGGGAGGCAGTTGCTATTTTGAGTGGCAGTTGAGACACTTGCTATGTTCTCTAGTGGACATAACAAGTCTCTATGGCCTCGCCATGTTTCCCCAGGACTTACATTGTCCCATCTATCTTTAGTCTGAGTTACCTGCAGAACTTGAATCTGGCTGAATTTCAGCACTTTTGGCATGGCTACCTGACGGCTAAGCTAGTTCATCTACCTATTAGTCTCTTAGGCTGGGCACTGCCTTACCATTGATTCCTTGGGACTCAGGGAAAGGTGGCTTGTGAGCAAACTGCCCGCAGTGCTGAACTTTTTCAAGCACTCAGTAATGTGGCATAACCAATAATGAGAAACCTTTTGTTTCCTAACCCCAAGTCTTACTTATGTGTTTTCCAGATAGTTTAACTTCCAGGCACTGAAGTGGCAAGTGGCTACAAGCATGAAGTCCTTCCCGTGAGAGTCTGTGCAGGGCATGGAAATTGCTCTGGGCAAGAGGCATGACTTTACGCCAATACATGTAAGTTAGGGCTATCACTCTAGCACAGTTTACAAAAGAGGTGGGATGGGGAGGAGAATGGGAAAGAGTAAAAACTTGTGGGTTGAAATAAAGACAGTTTAACAGGAAAGCAAAGGAAGAGATAATAATAACAATAACAGTAATAATAATATGTGAAAAACAAGTGATGCACAAATGCAATTGCTCATGACCCGATGAATGATACCCAGCCCACCCCCAAGCAGCAGTCACTGCCCCCTGGCCAACTCCTCCAGCTTATATACCGAGCATGACATGATACAGTATGGAACACTTCTTTGGGTAGTTTGGGTCAGCTGTCCCAGCTGTGTCCCCTCCCAACACCCCGTGCACCTGGCAGGCCAGGCCAGTGTGAGAAGCTGCAAAGTCGTTGACTGCCTAGCAACGACTAAAACCATCAGTGTGTTACCAACATTATTTTCATCCCAAATCCAAAACACAGCACTACACCAGCTACCAGAAAGAAAATCAACTCTATCCCAGCTGAAAACAGGATAAAGTGACAGATGGAGAGCTGGATTTCACTGGCATAAAATGTATGCATGAAGTTAGGTTATAGGCTAGTCCTGTACTGGAGCTAACTATAGAAGAGACAATTTATTCCCATTGCCTGGGATGGAATAAGGGACATTATAGCCCCCTTCCTTGCCTGCACGAGCTACTTAAATCACCATATGAATCACTAGCAAGCCTGGCAGGCTGCTCCTCCTTCCTCTAGGGGAGACAGAGACAGAGATTCACAACAGCAGAATGGGAAATGATCTGCTGGTCATGCTTATGGGTGTCCAGCCTCCCCTGTAGCTTCAGCAAGCCCTGGAGCCACTTGGTCCTTTTTTTTTTATTTCATGTAGATAAGCTGTGTGCTGTCCTTTCCCCCAGTATAATCAAGGCCGCTGCCTAATCATATATGAATTATCATTTTCAATATGTCCCAAACTCTGTCAAATTACCCAGAAACACAGTGAAGGTGTGCACCAGGATGAGGGAGGAAATGAAACAAGCCCCAAATAAACAAGCAAATAAGCAAGCCAAAAAGCCTGCCAAAGAAAAAAAACAAGTTCATGTGCAATGCCTTAAATCCACTCTCTAGAGCAGGTTGATCAGTGGTCTCCAGTTCTTCATGTTCAGTGCCACATGGCGTATGTGAACCATGACAAGACTCTGAGGAATCAGGGAAGCTGGAGTCTGGCTGGCATATGAAATCATTCCTGAAGTGCCACTGCCTGTGACACGAGGCATCATTCCAACATCTTTGCTTGCCTTCAGGACTTTTTTCTAACAGGTGCAGCAGATATAAACTTCTACAGCTTTCCTTGTGAGAACAAGACCAACCCACTGCCAGTCAGAGATGCTGGATGACAGAGGAAGGTGGCTCTGCTCATGCTAGCAGGACTCACAGCATTTTTGTGAATGAGCAGCAGGGACCCGCTCTTCTGCAGAAGGAAATATTGAATTACTGTCACTGTGGGACCGGGAGCACGAAAGACTTGGGCTTCCCAGCAGCTCTGCCCTGGCACATGAATTACAGGGCATTCTCTGGGCTGAGAACCACCCTGAATTGCTAGGCAAAATGCTACAGCTGGAACTGGAAATTTGCTGCAGCTCTGGAGCTTTTCATGTGCCCCACACCCTGCAGTGACCCGACTGATTAAAACAGTGGGGGAGGATTAGCTCCAGCTCAAATCACATAATCCACGGGAGGGTGCCGAGGCAGATCGGGTGAGGTGCTGGGTCACTTCACAGGCTCTGGTCTCCGGTGGGTAGCAGGGAGCCAGGACCAGCACGCAGGACTGTCACTCCTCTCCTCCTCCCCAGTTCACAACCCTCATCCCAGAGAGGGCCAGACGTCCTCCTGGTCTCTGAGAGCAGCAAAGGGAAGTCAGACTGGAGAGCAGGCTTAGGTAATGGTACGTGGAAATGATTCACAGTTCAGCTGTTTGAAAGGTTGAAGTAAAAGGAATAAGGATGTAACTCTCCAAAGGACAGATAACAGCATTTACTAATAGGTCCTGTGGTTAATTTAGTAAATGGTTTATCCGGTCTTCAGTTTCTGTTTGTTGCTGGAGTTATGTGACTTGAAAAACAAATATCCACTAAGTTTGACAACTATTTCGTCAATTGCTTTTTTCACAAAGACCTAAAAATAAGGATTTGGTTTGGAAAGAGGGGATGGTGGTAAAGGTTTGTTAGTTTAGGTTTCCCAGTAAAAATCACTTGCACCAGAAGCAGAAGAGGAAGGAAAACTGCCTACATTTTCTAGCTAGGAATAATATCCATAGCTACAGAAGAAATCCAGGAACAAGGGCTTGGGCCTCAGCAGACTGAAAACCACTTACCAACCTTTTGTCACAACGTCAGCACATCTTAGATGTGAGAAGCAACATTCATTATTTCAAAGTTGTGCGGCATTTTACAGACTTAGGGGCTTATTTTCTCCTGTCCTTCCTGAGAACCTTGGAGTTAAAATAATGACTTATTATTTAGGCAGAGAAGCATTCCTGAAAAGTGCTTTCTTTGCTTTTGCTCATGAATTGCTGATGGAAATGAACAGCTGGCAAATTAAGTCACCCTGGTACTTAGGAAAAAAAAGAAAAAAAGGATGCCTTCGAGTTCAAGTTTAATATCTGCTTACATTTCTTTAGAAAGAGGGTGGCTTTTCCCTCTACTGTTACACACAGACCTTGGTTCAGTCTTCTTCAACTACATTGCACCTCATCTGCTCTGAAAAAAAGAATGACAGGAAAGCCAACAATATTGGATGATCTGGTTACAATGTATTTTTGTTTTTTGTAATTGTTTAAACATTGGTCCATACTGTAGCACAGATGAGAGCTAACCTGACTGAAGCTTTGAGGCTATGGCTGGAGGTCTTTGTAACAATAAAATACTGAACTGATGCTTCATTCATAGTATGGAGATAACAGCCATATTAACATACATGGGTGTCCTTGTTTAAAGACCAAACAGGTTTGATTCATGTGCCAGATACCATGCTATTTTTTGGTGACACAAGCCTGCAGTGTGAATATCCCTTTTAGCTCTGACAATATTTGATGCTGATGGTAGATTTTTGCAGTTGTTTTCAGCAGAAGTGAGTTTTTGACAGACCACAAAGGAGCGATAATGAGACACTGAACTCACAGCCTCAAGGTAAATCTAAAACTGTACCATCTTTTCCAAAACTTCTTTTTCTCTTCCTCAGTATTGCTGAAATTCAGTAAATGACTCCTCATTAGCAGATATTAAGAACCGTTACAAAGGATACAATCTTCAGATAATACTGACAAATATCTTGTTGAGCCATCAAACAGCACTGCGGTAGGTCTCATTTATATCAGAGTGCAGATCTGAGGCAAGCTGCGTTGTGACAAAGGATTTAACTCTTTAAAGTGTCTTACCCCCCATCCCCCTTCCCAAAAATGAGCGTGGAATTTGAATGATCCCAAATTCACTGCTGTTAGTGGCGGATCAGATTTGGAAAAATTCTGAAAGTTGTTTTTTGGTTTTTAACCCTTGCTCTTACCACATGTTCATATTACCCATAGTGAGATTTAGTCCTTCCGCTATAAAATAAGACATCGTGGTAAAGGAAGAGGAAAAAGAAGAAAGAAAGAAAGAAAAAGGTTTCTTGAACTCCTCGTAGTATTCCCAGAGGACATCTCAGCATCAGCTGGAAAGTTTCACAAGCTGTCTGTGAATATCAGAGAGTAAAGGCTCATTTGGGCTGTGGCTTTGGTGAGTCAATCTGCTCACGTTTCATCACGAGTGTCAGGGGATCCTTATAAAATGATAATGAGTTGTGCACTGGGTAGAGAACACAAATAAGCCACCTAATTCCATTTCTTTTAGCATTTCTTTGCATCCGTATGCTTGAATCGTATCACTCCAGCCCAGCCTTTGTACTCGGAGAGTTCCTCTGAATTGGATCAGGTAATATATTGAAAGCCATATTTCTTGTAGTGCCTTCCAGTTTTGTGCGTGTGTGTGCATTATTTCCCTGTGACTGTGTTTCTGTACATGCAGAAAACAATTCAAAGCTGCTTCTCCCCGTCACTTTGATAGAAATCAAATCCCCTGGGAGTTGTTTGCTATAAAAGCTTGTGATGAAAAATATCCAAGTGTATTACAGAAGAATTACGCAACCCTTTTATTTTAATGCAACGGACAGCACTGAGGAAGCAGTTGGCAAAGCGGGGTACTGCTTTCCCTGCTGAGAGCTCCACGTTAAATCAAAGCTTTGGGATATCTCTCCTTTCCTGCTGGAAAGGGTGCTAGTGACAGACACCAGTTCCTGTGTTGCTCCAAGCAGCTGGGCAGAGGGCAGCACGGGAAGCACAGCGTATCTCTGAGCACACAGGAGACCACTGACGCACCTTGCTTCAGTTTCAGATAAAGGCATCCTATTTTATTTGTTCTTCCCGGGTCATGAACACTAAAGGCAAAAAAACCTAACTGACCTCGAGAACACCACACCAGGCAAAGAGTGGGTCCTTCAGCCCCAAGAGCTCTGTTCCTCTCACCATGCATAGGACAGCAGACGTACTGCCCATACTTGTCACACTAAATATGCCAGTTCTTTGTGGAAGGCCTGTTTGTCTGACATATCTGTAAAGTACCTGGTGTTGTTCCATTACATGCTGGTGAACTAATGCTAGTGATTTCGAATTCCTTCTCTTAACTGCTGGCACACGGACAGGTATGATACTGTGTACTCAGGTGGCTTATATAATAGACAAGCATCTGCAGACCCAATACCCTGGACATTATTTACTGTTCCCACTTACATAGAACAAGTTTTTGCATGTATTAATTCATAAATGTATATTCTACAACTGCCTATTCCCCAGCTCTGGCCCATACTGTCACTACATCCCTGTGAGCAGCTCTTTCTTCCCGTGCAGTGTGAGCCCAAGCAGGGCAGTCAATGACAGGAAACCAGAGTCAGGCATGTTGCCCTTGGTTCACGTACTTGGAACTGGCACTGATCTTGAAAAACAGAGGAAAGAACAAAACAGGAAGATTTTTTGTAATCTTCACAAGCTGTTCCATTAATTGTACAGTTGCTAGATCTGATGCAAAGGGGGAGTTCAGAAAATGCTGTTGGGGATCCCAGAGAAGATGGGGCCATCCCTTTTGGGTAGCAGCCCATAGTTAGATCAAATTATGCTGATCATGAAACCGTATCCCTAGACAGGAACCCACAGCTGCAGTTGCAGAGAGAGTCCTGGAGCATGCGTGGAGAAACAGGAATATTCTGGAAATGCAACTGGGAAAACTCAGGAGTTCAGAGCTGAGCATATGCAAAGTGCAGCGAGTCAAGGTCTGCAAGATGCCATCACTTGGCACAATTTTCATGCTGATGGCAAAAGGCAGCACACTCCTGGGACAAAGAACCTTATCTCTACCGAGTTTCAAACTCTGACAAAATATTCATCAAAAAGGAGGCCATGAAGTATATGTGAGTGTATATTCTGCCTCAAGAATAGCTGAAGAAAAGCTGATTTGTTTTTACTGCCACTTGTCAGGAACATTCATCCTGACGTTAGCTCTTACATGGAAAGTTTCATCTGGAATGATTCAGTTCAGGCAACAGAAAGTTGCATGACTGGAGAGAGAAGCAGTGACCTATCTGCCTGCTTTTGGGTTTCAGACACCACCCTCACCGTCTGCTGTGGTTTCTGGTTACCCCTGCTCAAGCTGCTGTTGACCATCAACCACCAGATGTGGTCGCTTGTGCCATGTCCTGGAGGCCAAGAACCTCAATGAGGACAGCACATTACCCTGGAAAGTCATCCACTCCCCCTTCAGGTGACAACAAAGTCTCACAGCAAGTTAGCTTTTGTCAGGCAATTACACTTTTCCTCATCTTTCTTCGCAGTTCATCATGCCATGCTTCTCCATTCATCATCCTGTCAAGCACCAGTCTAATATTATTTGATCCTGACCGTGTAGAACAACAGTGATGGAACCAAGTATTGCCTTCTAACGCAGTTACAATGATCTTAATTAAAGGAAATTAAAAAGTCCCACAGAGATATATGCAGCTGGAAAGATTTACTCATTTTCACTGAAATAGTAATATGAAGCCTATCACCTTCCTCTGCATCACTGGATATGATTAGTTTCCCATTGAGCCTCTTAACTCTATCTCATTAATGCACTGCATTTGACTGAGCAACAGCTACAGCTGTTCATTTTATACTCCAGGTATCCATCCCACAGGACAAGACAGACAAAATAATTACAGAGGCCTCCCCTTGAGTATGACCACGCTGAAATGGACTCCCTACTCAGTGAGAGGAAAGAGGATAGAAGGACAAAGGGTGAACTTTGTTGCTTTTCGAGGAGAAGTTCAGCAGATGTTGGCCATGGCTGAACAAGGACGCATGGTAGGACCAAGGCAAGGAGAGACATCCTGCTCCCCGACTCCTCTCTCCCTCCCTACTATTGTCCTTGCCTCAGCACACACTCTTAGACCTGTATGACTCAAATATTTTGGTGTCCTAATAGCAAAAAGACAATTGTTCTACTTTGTGGGGTTTTCCTCTTCCAGTCTGAACTGAGCAATGTGAAAGGCAACTCAGCAAAGCAAACCCAGAAACGAGGCGATGAGGCATCACAAAATGCCTGACTGTTCTGCTCTCACTTACAGTAGGATTGCTTTACACTGTCCTGCATGTAGAGTGCATGCACTTGTGCACAGAAAAGAGGTCTCATGGGATCAGAATTCAGGTGATTGCTCATCATATTTTCACTTAAAACATCGTCAAATCACATTTTAACCCAGACTGTTATATGGCTATTCAGATAATTACTATGGAACTGATATAAATGACTAGGAGCTTACCCTCCCACCTCTGAACTGGTTCAAGGAAAACAAAAGGTACACTTTTTACAAGCCATTTCTCACTGTATCAAAGGGCACTGTGGCTGGGTGGTCACAGAGCTCTGGGGCAACAGGCTGCATGATACAAACCTAGATGAAAAAATACATGAGTAGGTGGATAAAGCGACTAAATGCGTTGTAGGACCAGTGTGGATGAATGCTATTTCTGCATTGAACATGGCAGGTGTATTTGTCTTAATTAATGGTAAAGTAGAAAAAGAGAGTGCCCCACCATCAGCAGCTGCAAAGTTCCAAATGTATAATAAAATTTCTTTGGAACACAAAACCACTTAAAATTCAGTGTTTATTCTGCTGTTAAAATGATGAAAGACTGTGAAATATGAGCACACAGAATTTAGGATGTCTGTAGGTGCTGTTGTGGTTTGAACACCTTGGTGCTGACTACATCAAAATCCCCATGGATGTCTATAATGGTCCTTCTACATATTGCATGTCTAGTATCTGTAGTACTCGGCAAATTTAGCACTGGTATATCCCTAGCATGCAGGCTGAGGTTTCAAATTACTGATGAGGCCTTCTGCTTCTTTAAACATGGTATTAACAGTACCTTAGAGTTCTGAGCAATATCAGCCTTATTTAGATCTGTCCATTCATCATAATATTGTGCCAGGGTTTGTTAGGTAAACTTGATTGACAGACACCCATCTTTATCCCCTGCATGGCTGGAGGTCAGCACTGGTGGAAGGTAATGCTTTTTTAATTAGCTGCTAGGGTATTAAATTTCCTTTGTGTGGATTGCGTGTTGCATTCCTGTGAGTCACTATCTGAAGAGACTGTCTTTGCATTCACTATTCACTATAACACAGACAAGTGGAGAAGAGTCATAAAAGATTCATATCAAAGATGTTCATGAAAAGTCTTGGATCTGGACAACCTCCAGGCTTTTCAGCAGTGACTGTAAGACAAGAAAAGCAACAGCTTTAAAATGATGATAGAAACCAATTCAAAGACACACTTTGTCCTCTGCACTAGCAATCATAAAGCAAAAATACTGGCTATAAATTGCGGACATCATCTCAAGCCTTCTATAGATACAGATTTCTCAGCTAGAATCAAAAAGATAAAAAAATTTCTGTGCAGATAGGGACAACAAATCAGGTGTTCAAGATAACAATAATATATAGAATACTATTGGAACTGAATTTTTCTTTACCTAAAATCATCCAATGCATAAAAGGGTTGTGGCAAGCACTCTAAAAATTTCCAGCAATCCTTTAACATGATAGGGGTATTTGAGGAAAACGCAATACATTTGAAAATTTATACAAGACTGTTTCTGATAAGCTTACAGTAGACTAAAGATGAAGGGAAATTGCAGAAGAATGGAATGACAAGGCTTTCATGCAGACTCCACAGAGGTGCACAACAGGTTCTCCATGCTCTTAAAACTTACCTAGAGTCATTTGTCATCATGCAAAGTAAAAATATGTAAAGTGCTGCTACCAGGAGTAAGCTAATCCTACGATAAAAATTCATGTGAGACTCCAAAACGCTGGGACTTCTTTAGCAGTTCTCATCCAACTGCGGCTTAAGGAGCAATAGCAGGATCACTAGTGGCAGCTAGCACTGAAGATACTCTTCGAAATAGGATTTACTAGAACCACACACTTTACTTAATATATGAATGCAACAGTGAATTTTTTGAAAAATGTCCCCTTTCTTTTCTGGTTGGAAGTTCCACCTATAAAATGTTATCATAACTAAGTACTCGCTCCTGCAACTAATTCAATAAAGCTATAACTCAGGCAGGGACTCATTTACACTTAGATTATCCCTGCAATTCAGAAAAAGTTGTGCAAAATGAGGCCATACTTTCTGTGCATATAAACAGTGAGATCTGGCCTCAGTCCAGTTGGTGTTATATCCCATAGCATATAGGGGTATGTGCATATGTTATATGTAAACATTCATAAATGTACTTCAGCTTTCCCTTCAAGAAGCTGACTCTGTAAGTGTTTTCACTTGAACTAGGGAATTACTACTTAGAATAACGTTTCCTAAGTTAATGTCCCAGTGAGAGCTAAAGGCATAGGCTGATGATAAATCTTGTTGCACACAAATTAGTCCGTCTGTAAGGGAAAGGGCTCTACAGACAGGACTGGAAACACTCTGATCTCCAGCTAGCTCCAGGTGGTCTTAGCCAACTTATTAGCTACGGTGCGGAACACTAAACAAAAATGTGTAATAATGTCCAGGATAATCAAATAATGCTGCAAATAGGTTATTTTGAAATAAACCTACAGACTCTTCAGAGAAATTTGTAAATTACTCTGTCTCTTTCCCTAATCATTTTCTGTGTGAATAATGTCATGTGTTACGTCATGTGCGAAGAAATTCTGTAAATTATTCCAAAGTTTTATCTGAAGTTGAATGTGTTGCTTCACTTTTTCTCGCTTTTCACACATGTACACACAGTCATAACACTAATTAGTAGAATCTATGTACAAACTTCTAAGTAAGTTTAACAAGTTGCTTTTGTTTGTATGTGCAGATAATGATGGGAAAGGAAAATGCAGAGAGGGAAATAATATTTATGGTTACGATGACAAGTAGTATCTGTCACACCAGTGTGCAGTGATTTCTGGATCCTTCGTTATTCTCGGCATATGTTTACAGTGTACAAAACATGGTGTCAGCATTTCAAATACATAATACACTTTTTGTTCGAAGATGAACATAGAGTCCAAAATTTAGGGCAGCATGTCAGTGATAGGGCAGGATATTTGCTGGAAGTTTTTACCTTTTCCTTCTGTAGTGATTCTAATTTGGAAGACAAGAAAAAAAAAAAGTTGTCTTTATTTTTCCATCACATTTAACTGGCCTGTAGAAAATGCAGGAGTCTTACTTAAGATTTATAAACAAATACACCATTATGTTTCTCATTAGTTCGAAGAATACCTGTATAAGTGGTAGCTGTCAGATACAATAAGTGCCCCCCTCCTTTTTTTCTTATATAATAATCCCAGCATTCAAAAGACTAATCACTACACAGTGATCTACAAAGCATCTTATTTCCTCATCAAATTTCCCTGCTGGGCTTAGCCAAGCTTGTCAACTTCCCAGATCCCCCTTTCAATAACTGGTTTATTCTTAGCATCTTGCCAAAATGCATTCCTAGGAGTAAACCATGGAAGAATGAAGTTCTAATTTCTTTATCTCACTCAAGAAGAGGTTTCTACCTGTGCTCCTGGGAAAGGTCACAGGTAATTTTGGCTGCAGGTTCCCTTGAAAGAGGCAGGCATGTACAGGACATTGGGGCCCTTTGTCTATAAATACAGATGACCACCAAAGAGGACAGAGAAGAAAAAAAAAGAGAGGAGAGGAGAAGAGAAGAAAAAAGAAAAAGAAAAAGAAAAAAAGAAAAAGAAAAAGAAAAAGAAAAAGAAAAAGAAAAAGAAAAAGAAAAAGAAAAAGAAAAAGAAAAAGAAAAAGAAAAAAGAAAAAGAAAAAGAAAAAAGAAAAAGAAAAAGAAAAAGAAAAA
>Ga0065711_1045274_pt1 | contig 13580 bp, 9 predicted proteins | sample Hoacrofraction12_FD_59098 | JGI IMG/M metagenome (GOLD analysis project Ga0065711, IMG submission 59098) | Hoatzin crop microbial communities from Cojedes, Venezuela - Epithelial fraction 12 v2 (version 2) | ecosystem: Host-associated > Birds > Digestive system > Esophagus > Crop | place... | reverse complement strand
GAGTATCTATATTATGTCGCAAAGCGTCTTCGAGGACGTTGGTACTTAAAATCCGTATTTTGGATTTTTAGTACCATTACGTCCGAGACGAAGCGAAAGCGTCGCTTTAAGACATATATAGATGCTTTCTGTCACCGTCATATTCTCAAAACGTATATTGTTAATCAATAAGTGTTTTCATGCGAGTAAATGAAGAGCCTCCAATGTAATAGGTATCGGAATATTTGCTCTTTCCTGTGTACGTCCTCACAACCGACGTCTGAAGCGAAAGCACATTTATATTACTTATATCTTCAAATATAATAAAACTTCCACCATCTCTTATCATTATAGGGAGCTTTCTATCTGCCATTTGCGCAGGTTTTGAATTTTCGGCATTTGTAAAATAGATAAGCAAATCCCCATTATCATACATATTAAGGATACTTAAGAAAGCATCGAATAAATCCTTTGTTTTTTCAATTATACTAATAGCCTTTTCCATTTCTATTATGAGCGTTATTTTCTTGTCATTCTTTTCCTTTAATATGTCTTCAAACACATATCTTATTTTGTCATCACTGTTTATATACATTTTTACATTTGAATTATCTGCAAAAGCTTTCAATCTGCCATCAGATTCATCAATTATATACACCATGTCACTATCAGTATTTTTCATACTCAAAAGTCTTTTCACCATACCTTTTACATAGTCGAATCTTCCAAGCTTATCACTTCCGCATATTCCCGCAATTTTGATATCATCAAAGTTTACATATATAGGGCTTGTATCCGAATATGCTATTCCAAGAAGCATCTTGTTTTTATCGTATGTTTTGAGTTTAAAGGTATCATTTATAAAACTTTCCGTTACCTTTTCAGGCATAAATACAAAAGTTTTGGCGGCTTTGCCGTTTGATTTTTTTATTTACGATTTCAACAAATTCATTTATCTTGTTATTTCTAAGTACTTCTTTTTCTGCGTAAAAAGATACATAGGTCTGGAATTCATAAACGTCTGTGCCAATCGTCATAACTCCGCGTCCCGCAGTCTCATCGGGAACAATCTTGCACCTGTCAATAAGGCTCATATACTGAGATCTATCATTGCAATGAAGAGCTATCTTTTCAGAAAAATAAGTCATCATTTTGTATCCTATGCATGATAATTGCTTGCTTGTAACCACAACGGATATTCCAAGCGATACGCCGTCTCTGCATATATTCGATATCTTTTCTTCTTCTCCGGGAAAAGACATTTTGAATGCCGAATAGTCATCAATTAAAATCACTATTTGCGGAATATCTCTGTAGCCGGATTCTCTGTATGCACTATAAGAACTTAGTCCCAGATTTGAAATAAGTCTCCTTCTATCTTCAAGCTCCTGCATCATAAAATTCATGAATTTAACAAGCTTATCATCTTCGCTCTGCGTAATTACGCATCCGACATGAGCAAGTCTTTCAAAATTTTTCATAATCATTGATGCAAAATCAAGCACATATATATTGACATCACTTGGCGTATATTTTGCACAAAGGCCATATATCATGGACTGAAGCATATATGTTTTTCCGCTAAGAGATGAACCTAGTATGAACATATGATTATTTGTAAAATCAAGTCTTACTTCACCCTGATACTGCCTTGAAGAATCATCATATATACCGATTAGTATTATTATATTACTATTAGTATCTGCGTTTTCCAATACTTCTCCATAACTATCATCAGCAATATTTTCATAAAGATAACTATTGGTAATGGCCGGATACATGATAAGATTTGACAAAGCCCTCAAGCATATATTCGGAAGTTTCTTCAAACCTATACTATTGCAGTATTTATCTATGAATCCCACAAGCGCATCCAGCTGAGTTTTGCTGACATTTTCACTTTTTTTCGGATTTTGAGAATAAATAACTTCTCTATCTCCCGATAATGACACTTTGGATATCGAGAATTTTCTACCCGAATCCGTGCTTTGCACCTTGGCTGCTGCGCCGCTGTATGCCGACTGGAATAGCTCGAATATTTCATTATTTCCAACTTGAAAATATGCTCTTCCGGCCTCTCTTATCTCTGATGCAAGAGGAGATTTTATCATCTCATTACTATCACTTTTATCTTGCACTTTGAGACATAACTTAAACCTTGAGTTACTCCATATCTGGTCATTTACAACGCCGCTTGGTTTTTGAGTTGCAAGTATGAGGTGCACGCCAAGACTTCGACCTATTCTCGCCGCACTTATAAGTTCTTTCATGAAATCCGGCTGTTCACTTTTTAGCTCCGCAAATTCATCAACAATTATAATAAGGTGCGGAAGCGGATCAGCGCATTCTCCGCTTCTGTAAAGTTTTATATAATCATCAATTTTATTTACATTATATTTTGCAAATAGTTCCTGCCTTTTTAACAGCTCCGCTTTTATAGACAAAAGAGATCTGTTTATCTGCTTTCCGTCGATATTTGTAATGCATCCATTTAGATGCGGCAAATTCTGAAACTGATTGGCCATTCCGCCGCCCTTGAAATCGATTATAATAAAACCGACTTCATAGGGATGAAAGTTTAAAGTCAGAGACAAAATATATGTCTGCAACAGTTCCGATTTACCTGAACCTGTAGTTCCTGCCACAAGGCCATGCGGTCCGTGAAATTTCTCATGAATATCAAGTGATAGTATTTCTCCCGAACCCTTTACTCCTATTGCTGCTGCCATGCTTTCATAAACCTTGTGTTCAGCCCATCTTTTTTTGCAAATCCAAATCCTTAACACTCATTATTCCCAGAAGTTCATACATAGTTATGCTTTTTATGAGAGTACTTGTAAGACTCATTTTACTTTCAGATACACAAGCAAGTTTAAGTGCAGATTTTTCCGCGTCCATTTTGCTTATATGATCAAATGAAAAACTTTGTATATTTTCACCGCTATTACTGTTTTGGATATAGCCTCCGTTATATGATGACTCTAGGAAAACTCTCTCATCACATCCCATATTCAAAAGTTCTTCATGTTCTTCCATAAATACAAACACAAAGCCAAGTTCTTTTGCTTTTTTCACATATCCAAAAAGCAGATGATTTCTGACTGCATCACTTTTATAGCAGATGATTGCTATTGTCGGAAGATTTCTTATTTCATCTTTTTTTAGTGTTTCTCTACTTGATATTTCATTGTATAGATATTCGAGCCCCCTCTTTCTGCTCTCATCATCAAATATAAATCCCCTCATACCATCCGGCGTAATATTTGTATTTTTGAACCATCTTGCCCAGTCAAAATATGTCTTGTCATCATCATCCATAATCAAAAACACCTTCAATTCTTCGAAATAATGCAAAACACATATTTCTACAATCAAGTTTTTGCAAAACTGATAGAGTTTATTTCTTTCTCCTACAACACCGACTGCATTCATCTTTCCAAGTTCAAGTATTACGGGAACATTTTCCAAATACTCATATTTGTCATGAATATTTATCGGATAATTCATCATCTCGTCTTCCGTTTCGATGAAATCCCTTGGTTTTATCTTTATCTTCCTCTTCGATTTATATCTGCCTATTCCGATATTTATGTTCAAAAAGTCATCATCAGCTTTGGCTTTTTCGAATAATCTTCCATCGAAATTTTTTACAAATTCTATAGCATCAGCTACAGACGCATATTTTTTACGCAATATAAGTTCTTCATCATTTCTGGCCTTTACTATCTCGTTTTCCATCATATTCAGATAAGATGAGTATTTCTTTTCCCTGATTTTGATATTTTTCTTATAGTCTTTTACGCCATTTACATATGTTGAAACTGTCGTTATCATACCTATTGCCATGGTAGCTCCAAAATACAAGATATACGACATGTTGCTTCCGCCAAATGCACCTTTTACAAGTATCATAATAACAAGCATTGCGGCTGTTGGCATAAGAGAAGCAAGTAAATTATTCTGAGGTTTTTCCGGCTTTTTTTGCGGTGGCAAAACTTCAATCGGTGCTTCGATTTCATTATATTTTTGTCTGACACTTCTTATAAATATGGGATATTTTAGATGTGTAAGTGATTCTTTAGAGATACTGCTGTCAATATATGTATCTATTTTTTCACTATCTGATGTATATAAAGTATTATTATAGATATAAAAATTATAATTATATACGAAAAAAAAGTCTGAATTTGAAAGTCTGTTTCCATCTCCCGTTATGGGAATAGCATTAATAGATGCGCCAATTTTTAGATTTGACGCATCTATATAAAAATCATTATCAATTCTGTATAAAAGCAGATATTCCTTGTACAAGTCGCTGTCTCTTATAAAAACTTCACATCCTTGTACATTTCCAATCTTTATTTTGTCATAATTTTGAAGCGGTATTTCTCTGTTGAAATTACTATTTTGCCTTTCAAGATACGGAGATAGTGAAATCTTCAAAAATTGTCTGCCATCTGTATATCCAAATGATACGCTTTTGAAAACTTCAAGATTATCTCCATCTGATTGGCTCTCGGAAGTTATACTACTGCTGCACTCAAATAGATATTTGTCAGCATCTTTTTTATTGTAATCAAAAAATCTTCGTCAAAACAATTGTCATAGACCTGAACATCAGCATCTTCTAATGTTCCTATACTAATAGTATTTAAGTTTTCACTTAAAGTTACTTCCTTGTATATTCTATCGTTATAAATAACTAACCTATAATCCATTTTTACACCACAAAATATCCGCTTCTAAGTATTACAATCTAATTGTTTATGCAAGCTCAAAAAACAGCTCAAGAGCAACAACTACTATGAATACAAATAACCAGCATGCAAAAGTAATTAAAGTTGCAAGTATGACCTTAGTAAGTGTATTTGACTTTGACTGTATAAGCGAAAAACATCCATATATTCCCGCAAAAGCCATTACACATCCAAGTGCTCCGTTTGTAAGGTTTATAGCATTAAGAGCAAAGAAAATATACATCCATCCGGGAATCTTATCTACGAATTCAGTTTTTTTATCAACATCATATCCATTAACAACAAGTGACATCTTTGAACCCTTAACAAGTTTTACCTTTGCTCCGTTTATAGGAAGTTCATAGCTCTGGCATACAAGCATGATTGTAGTCGCCGGTAATTCTCTGTATTTATACTCCATTCCATTTATCTTTACACCGTTTTTATCTGCCTCTACTACTGTGTAAACACCATTTACGTTTACTGCCCAACTTTTTGTTTTCATTTCAATCTCCCTTATATTTGTAATATTAAATATATTTTTGTTTCAAAAATATTTTGTAATTTAATTATTCAGATATTCAAATTCTTCATTTGCAAGTCTTATTTTATCTTTATCTCTTAGTTTGTACTTTTGACCCTGCATAAGCTTTTCACCGTTTACATATGTGCCGTTTGTAGATCCAAAGTCGCATATATAGATGCCTCCACTAAGAATTTCTATTACAGCATGTTGCCTACTTATTGAGCTATTATCCTTTATGCAAAAATCAACATGAAGAGAATCTTTTCCAATAATAAAGTGTTTCTTATTTATAAGCTTAGTATCTGAATTTTTACATCTAATCAGCTTTCCGTAAGATGCATTATTTCCGGATGCATTTGATTTAAATACAGTTGTTTCGCCATTTCCATACCCGCCAAGAAGTGATGTTTGTCCGCTTTTTTCATCCCTTACAAGTTCCGGATTTTTACTGCTGACAAATATATCGCTTGATATAATAACTCTTCCGTCAGATGCATATTCCTTAGTTATGCCATTAGAAATGTCCTTTTCTTTCGCCTTTTTGTTATCTCTTTTTTTATTACTATTGGAATTTTTCATTTTTATGGCCATAATCACAATTATAATTATCGCAATCACAAAAACTAAGCCAAGTAAAGCAAGGCTCAAAAGCATCATATTATATTTTTTATCTCTATATGCTATTTCTTCTTCTCTCTCTTTTTCAAGTTGCTCGATACTTGCAAAAATAGCTGCCGATGACGCTTGTTCCTTTGCCTCAATCGACGAATCCGTAACCTTCAAATAATTAAGTCCCAGCGCATCAAGTATCCTCACAAGTTCCGATGATTCTACAGCTGTGAAGTATTCGCCGTCCTTGTTTTTATTCAAAACGCCTATCACATATCCATCTTCATTTATGAGCGGTCCTCCGCAGTTATTACCCGCAACCGTAGCTGTGTGTGATATTATCTCAATATCGTCCTTTGTCTTGATATTCGATATCGTGCCTGATGTAACAGACACATCACTCTTATCATATGTAACCGCATTTTCATCGTATCTGACCGCTTTTGGGAATCCAAGCGCATATACAGAGTCAGTGACACCATATATTTTTTCATCAGAATCGTTTGCATATATTGTCATCGGCTCTCTATCATGAATCGGCTGAGCAAGTTTTAATACCGAAATATTGAGATCGGTACTTCTTGTTACAACCAAAGCATCTATTGCAACATCCCTTGCTATAACTACCGATACTTGAAGATTTATATTATCGAACTCTCCGTTTTCGTTTGTAAGTCCAAATGATTTAAGAGCTTTTTCTTTAGTTTCTTTCGAAGGCGATGCCACGCTGTTTGTCGTTATGACATATTCGCCGTCATCCTCATTTCCAATCAGAAATCCCGTACATCCAAGAACTATATGCGATGCACCGTTATCATCTACATATACGCTGTTTACCTGTACTATGCCATTTTTGGCACTATCAAGGCTTTCATTTTCATCTGCAGCAATGCTTTCAAAGCCAAAGCAGCCAATAATACTCATTATGGATGTAAAAAGAATAAGTAAATTCCCAAATACTCTTTTTGAAATATTCATGATCTAATCCTCTTCCCTCTTTTTGCGCAAAAAAAATCTCCGCACTACTTTCGTAATACGAAGATTGAAAAAATATTTATAAAAAATACTTCCATGTATAGCTAATTCTCTAAAATCCTGTAAATAACACGCTTGCTCAAATTTGCACTACATTAACCAAAACCTCATATTGAAAACACGCATTCACGATGCTAACAATTTATGTTCGTTTTGTCAATAATAAATCCGATAATCATTTATAACATCCCAAAATTTTGCCATAATTTAATTATTTTTTGATGATTTTTGCTGACTTTTACTTGACGATTATATTTGATATAATATATCAGTGCTTTTATCGCACGGAAAAGAGGTTATATGAATTACGGAAAAAATGGCGTAAAAAAACAAGAAGCTTCGCTAAAAAACGGTTCCGGTCGTTGGGGCAAAAAGTTTGGTATTTCCATTTTTAAGATTTTGATAGTAGCATTTGTAGCACTTATGATTGTATGCGTAAGTGCAGGTATCGGTGCTTTTCAGGGCATAATCGATTCAGCACCCGATATCAGCAATATCGATGTTACTCCATCAGGTTTCAGTACCTTTGTATATGACTCCGATGGTAATCAAATAGCCAAACTTGTATCTACCGATTCTAACAGAATTCCGGTTACTTGGGACATGATCCCGGAAGACCTTGCAAACGCATTCGTTGCCATAGAAGATGAACGTTTCTATGAGCACAACGGTGTAGATATTCAAGGCATCCTAAGAGCAGCATTTGTTGCTATAACAACCGGAGATTTCTCGGAAGGTGCTTCAACTATCACCCAGCAGCTTCTAAAGAATAACGTTTTTACAGATTGGACAAGCGAATCTACCTTGGTAGAAAAATTCAAACGTAAGATTCAGGAACAGTATCTTGCTATTCAGCTTGAAAAAACCATGAGTAAAGAAGATATTCTTCTTAACTATATGAATACCATAAACCTTGGTCAAAATACTCTCGGCGTTCAGGCTGCATCTCTAAGATATTTCGATAAATCAGTTTCAGAACTTACTCTTTCGGAATGTGCTGTTATTGCCGGTATCACACAAAATCCCAGCAAGTACAATCCAATAACGCATCCCGAAAACAATGCTGAGCGTCGTCAAAAGGTTCTGACAAACATGCTTGAACAAGGCTACATTACTCAAGACGAATACGATGAAGCCATTGCCGATGATGTTTATTCCAGAATACAAGTTGTAGATTCCGAGACAGACGACGACACAGTCAACTCGTACTTTGTTGATGCTCTTACAGACGCTGTTTTGGAAGATCTTGTAGATGCCGGTTATACAGAGTCGCAGGCTTACTCACTTCTTTACAGCGGCGGTCTAAAGATTTATTCAACACAGGATTCTGAGATTCAAGAAATTGCCGACAGTGTATTCCAGGATGAATCCAACTTTCCTGAAAACACATCTTATCTTCTTGATTATGCTCTTACAATTGAGACGGCGGACGGTGATTACGAAAACTATAGTGATGAATCATTGGAAGACTATTTCCAAGAAAGCAATTCATCATTTGACCTTACTTTCTCATCTACGGAAGCTGCTCTTGAAGCAATTGAAGAATACAAAGAAGCCATTCTTACCGACGGTGATAGCGTATATGACGAAAATTATACACTTACGCCTCAGCCTCAGGTTTCTATGGTTATTCAAGATCAGTCAACAGGATATGTAGTAGCAATTGAAGGCGGACGCGGAACAAAGACAGCCAGCAGAACCCTTAACAGAGCAACAGATACTACAAGACAGCCGGGTTCAGCATTCAAGGTACTTGCAGCATATGCTCCGGCACTTGATAGCTGTGGCTACACTCTTGCAACTACGATAAACGATGCACCATTTAACTATACAAGCGGAACAGCTGTTCGTAACTGGTATACAACAGGTTACAGAGGACTATCTTCTCTAAGAGAAGGTATCAGAGATTCCATGAACGTCGTAACTGTTAAGCTCATGACTCTCATAACTCCTCAGCTCGGATATGATTATCTTGTAAATAATTTCCACTTCACGACACTTGTTGAGCGTGAAGAAATTAATGGCAAAGTATATTCGGATATCCAGCAAACTCTTTGCCTTGGCGGTATCACAAACGGTGTCACGAACATCGAAATAAATGCGGCATATGCAGCAATTGCAAATGGCGGCGTTTATATAGAGCCAAAGCTATACACAAAAGTTGTAGATCATGATGGCAATGTCATTCTTGATAATACTAGCACAGAAGGCGAAAGAGCACTTGATGAAACAACTGCATTCCTTCTTACAAGTGCTATGGAAGATGTTGTAACATCAGGAACAGGTACTGCTGTTAACTTCGGCGGCACAGCTATCGCTGCTAAAACCGGTACAACAACAAGTAACAAAGACGTTTGGCTTTGCGGTTTTACAAATTATTATACAGCTACATGTTGGGCAGGTTATGACAACAATGAAGCCATGTCCACATCAGCCGAAACGCACCTTGCCAAAACTTTATGGAAAAAAGTAATGCAACAGATTCATGAAGATTTGCCTTCGGCAGAATTTGAAGTTCCTGACGGAATAGTAACCGCTACGGTATGTTCGGAATCAGGTCTTCTACCTACAGACGGTCTTTGTGACGGAACTCTCAAAACAGAGTACTTTGCAGAAGGAACAGTTCCTACTGAAAGCTGTAACGTACACGTAATAGAAACTATCTGTAACTATTCGGGGCTTCTTGCAACAGACCTTTGTCCATTCAAAGTACAGCAAGTTGCAACTGTTATTCCTGAAGAGCCTGATATATTGAAACAAGGTTCGGGTACATCGACAAGTTCGTCCACAACGACCTACTGTCCACATGATGAAGCATTCTTTGCTCAGGAAAATGCACAAGAAATCTTGGTTCAACAAAATCAGGAAATTATAGCAAGAATTGCGGCAGAAACCGGTCAAACCGTGGAACAGATAACCGGAGAGACTACAACGGATTCAAGTACGACGGATAGCTCAACCACAGATACGACGACTGATACAACAACTGATACATCGGCTACAGGCACAGACACCACAACAGATACCACAAGCACCGACAGTGCCTCCACCGCCGCATCTCAATAAAATTTACGTTTTGATAATAATACGCCGCGTGACACTTTGTAATATCTTTTAGAGGGACGCTCTCGCTTCGTCAAATACGCAATGGTACTAAACAATTCAGTAATGCTAAAGCATTTCCTGAATTGTAATTACCGGCGTATTTGTGAGATCCTCTGCAAGATATATACAAAGTGTCACGCGGCTTAATTTTTAGTCAAAACGTATTGTATTGTTTTTGCAAAATAAACAGGTGGCATAGCTCATCTATATATGTTGCCAAGCATCTTTGAAGGCGTCGGCACTTGTAATTCATAAAGCATCTGCTTTATGAATTATTTAGTGCCCGCTACGCCTGAAACGAAGCGAAAGCGTTGCTTGAAGACATATATAGATGTGCTATGCCACCGTTATATTATCAAAACCTATGTTTTTTCTTTATGACGTAGAAGTAGTAGAGGATGAACATAAAGGATGTGAGTGCCCATGTGACAGGATAGCTGTAGACTATCGTTGTTACTTCATTATTTAAAGGAAGTATGAATATCACCCAAAGAACACGCATGATACATATTCCAAATAGTGATAGAAGCGTTGGTATAATTGCTTCTCCCATGCCACGAAGAGCGCCGGAGAATACCTCTACGCTTATATATAATACATAAAACGGCACCATGGCCTTCATCATGATATCACCATAATTTATAACATCAGCTTCGCTTATAAAAATCTTCAAAAGCGGTATACGGTAAAAATAAAATATAAGTGATAGCATGACCGTAAATATAAATGTTATTACCAGTCCTTGTCTTACACTATCTCTAACTCTCTTTGGCTTACCTGCGCCATAATTTTGTCCGACAAACGTTGTGATACTCGTGCCAAGCGATCCAACTATCAGCCACAATAAAATATCAACTTTTCCATACGCAGCCCATGCTGATACAGCATATGTTCCAAACGAATTTATAGCTGTCTGTATCACTAGATTTGAAAGTGAATACATTGAAGACTGCACACCTGCAGGTATTCCAATATGAAGGATTTTCAAAACTATAGGGCCATCTACTCTTATATCTTTGATACAAAGCTTATATTCAGCATCAAGTTTTTTTAACATAGATATAACAATAATCGCGCTTATAAGCTGACAAAGGATTGTAGCTATTGCAACTCCCTTTACTCCCATACCAAGTTCATATACAAATAGTATATCAAGAATAATATTGCAAATAGTCGCAATTATGAGTGTTATAAGGGGTCTAACCGAATCACCGATAGCTCTTAGTATTCCTGCGCCCATATTGTAAACCAGATTTGGTATCATACCTATAAAATATATTCTAAGATACAAAACCGAATCATTTATAGTATCTTTCGGTGTATTCAGGATTTCTATTCCAAAAGGTGCAAGACAAAGTCCTATAATCGTAAATATTATTCCGCCTATAATAGATATAGCTATACCCGTATGAATAGCCTTTTTTACATCATTCATATGCTTTGCGCCATAGAACTGCGCTATTATAACCGTCGCTCCCGATGCAAGTCCTGTAAAAAATCCCACAAATAAATTCACAATTACTGATGCCGATCCGCCAACAGCAGCCAGAGCCTGTGCTCCGACATATCTTCCTACTATAATTGCATCAACCGTATTATATAATTGTTGAAAAAAAGTACCGAATAAAAGTGGAAAGAAATATTTGAGCATCTCTTTCCATATGACACCTTGCGTTATTGCATTGTTATTTTTTTTTTGCATAATTCCACCTATTTCATCAAAAACCAATAGAATCTACGATACAAGTTTGTTACCAACCGCTTACGTTTCGCTTAGAGGCGGGGCATCCCACGTCTGATATGACTGCTAAATACGGATTATTTTGCATATCTTTTATTTTATATCGTACATTGATAAATTTAGCTTAGGAAATTTTATATTTAGTATATTTAGTATTTTTATATTTCCAATCCTATAGCGCAATATGACGTAAGCCAAATATCAGCTTACGTCATATGCTAAAAATCATAGGATATATAGAAGAATAAGTAATAAGAGCTGCTAACGGGACTTGAACCCGTGACCTCCGCCTTACCAAGGCGACGCTCTACCGCCTGAGCCATAGCAGCAAATCCGTGGCCGTTTTAATTTTGGCCACGAAAATTATTATACTAATCCAATAGACTTCTGTCAATTGGTTTATGCTCAATTCATGAGCTCATCAATAATTTTTTTGTAAATATCACTGCTGTTTGCCTGCCACTTATTGCAGATACTCTCCGCCATCTGCATAGTCGGCATTGCAATCTGTATATCTATAAGATTTTCGCCCATCTCTTTTGCTACAAGATGAGCCACATACTGGCCATCTGCTCTCAAATTGTAGTCAGATCTTATAGACGACTGGTCTCTTATCTGAATTTTATTTTCCTTCAGATATTTATCTATCTGAACTCTAATCTCAGGATTCATCTGCCCAACAAAAAAATGAAGTGCTTCTTTCCCGGCATCAGTAATTTCCAGATAAGTTCTGTTAAGTTCTTTTTTCTCATTTATAAGCTTTTGATTGCTGAGCTCGCCAAAAGCTTCCTGAAGCGTCATGAATGTCGTATATTCATTTCCCAATATAAAATCGTATATCTGAGATTTGGACAAAACAACTTCCGAACGCTCCAGCATGTATAAAACGATAATCTTATACAATGTCAAATATTGCGATGCCAAATTTATTCCTCATTTCTATCTTTAATAATCAAGTTTGTTATCATCTCTTATGTGCTCTATAACAGCCCTTGCAACAACATCAGATACGCCCTCATCAAATGCCTTCGGCAATATATTGTTCTCATTTAGCTCATCATCCGGAACAAGATTTGCTATTGCATTTGCACATGCAAGTTTCATTTCATCAGTTATATGCTTTGCTTTTCCTTCCAGTGCACCTTTGAATATTCCCGGGAAAACAAGTACGTTATTTACCTGATTTGGAAAATCGGATCTGCCTGTTCCGATAACTTTTGCTCCGCCTTTTTTTGCTTCATCCGGCATGATTTCGGGAACAGGATTTGCCATAGCAAAAATTATGGCATCTTCGTTCATAGTCTCAACCATCTGTCTTGTAACCATATTCGGAGCTGATACACCGACAAATATATCTGCGCCCACAAGCGCATCTTTTAAAAGTCCCTCTTTATCTTCAAGATTTGTAACTTTTAGCATTTCTTTTTGCATATAATTCAGATTCTCTGACTTTGAAGACATGATGCCTTCCTTATCGCACATAGTCACCTTATCAAAACCGTATGTCAAAAGAAGCTTTGTTATTGCTATACCTGCGCTACCTGCACCATTTACTACAACTCTGCAATCCTCTTTCTTTTTTCCTACGACTTTAAGAGCATTGATGATACCTGCAAGAACTATTATTGCTGTTCCGTGCTGATCATCATGAAAGACCGGAATATCGAGTTCTTTTTTTAGTCTCTCTTCGATTTCAAAACATCTTGGAGCAGAGATATCTTCAAGATTTATGCCTCCAAATCCCGGAGCAAGATATTTACAAGTCTTTATTATTTCCTCTGTATCCTGAGTATCAAGGCAAATCGGAATAGCATTTACGCCGCCGAATTCTTTAAACAGAACCGCTTTT
>Ga0065711_1045273_pt1 | contig 13580 bp, 8 predicted proteins | sample Hoacrofraction12_FD_59098 | JGI IMG/M metagenome (GOLD analysis project Ga0065711, IMG submission 59098) | Hoatzin crop microbial communities from Cojedes, Venezuela - Epithelial fraction 12 v2 (version 2) | ecosystem: Host-associated > Birds > Digestive system > Esophagus > Crop | place... | reverse complement strand
CAGGCTGCACAGCACCGCATCCAGGCGGGTCTGGAATATCTCCAGAGAAGGAGACTCCACAGCCTCCCTGGGCAGCCTGGGCCAGGGCTCCGTCACCCTCAGAGTGAAGAGGTTCTTCCTCCTGTTCAGACGGAACTTCATCCATTTTCCCATAGATAACAAGACTGCAGTGTTACGGTCCAGCATTTCAGGACCCTCCCATTATAAAACCTGGAAACATGGAATTAATAAAGACCTAATCAAAGCTGAGGAGGGGTTATTGCTGTGGAAGACCAGAAGCCCAGACCAGATGACTTCACTCTGTGACCTTACAGTGTCCAAAGCTGGGGAACACGGCCCACAGCGCACACCCCTAGGCAAGGAGAGTTGATTTGGAATGAACAGTTCTCGATCAGCTTGCAGTTTCATTTCTACCAACACAACAACCCCCTGTCAAACACTTGCTAATCAGCATCAGGAGTGAATGGACACACAGGTTTTCCCATAAAAGGTTAACGCCAATACTTCGGCTGAGAGTTAGGCAAAACCCAAAGACTTCCCCCCACACCAAGACGGTGCGAGGGTGTAATCCACTTCCCAGCTCTCTGGCATCAAATGAGCGCTCAGCTCTCATTTCCCTCTTTGCTTCCTGCACAACATGGCAGGTGCTGTGTTTTTCGTACTGATTTGGGTCCTACAAGACTGCAGCATCACAGCTTATAAACCCCAAGGTGAAAAGGAGACAGCAATTTCCCCAGAGGCATTAGAGCTCGAGACAGGGCTGCTTTAAATGCAGTGATTTTTGCTTACTACATTACAATGCAAACATCTTTTAATACTTATCCTTTGGGTCCTATACTCCTGTAACAGCTTTATCTCTTTAACAGAATTAAGTGCTCAGTCTTACTAAGCAATCACATACAAATTAAAAAGACCTAATAATCATTATTTTTGACTGACTAGCAAGGGTTAGATGGCTGATTTATTCATTATTAGTTACAGCTTACATAGGTCTTCACTATAAATACTGGTTCCATGCAGTCATTTGTGATATAAATACATTATTTAAATGGACTCAGAATCTCATACCAAACCCTTTACTCACACATGTCAATCACCTGCGTTTCTTCGCTGACTGTAACAGGCCCGTGTACTCGAGCGAAGGCTACATACATGAAAGAGAATACAGATCCAGACTTTCTTTTTCACGTTTTATTTATGCAGACTTGTTATTTGATGTTAAAAGTATTGTTGACACATTTCTTTATAGCTATTCTATTTATAATTTAGTTGCATAAAAGATGTTGTTATAGCATCCTCTTATTCCAGAAAGAGCTTCTGGAGTATTGGGATTGCTGTCACCCAAGGCAATGGATTATGTGGGTTCTCCATGTGTGAATTCCCTCCCCATCAGTGTGCAGATTCACTTGGAAGACATTTGCGGATTCTTCAAGCTTCACTTTTAATTCTCCACTTGAAGAGCAGCAATGCAAAGCATCCACAAAAAAAAATTGAAGAAACTCATAAAAATGAACCTTAGAGAAATCCGAGCCCACAGAGAGCACTCCAGACCCAATGGATTGAGGAACAGCAATAAGCAAATCAGCTGGCTATGGCAGAAAAGTTCCTTTTATCTCTCATCTGAGTTCATCCCAGGCAGCTATAATGAGATTTTTCTAGTGAGACTGTGAGGTAATATATATTGGCATAACCCTATGAAAGCCGAGAGTCATATCAGAAGCCCCTAAATACCAGGATATAGATACGATGCATTTGTTACGGGGAAATAGGTTTGGATGCAGTTTGGGAAGGAGCTGCTGGAGACTTCCCTGGTCCCAAAACGCCTGCCCGGGGTGTGAGTCAGAGCTGTGCCTTGCATGATTTGCACCGCTAACGAACACTCACAGGGGGATCAGCACAGATTGATTCTGCCATCCCCCCCTGCCGTGCCCCATGCTAAGATTGGAAATACAGCAGCTCTGGGCAGATTGCTACCAGGCGCTTGCACGCACTGTAAACTTGATGTGCTCCAGCTCTCTTGCTGCACTAACACCAGCTAGTCTCTTGAGATTATCTGAGGCTGGAAATCCCCTCTTATTATTTGCAGAATCATCTAGAGATAAAATGATCAAACAACAGCACACGCAGGACCGTAGACATCCAAATCTGTTGTGGAGTAGCTTACTTGATATACATATGACAGCATCCTGCCCTACTCAATGATTGGAGAGGAAAAGTATGGAGACAGGCCAGAAATGGTACCACTTGATACATGCTAAGTGTGTTCCTCATGACGGAGGAGAATACGTGTTCGGTGGAGCCTGAAATCTCAGTGAGATTCAGCCTAGAGCTGTGCTTCCAGTTTCAGTGCACAGAACGCGGGGAGGGCTGTGGCAGCAGCGGGGTCTGCATGCACACCACTGCTTCGGAGGGAGCCAAGGCAGCAAAACACGAGAAGAGAACGCCTCCAGGACAGCTGAGAGAAATGCTGATTCAGCTCCTTTTCAAGGCAATTTTCTTGTCAGATTTGTTGAGCAACAGATCAGTATTTAATGTCCTCACCTGCAGAGTCCCTGCAGCAGCTGGTGCTGGACCAGCTCTCTCCAGGCACTGGTGGGAAGGCTGAGGGGAGCAAGGCTGTGAGCAACAGCCAAATCAAAGTTGCTCCAAGTTTGTTGATAGTTTCAATAATAGATTATAGCCACAAGTAAAGCATGGCAGACGTTCGATAAAACTGGAGGAGTTTGCACAGCTCCAGTTTTACCTGATTCACTTTTCCACACAGCAGGTTTCTCGACCCAGCCTCACGATGCTATCTCCAAACCCTCTGAAAATCCATCTGCGCCCATCACTGAAGTAATGAAGAGTGAAGCTACCACTTTTCAAAGCATCAAGATTAGGAAATTTGCAGACAGATTTTTCAAATGCAGAAGGCACTTGAACTGAAAAGATGAAGAGGGAGGAGGATGTCCTCGTTCTGCTGTGCAAATAATTCAGAGGCTCGTCATTAGCGCTACCTGCAAAAGACCATCCTAATGCCAACAGCAACCGGTCTGTATGCAAATGCTCTCTTGTCCTCCCACCGCAACTACGGAGCCAAACATTTGGAGTCCTTAGCCAGGGAAGCAGTCATAATAGGCACAATCATAAGTCAGAATATAACTGGGAGCTATGGTACAATAGTCTTAGATGAGGGATCAGGTCTTTCGAAAATGGCCAAGGAAAGGAAATACATCTATCTCCGTATACTTTATTGAAGTCAGATTCAAAGTGCAATATTGGTGATTTAACATAAACGTAACACATTTTTATAATCCTTATCAAATGTTCAGTCACTAGATCAGCACAAAGCACAGCTTATTAAAATGGATAAGAGGGGATTATGTATTCACATTGTCAAGAAAAAAAGTATTTAAAATACAGAGATTCTTTAATCTTTTGCTCAGAAGGCACTGCACACATTGCCGACGGAACAATGTGTGTGCATCCAACTTTTAATCACATGGGTCCTGACAAAGAATAGTAAAATGATTCTTCCTAGCACGCAGGATAAGCTTTTAACAATATAATCCTGATTGCATGTCAAACTTTGATGATTTTGGTTTGGTGACTGACGTTAAGTGTTTAACTACACTTCGCAAGTTATAACAACAAGGTTGAGATTTCAGAGTATAAATGCTCATTCTAAAGTTTTGCATATCTATTTTGTTCATATCTAGTGTTTTCTAACAAAGAGTTTTATGTGCCCATTTGAGATTTAGCATGCAAATGAAACACAAAGCTTAAGCACTCCCAAGTAAAGACAACGTTACATTTCTCAGCAAAACCAGATCCGAATTACAGACATCCCTGATGAAAGCAGCAGAATATTAACCAAGACCTAAACTAAGCTTTCAACAAAATACTATTTTCTGACCGCAGTTAATAATATCCACTTGATTTAGTGAAAGACAGCCTTGTAACCTTAAAAATAGTAGTCAGAGGTTAGATTTCTTCGCTTTTGCTATCTGTAAAAACATAGGCAAAATGAGTTGCTTCATTAGGGAGCATTCTTCTTCTCAGCATGAAAATTAGTGATGTGGCAGATACACAGGTGACTGAACACCTAACACCACTGCCATGTGTTCAGTATGGGAGGTGAATGTGCTGTCATCATCAGTGATCTGAAGGGGAATTGTGCACAGTAAATGCTTGTTCACTGAAATATTTTAAAAATATAGACTTTAGAAAAAAGCTAAAGGAAGGGGGAGATCTCTTCTTGGAAGATGCTGAAGAACCAGTATCCCCAGGCTTCTCACCTGACAAGCGAGAGATGAAGTCTTGAGAGAGTCACATGCACATACAGGACTAAAAACCGCACTTCAAAGAAGCTCAGAAAAAGTTGTCCAGATTCTCACGTTAGACTTTCACAGGCTTTGTTCAGTAAAAGTTCTCTTTTTGTCACAGACTGACTCCGGCTATGAGCTGCCAGTCACTTGTTAAATATCAAGAATGAGGAGGTACCAAAAAACTCATAAAGTTTATGTCTTTCTGCAAAAGAAATCACAGCTTATGCAAAACTCCTTGCCATTTGTAACTTAGGTGATGATGACATCCTAATTGTGTATCGATGATAGAAACACTTTCACAAATCTCATCTAATGAGTAAGGTAAAGTTACTGTGCTGTTGTGGTGAGTTAAAGTGTTCTGTATGAATGCACTGATCTACAGTTAAAATGCTTAGTAATACAACTCCATAGGCGACCCATCTTTACAATATGTCTATACACTTAAGTTCAGAGAAGACAAAGTTGGAGGACGTTACGACTCTCAGGTTTCTCCAAAACCCATTACCTAAACTCTCAGAGGATGATGAAGCACTATGTACAGTAACAACAAGCCTGAAGTCAACACAAATGGGAATACCTGAGTATCTCTAAAGGTTTGTGCCTATAATGCACAAGCTTTTCCACAGTGCACATGGCTAGACACAGGGTAAGCCGGTATCTTGCAGCTCGACTACTGTTTGCTTGAAGACAAGCTTCCCCCCTGCCCCCCCCCAAATGCCTTGCATCCAAGAACTTTCCTGGTGACTCACTGCAACCATTAATTATTGCGTGGCACAACAGAACTGCAGGTCAGAAATTAAATCCAACTATTTGCTGCAATTACTGACAGTACCAGAGGACCCTGTAACACAGGTCAGGCAGAGTAAGAAAACTGTGTATTCAGACTCAGACAGGAGACAGAGGAGTAATGGCTATACAGGTACAACATATGCGAGCACAACATATGTGAGATACGAAGATTTGATAACACACCCATCAAATATTGGGCAGCTTCCCTGGAAATTGAATGATTTCTCCACAGGAAAATATGGAAACGGTTTCTTATTTATCTCCATATACTGATTTATTTCTGTATACGTAAACCCACATGCACATACACACTCTGGGTGGCATTAGGAGAATCTGATTTATTTTGGGTGTATTTTGACTGCTAACAATTTCTACAGCCTAAAAATAATGAATATTGGCTTACATGAAAAAATTAAATGGGTAAGACAATCTAGCAACCAAAACCAGAATTCAGACCTCGATCAGAGGACTGGTTCTGGTTCTCGCAGTAAGGCGATAAGTTCTGGTCTGACTTTGAAGCACCCTTGAACAGAAGTCTGTAGTTTCCAAATGATACTGGAGGGTTGGTTTTACCAAAAATGTAAGTGAGGACAGCAAGAAGCTGAGGACACCACAGTAAAGAAATTATAAGAACCTGAGGACATTTACGCATAAAGGGATTACTGCTCCTTGCACATGCGAGTGCTTTCACATTGGTTCTGAAAATGAGCTGGTGTCTTCAGTGGTTATATTTGCACTTAAATGCCCTTTAATCACTGGGGATCTGCCTTGTGACTGGGAGCAAATTAGAAGAGTGTTTTCAATTTACATCATTCAGACAGGAATTAAAAAATAAATACCGTAACAATGAGTCCTAACAAAATTATACCTTCCTTAAAATGAGGTCATAGCAACACATTAGCAGTAGATGCATTCAATTTTGGATTAAATCCAGGAAAACACAAAAATGCAGCACAAGAAATGAATCTTTCTCCAGAGCCATTTATGTTGATGGAAGTGCATTTGCTGTTACCAGAACTCACAGTGGTGCTCTGCACAAGTCCAAGGGCAAAACAAACATGAGCAAGTCATTAGAGAAACCAACTGCTCCAATGAAATGTCACCTGCCACTGTAAGTTTATGTAAACTTATAAGGAATCTGTATTTTCAGCTGGAAAGTTCCACCAGAAACACAAATACCTGAAGGTGACCGGCGGGACTGACTTCTTTGACCAGACAAGAGATCTACAGTAGTCCTGATGTACTTTTGACCTTTCAGTACTGGAGGATTGACATAATATTTGTCCAAATATAAATTCAAATCTTAGTCTTTTTAGGCACACTTCAATTTTAACTGTAATTGTTGTTTCATCCTTTTTCTTTAGCATTAAAGCTAATTAAGTACAATTTAGCTCTTCCCTCTAAGGAAGAGGAAAATACACTTCCATGACTCGAATGACTGCAGGTTGGAGAACCAAGTGAAACTACTTTTCATGGTCTCTACAGTAATTCACCATTCATGTTTTTGGAACGTATGACTTCTTTGTACACTGCTCAGCAGAAGCTTAAATAGCTTCACTTTTGCCTTGTTAAGAAACAGCATGAAGATAGCCAGTATGAGGAACGCTGAGCCAGCCAAGCCTGTCATCCGTTACATCAATTTCACCTTTTAGTTAATCTTCAAAGAATTAATTCTTCAGGTGAAACATTAAACAATATTTTTACTTACATTGATAAAATTAATTATTGTAGGGCTATTTTATTCTTAAATATTGATTTTAAAAAGGGAATGTATGAGTTTCTTGATAAACAGACTAGAACATCAATCATGTAATTTAGTCTGACATTGAGTGAGATACCATAAAAAAAAAGGAATTTCTGAAGGTGGTAACTTGTTGATTAAGGCCAACAATACATCACAATGTATACACGAAGCAGTGGGTAACCTACCTCAAATCACTGCTGTTTTCATCGTGAGCCACAAGTGATGGTCAGTGACCAAAGCAGTGTATCAGGTCATGAGCTGGATTATGTTAGTGAAGCAATGTTATTATTCAGCGTTAACAAAAGACATGGTAGGAATTTTAAACCATTGTTATTTTAAGTGGAAAACACATATTATGGTAAAGCTAAAAAAATTAAACATCTCAAAAGAGGTTTTAATTATTTTGACCAAAACTGAGGATCTGAAATCGAAACCAACACAAATCTAGAGTTTCCAACAACCGATTTTTTGAAGAAACAGCACACACTTCTTAGATGAGGTCTCTAACCTTGCCATCATTTTGGTTTTGTATGTTTCACTCATTTCAAGAGGCAGTATGAGCCACATAATTATTGTTGTAATTCATTCCTTATGTTGCTATGGATTAAACAGTAACTTCTCTGTAGTAATTATGCAATAGGCTGTAACTAACTGAAATATGAATACTGCCAGTTTGTCCCACTGTGTTTCAGATCTGCTACATAATTGTTAATGTTCACAACAGTGCAGTAATTTAATTACAGAACATTAGCCACATGATTATTATGATCATAAACTGCTATCAAATGGAAGACTGAAATAAGACTCCAAACTCTGAAGTTATGAAGTTCATCTCGAGCTACATCTATCCTGCGCTTTACACTGACTCATTTAATCAGTCACAGTCCTAACTTCTTTCACCTGTAAAACTTCACACACAATCAGTCTTCTCTTCTACTGGAATTGTTCCACAGTTCCAAGCTTTCAGTTTGATTTTGATACAACCCACATAGACCCTCCAGGTTGCTAAATGGGACATGTTTCCAACTGTGCAAAATCCTAAGACATTTATTTGAATGAGGCTACCTTCTCCCAAGTAACAGGCAACAGAACAAGGCGAAACAGCCTCCAGTTGTGCCAGGGGAGGTTTAGATTGGATATTAGGAAAAATTTATTCACTGAAAGAGTGGTCAGGCACTGGAACAGGCTGCCCAGGGAATGGGTTGAGGCATCATCCCTGGGGGTATTTAAAAGACATATAGATGCGGAGCTTAGGGACATGTGGTGGAACTGACAGCATTAGGTTAATGGTTGGACTTGATGATCTTGAAGATCTCCTCCAACCTAAATGATTCTATGATTCTACCTTCTCAAAAAACATTGAGCAGATGCCTATAGGACTTTCAAACTACAGTCTTCCTCACAAATCTGGTGGGATTCATCTGACCTAATATCAGCTTTCTGTAGGTCAGATGCCCAGCCTAAGCCAGACATACAGCTTCCATAATGAAGAGAACAAAATGTTTTCAGGGAAGAACTCATCACAAAGGCAGGCATTTGAGATTCTGCACGTGGATCCTCTTTGGAAATGCTGCTGTTAAGGAGCTTTGATTAAATCCCCATCTTTCTGGCCACTTAGCGTATGCAAGAGTCTCAGATGGCATCATTTTTGTCCCATGGTATCAGTGAACAAAGGCAATTATTTTCCATAGTTTCTTACATTTGCTACAATTCAAATACAAGGTCACCAAATCCAAAGACACTGTGAACTTTGACTCAGAGGGCATCATACTTTCATCCCAAATGCTCATTTTATGTGACTATTTCTAACTGGGAAGATTCTATCACTAAGTTTTACATCTTAAATGTGATATTCCCATTACTCATTTGTTGCATGTGTTTTTTTTGAAAGACGGCCTAAATGCCATGCATCAGAAGAACATGACTGAGAACATAATTGAGACTGAAATAATTAGTGTCTAAAAGATTTCTACAGTGATTTATGCAGAATCCTTACACAATCAGAAACACATGAAATCTAGACCCACACAGGCAAAGGCCAAGGCGTATCAGTCTGGAAACAGCAAATGTGAACTCTTCACACACCGGGGCTTTCTACATCTGGCACCTCCGAGTTGTTCTGCCACCGCTACACACCTTTCATGAGCTCTTCTAATGTGTGAAGCTGCAGATCATTTGTGGTGAATAAACCCCTAATGGATTACTCATTGTTAATTAAATCACCTGATTCTGTCCACTGAATCTAATGCATTAAAGTATTTAATGTTTGTTTGGTAAACTGCTTTGCTAAATGCTCTTTTGACTTTTATTGGTAATAAACATTAAGCATTTATGGCCTGTGAAAGCAGTTTCACATCTAGCTTATGCTGTTACTATTTACAGTTTGTTAATGAAATACCATTAACTTGTTCCAAACTGCAAGTTGTTTTTGTTCTACTCCTTAACTTTTATTATATAGTATATAGAATAAGTCAATGAAAATCACATGAGCTATAAGAAACAATGGTACTTGTTATAAAAAACCCTTACATTGTCAAATCAAAACATTTTTTCAACTATCTAAAGCTCCAGCTAGTATTTTTTTGGTTTTATTCCTGCTTTTGATATGTGCACACATACATTTATTGGTGCCCACCCATCCCTAGTCCATGTTCCCTCGGAAGGGGGGACACCACCGCCAAGTTCCTGCAAAAAGGGCATTGGAGACGAGCATATGGGAAGCCTGGTTCAGTCCGAATTGAAACCCTTTCTACGCACGATAGTGGCTTCACACAGCTGACATTAGTAGCTAAAATGTGAGTGCTGAAAAATAAGAACCATATTTTTTTTCCCACACACAAAAATATGCACGTGCTCCTCTTTCTGTATATTTAAACAATACAACCCTTGAGTGCTCCTGAAATTTAAGAACAACTGCCCGTGCAAGTGACTTGTGTTGCTACACAGAGCAAGCAATGAACTTTATCTGTCAGGGGTACCAAACACAGGGCTCTGCCAACTCGGCAGTCTCCTGTCTATTCCGCAGTGGCAAACAGCTCCAGCGAGCCCGACTGCCCCCAAGCAGGAGGCACATGCTGTGTTTATGGGAGAGGAAAACCAAACCAACATGGCGCTTTTGGAGATAGTTCCTTTGCTTTTGCATTTGTTTGCATGTAGTTTGCTTTGAAAGTCAGACATGCTTCAAGCATACTTATGGAATATAACGTATAATCATCCCTGCCGTCTGTCCGCCTGGTCAGCGTTCCCAGCAAGGAGCACACTGCTCAACATGTGCATGCTCACTTCGCAAGGCGGACTTGAGAAGAGAGACAGGATGGCTTGGTGGTTCTGATATGTTTGATTCCTGTATCGAAACTGTTACTGTGACAGTGTTTTGTCTAATGGAAATAGTTGGAGTGATTCATTATTCTCCTTAGGAGATGCCTAATTTTGATTAAAAATTTAATGAAATAAATGAAATTGCAACAATTCCAGTTGTTGTGTGCTTAAGAATGACAACACATCTACCAAGCAATGAATAACAGAGTTCTGGAAGAGGTGACATCTAAGGCAGGCTCCAGTTACAGATTTACCTATGGATAAAGGCAATGCCTGGCTAACAAGGTGCCAGGCAGGATTTCAGCTCTACTGCTGATCCCAACAGTGACACTGGTGCTTGGGTCACATTTCAGCCAGGCCCACCACACTTCCAAGAGAAACAGAATGTTTGGTCTATCTTTACTTCACATTCCTCTCCCATAGGGATAAAAGCTCCCTGCAGCAGAAAGCAGGAGTAAGTTAGGAGACAGCTAGGAGCAGCTGATAATCAATAGAGCAGGGATGCTCCTGAGCAGCTACAGAGTTACACCCATGCTGCTCAGGCTGTACCATCTTCCACTTGGCTGATTTACTGAGCTGCGATTTTTTTTGGGGGGGCTTGAAGTTCTTTTTATTTAATATTGATTATTGTAGAGTGCGCTAAGGTAACAGCATGAAAGTATTATTAACTTACTGGTAGGGTACGTTTTATCTTTGAAAAAAGTTTGCATGTGAAGGTTTTAATCATTATCTATAGCTCCATGATGAATAAGTGCAACACTGAGAAATTTTGATTTTTAGACTCACATCTAAATACAATCATGGAGAAAAAAAAACGCTCAAGAATCCCACACTCCCACCCACCTGCCCCCAAAATCCAGGCAGGAGTAAGCTAAGACACAGCTAAAAAGCTAATCTATTCTTAACCTTGCTTCATAAGTGACAGCAAAATTAAATGGAAGCAATCATGAATCATAGGAGGATCAGAGCTGGGTAACTAATTGGCCTATTTTCTGTACTGTCAGAATCCTCTCGAGCAATTTTCCTCAATTATAACTGCAAATCAGCATGTTATTTCCTCCTCACAAACTATCTATTGCTGAGGGACTAACTAGGTGTACCCAGATATTTCCTGATCTATTGCTGGAGACCAGTTCCCACTGTTAAATAATTATAGGAAGTTCAGAGCCCTGCGTTGGAGAAAAAAATCCATAATCTACTTTACCCATTAAGATAAGGAAAATGAAAACCTTAATTATAGAGAATAAACCTTATTTTTAACAGTAGGCTTTCCTAATAATTGGGGATCTTTGATCAAAGCTAGGGACAGCCTTAACAGGGTATACTCATCGCTTTCTCTTCAGATATTGATTTCCCTTCAGTACAAAGGCTAGAATACTAAAACTTTGTCAACTGTAGAGTCCATTGGAAAAAGGGACAGCAGTTATTCACTGCTGTTGTTCAGGGGTATCAAAAATATGATTAAACTTGCATGCAATTAGAGCAACCAAGTAAAGCTGGTTGCTTTCTGCTGCATGTTAATCACACCATATACATTTCACCTGTTACTTGGGTTCTTCAAGATGCATTATGATGTCTACTATTTAGTTAACATCAAATTTCCCATGTAATATCGAATACATAATGAAAAGACAGCCTCATTTTTTCTAAAGGATAAATAACTCAAAGAGATCCCTTTGGGAAAAGGAAGGTGACAGAATAACTGACACTTCTAAACTACGTTATCTAAGTTTCCTCATTTTGTGCAGACTATAAAAATATATAAACAAAACCAATCTGGAATTAAATGGAAAAGAGAAAGCTAAGACATCACTTTGTGTTTATTCATTTCAGAGCAGCTGTCCATCACTGGATGACAAGGTGTCCGGGCTTCCCAGGTGACAGGTACGGCCGATTCACCATGCCCTGGCAGCACTGTGAGGAACACCTACGCATACAGCCTTCGGGGTTTTGTTTGTTTGCCAGTTTTTTAAAAATCTTTCCCACTGCTGGCAGCTTGCTTGCCTGCCCAGGGCCTGAGCTGGATTTGCTTTCAGAGCAATTCCATCTAGTTCATTAGTAACGACAGGCTCATTTTCCCTGGTGACGCCTGTGCTCGTGCTATGTGGATCTTTACACATCTTTCACATCTACGTGACATTAGAGAAGAATTATTATAGGTAGCACGCAGGCATCTTTCTCTGCTGCTTGAGCTGAGAAGTTTGTGGATTCAGCATCAACAGTACAGGTTCACAATCCATCCTATATCACAAAAAAATAATGGCCCAGTACTGGAAATACTTTCATCTCAGGTAGTCAAGCAGTAAAAAAACACACAAAAACCACAGAAAAGGTTATTTTTTTGGTGAAGCACTTTAATCTTTTCTGCTTCATGAAGAATTTCACCTTTCCAAACACTACTATCAGTGGTGGTTTTTGGGGTTTTTTGTTTGGTTGGTTTTTTTTGTTTGTTTGCAGGGTTTTTTTTTCTTTTTTTGGGCATGTTTGCTTTTTTTAAGGTAGGCAGGTAGCTCTATACTAAAAGAAAATACATTTATAGGAACATCATAAAGAGATACTAGAGTATTTTTAAGGTTCCTTAGTTTCAATGACTCCAGTTGGCCTGTCACACTTACAGCAGCTATGACAGTCGACCCAGTAAGCCCTGTCATTGCTGTCTGGGAAGAGCTAAACAACGAGCAGCATCGCCAAGGTGATCTTATGAACTCTGCTGAAAAAGTGATACATTAACACCTTTTCCAAAATGACAATTATTATTAACAAGCTCTGCTACAACTAATAAGCCCTTTTCTAGGCTATTATCCAATACCCTTTTTACATGTAGAAATCAGTCTAGTGAGATTTTGGGAGTTCCTACAGTAGTAGAGCAGTATTACTATATACTAGTGCATAGCAGTACAGAGATTCCCCTCTGCAGATCAGCTGGAGTTGTGCCTCAGAATTATCCAGTGGTTTCTGAAAGTCTTACAAATATTGACCAAGTTTCTCAGTGCTGCATTGCAGCTCTCCAATACAGCACCTCTAAGATCTGAAGGAGGGCAGTTTCATTACAGGTGTTGAAATGGCCACATTTAAAAAACTTGCTTTAGGTGGCCTTCATTCAGTGATTTCTTTAAAGCAAAAGCTGTGGGATGTTCATAAGCTGTGTTCAAGATAAAGAAACACTTTTTACCCTGCCCAGTTAAGAAAAAAATACGTTTACGTTCATCTGAGGTCAAAAAGGAAAGCAATATTTGAAGTCAAAGGCAGAAATGATGTGAGAGCTGCTTAAAACATGTATGATCTGCCTATTCTTTTACAGAATATCACAGAACATCACAGAATAGTAGGGGTTGGAAGGGACCTCTGTGGGTCATCTAGTCCAACCCCCCTGCCGAAGCAGGGTCACCCAGAGCAGGCTGCACAGGACCTTGTCCAGGCAG
>Ga0065711_1045272_pt1 | contig 13581 bp, 6 predicted proteins | sample Hoacrofraction12_FD_59098 | JGI IMG/M metagenome (GOLD analysis project Ga0065711, IMG submission 59098) | Hoatzin crop microbial communities from Cojedes, Venezuela - Epithelial fraction 12 v2 (version 2) | ecosystem: Host-associated > Birds > Digestive system > Esophagus > Crop | place... | reverse complement strand
AAGTTCTTCCTCATGTTCAGACAGAACTTCCTTTGCTTCAGTTTGTGCCCATTGCCCCTTGTCCTGTCGCTGGGCACCACTGAAAAGAGTGTGGCCCCATCCTCCTGACACCCACCCTTCAGATATTTATAAGCATTTATAAGGTCCCCTCTCAGCCTTCTCTTCTTCAGGCCAGAGTGTTCTTGGTGTTTTCACTCAAAGCTAGTCTGGTGGCCTGTGGTCTTGGGGAGCCTGAAAGGAAAAAAGGGTTAAAATATGTTTGCATAGGGTTAAAATTTGTGTTTGGTCTTAGGAGGGTCACTATGGAAGTGACATGGCTAAAGTATTTATGTTCATGTGGTGGTTTGTTGTGTTAATTAATAAACATTGCAACTATAGAGAGCCTCTTCGCATCTCGTTGATGCCTGTGTCAGACCTGGGTGGCTCCCAAGGAAAATATTCGGTCTTGGATGCTGAGACCTTCAGCCTGTTAACACAGGAAAATCTGCCTAAGGTCTGAGATTTAAAGTTGTTTTTCCACGTGGTGTATCACTAAGGGTCTGATTTCCCAAAAAGGCTTAAACTAGTGTCAGATCTGTACTGGAACTAAAAAGAGTGATTCTGAAATCAGTTGTGTATCTTGGCCTCTTGTGTTCTAGCACAGGAACCTGATTTTCTTGAAAAGTGGTTGAATACAGTGAAGTGCAAGTTGTTTGGTATACAGAGATATAGGTGCTCTGTCCGCAGATGGGGTGGCTTAAATCACAAAATTTTGTTTAAATATTATGCATGACAGTATTCTTATTTACAGTTTTGCAGCCTTGATTAACTCTGCTTTTAGTTAGACACATACAGTCTTTAAAGAGAATGTATAATCTCTTGTCATTTGGTTGAAAATTTTAAAATTCTGTATGTGACTTTTCTGGTGTGTATATTAACTAATTTCTTGTCTTGGTGTTGGGTTGCCAACAGTTATTGCTGAAGTCTGTAGAGACAGTTTTGAATGCAAGTTAGGTTAATCTTTTCAGTGATGAAACTACATGCTACATCTAAAAATAACAAGCTTAAATGCAGGGGTTTTGTTCTTAAATACCATGTTACAGGAAATTTTGATTTGTTGTGCCACAAATACCTTTTACATTTTTAATTCATGGAAATGTGTAATGCATGTTTTTTAAAACTTTGTGTGTAGGAATGTAGATTTTCATCTTGGAGAAGACATCACTTTCGTGACAACTTCACTTAGTCCACTGAAAATGAAGCAAGATTCTACTAGAAACACTGCTTACACTGTGGATTGTGAAGACTATGTGCATGTGGTAAAATTCAATCCATTTGATACTGGAGATGCATGTTCCCTCATTGCATATGGTGGCAATAATTACGTAGTTGTTGGGACGTGCAGATTTCAGGTTAGTTTGCATTATTGTTGATTTTTATTAGTTGCTTCCTGACACACTTTGCCAGCATCTCTACTGCACAAAGACCCTGGTCACTTTCCCATTTCCTCCCCTCCCCATGTAATCAGGGGAAGGTTTTGTTTATTACGTTAACATGTCTGTGATGTTTGTTCTTCAAGAAAACATATAAATACAACTATACATATAAAATACACATGGGTATAAATTACCATCCTGCTGGTATAAAGTTCCTTTTGAACAGAATCATAGAATGGGTTGGGTTGGAAGAGACCTTAAAGATCATCCAGTTCCAACCCTGCCCCACCCCGCCATGGGTAGGGACATCTTCCACCAGACTAGGTTGCTCAAAGCCCCGTCCAGCCTGGCCTTGAACGCTTCCGGGGAAGGGGCACCCACAGCTTCTCTGGGCAACCTGTGCCAGTGCCTCACCACCCTCATAGTAAAGAATTTCATTTTTATATATAACCTAAATCTACCCTCTTTCAGTTTAAAACTGTTACTGCTTGTCTTATCACTGCAATCCCTGAACAGACTGCAAAGAAAACGGGAGTGCTCTACTGGAAGAGTAATCCCATTTTAGTATCACTGGCTAATGTTGGTGACTGCTGTCTGAGAACTTAAGCAAGCAACTTTGGAAACGTGTGACTTAGTATTTGCTGTATATTGTTATTTATCGTTACAGGGTGATTGGCTCCTTTTTTGCACCATTATATTATGTTCTATGTACGTTTGCTATTTAGATTAAATTAGCTTCTAAAGCTGTCAGCTGGCCTGCGAAACAGCAAAAATTACAGCTATTTTGAACTTTACAACTAGAGTGTCGGTGTTAATTTTATAGATATTTCTTTCAAGGAAGGACTGTAGAAAGAATTACCTAATGTTATTTTTTTGCTTTAATTTTTTTTATAGGATCTTTTCTCATAGAAACAGTAAAATATGTTTTCTTATCTTGAAATTATTTAGAGTCATCATATTATGTAAAATATTGTGTACTGTACAAAATTTTTCACTAGGGTTTTCTTTGCCAAGATGCTTGAAAATCAATAGGAGACAACTGTTATCTTTGGAATCTTTTAAATCTTTTTTTCTTCAACTCTCTTCTCTATTATACAATATTATTTTTGTACTTTATCTAGTATGAATAACAGCATAACTGGTCTTTTTATTATTAATATTCCCCAAAGTCTTAATGTTGGAAGTTTCCTGAAAAGCACCTTGTGCCAACCATAAAAACCCATTGTCATCTGTATTGCTGTCTTGTTTCTGGTGTAGGCCTTGAAAAGAAACTAATTAAAATTTTGGCAACCACTGGTGCAAGGTAGTTTTTCTATAATTTTCATATCCTCCCTTCCCTTCAACATGTGGAGTCACTGAGTATTTCAAAGTTGTGGAAGAAAATGCTATTCTTGCTCCTTGCTTCAAGAAGCATTGAAAAACTGGATAATTTCATGCTTCGTTAGCTAGATTCTTCCTAGCTTTTACATTGTGCAGAGGGCATACAGAGAGGTTCTTTACCTTAAAGCAGAATCGTGACATAGAGAAAATTTTGTAGAAGTATCCTTTGAGGTGATTCATTAGATGTTTTGAAAACTTTTTAAAGATTTTTAGAGATCAGTTGATAGATGGAGTCCACAACCCCAACACTTGTTTCATCCTTCCCACCACCCAGTGTGCTCACCAGTGGGAAGAATAGACAAGTTAGTAATTTTGGTCATGTTAGATAACAGAAGATACCTATCTAGCTCCTGCTGTTTGAAGAATGTTGTTCTGGAAGTGCCAGCATTTTTCCATAGTGTAAAAACAACTTGGAGAGAAGACAGCTTAAATGGTATGCTTGCTTTTGTTCCCATTGTTTCTTCTCATTGCAGTATGTACTTACTTACCATGCTGTTATAAGTGGCTTTAGTTGTATCTGTGGAGATATTACTTGTGCAAAGAATGGGCTCAGCATCTTTGTAGCTCAGTTCTGGTTTTTGTGCTCTGCATTGGCCTCTGGCTTGAGGCTGCAATCATTTCATGTATTTTTAGGTACTTACATATTTCAAGGTAATACTTTCTTTTCTGTTCCGGGTTCTTACTTTGGGGGTGTTACATCTAAAAAGATCCCAGATACATGTAATTGTGAAAGCCTTTCAATTTCATATCAATCTAAATTGTTAGAAGTCATCAAGAGTTGTTCTGGATTACCTAACTACAATATTTCTGTAGGAGGAGGATTCAGAAGTGGAAGGCATGCAATATAAGACACTAAGAACGTTTCATCATGGAATCCGAGTTGATGCCATAGCATGGAGTCCAGAAACTAGACTTGATGCTTTACCTCCCCAGATAAGGTACCTATAATAAATGAGTACAATCAATCCTTGCTATTACCTGTTTTCCCTAATTCCTTAATATTGGACTAATTTTAAAGCTTATAGGTGAAATCAGACTCTTCAGAAGTCTCTGAACACTTCAGTAGAACAATATTTTCACGTTTTCATTCTTAGAGTCATTTTTTTGTTGGTTTTTTTTTTTGTTCTACTTCTTGTGCCCCTTGCCCCTCCCCCAAGTGACTATCATTAATTAATATTACTAGCAATAAATAATTTTTTTTCTGTGTTCATTATTTTAATGGACCTAAAGTGTAACTAGTTCTTTCTTGGTACATCTGTGAAGAAGGAATTCTTTTAAGAACTTTACTAAGGATGAGACTATTGTAATGGCATGCTTTATAAAGCTATTTGTAATGGTCTGCATAGTATGGTCTGTGTTTAGGAGTAGGTCAGATGCTATTTGTGACACCTGTTGAGGTGTAAATCTAGAAAGATAGTTAATATTAAATATGCACTTAAGAATTAAAATGTTCTCAGTAGCTTGTAAGCATCTTCAAAATGATGATGGTTGCTTACTGCTGCATTTTTGTGCAGTCTTTTGTTTAGAATATGTTAGAAATTGGTTTATGAATTTATGTTTTGGTATTTTAAAACACTAATAATGAGGGTTCTTTTTTGTGCTTTGCCACTTAGCTTCTTCCAGAGGAAGTTTCAGTGGCAGTTATGAGATGTATTTCAGGTAATTGATAGTAGATTCAGATTTAGCTTTGTAAAATGTTTTGCATTTCTTTCCATGAAAGAGTCTTCTTGGCACTTGAGACACACTATTGTATAGAGAAGTTCTAATTATAACTCTGCTTGTTGCCAGAGCAGAAAAGTTAAGTTAGAAGCTTTTGGGGTTTTTTTCCAAATCTGAATTTTCCTTTCCATCTCACTTTGTATGTTTAAACTGAAGGGAAACTGATAAAACTCAACTATTGCAGTGTGAATTGACTAAGGGGCTTTTCTTTGTCTGTTGAGTGTAGGTTTTGTACTGCGGCTTCTGATAGGAAGTTAAGGCTATTTACTTCAGACCTGCAGGACAAGAATGAATTTAAGGTAAGGGCAGCTAAGATGATTTTTCAAAAAAATTATGTAGTCTTCAGTGAAGTCTAATCTTTAACTGCCTTTCTGCCCCATTTTGCTTAACGTACTGTATGTGACAGATCCTATATCCATCATCTCTAGGGGAAATCTTTGTACCGTTTATGCCTTTCCGTCTTTCAAGTGGGAATAACTGTAATTATCAGCTACATGATCTTTTGATTTAGAAGTATTTATGTAACGATTTAACCAAATTGAAGAAAAGCAAGTAGAGGCTTAATGATCATCTAAAATATATTCAGAATGTTTTAAAGGTGAATTTCAAGTAACATGAAGGTGATTTCAAATACCGTGTTGGATAAGGTTCCTTTATATGGAGACCTATAAAATTTTATGTGGTATTGGTTGTTGGACTCCTCTACAAAAAAAAATCAAATTTAGAAATTTCTCTTTCATGGGGAACTGGAAGTTGCATTTGAACTCTACCAAACAGTAAAAAATTTAAAGAATACTGAATTATTATACAACTGCAAACAGGTACACTAAACATGCCCATAGCCTGTCACTTGTTTATTTCTAAGGTAGAAACAAAGTGTCTACTGCAAATACAATTTCACTTCCCCTTCTTGTCCTAGTGTGCTTAAACCAGTGGTATGAAAGAAGCCAGGTCTAAATACGCTCTTCACTTCATAAGCTGAAGATTGGTTTTCTGGAGATTTCTTTTGTTAACAAGACATGTCAACTCCTATGTCACTTGGATGTGTACATATTCTTCAAAATTCTGCCTTTGAAACAATGTCCCAGTCCAAGTACTAATATTAATTAGTTGTTTGTGGTAACCAGTTTGGATTTGTTTTGTTGAGGTCTCAGCCAAGAATAAGCAAGGCTAATTAATACTAAAAAAACAGGGGAGACGGCTCCTTCTTTTTCAGTGCTTTGGAATATGATAATGTCTCGTTTGGTGAGAGTTGTGTATTGAGCATAAAGGAGAAAATAATAGACTTTCATTTGTGGTTTGGTAATTTCTATTAGTAAAACAATTATATTTGTCATACAGAAGCTAAGTGAATTGCAAATGTCGCTTATGTCGCCAGACTGATAATGGAATGAGTAAAGGCATGACATAAGAAGTAAAAATGGATGTTACTAAAAAACAGAATGTCTTTTCTGTAGAGAAAATACTTTTTATGTTGCTTCATACAGGCACATACCCTTAATTTCCTTCTTTTATGTTTGGTCATCTTATATGGCTTTGTCACGCAGGCAGTGGGATAACTGACATAGTTACAATCAACTTGGGTGGCACTTCTGGCAAAATATTTCTAAAAGTTCTAAAATGCTGTTTGCTTATGAGTTGATGTCTGTAATTCCTTAGTAAAGTTATCTATTTATATAATATTTGTCAGTTTTATGATATTGCAGACAACAGGCTTTAATGTTAAGTTGTGAATTAAATCCTTTAAATTTTTAGCAGAAGTAAAGTTACTTATTCATTATGTATGTCTGTTTCAATTTGAGAAATTTATAGAACTGTTCATAAGCATGCAGAATGAGAATGGATGAAATCATTAACAACAGTGTGGATGATGGAAGGTTAATAAGTGGAAATAATCAAACATATGGATGAACCTGGTACTACAGGCTCTGTTTAGCTTAATTCAGCATCTAAATTCTAATTTTTTTATTTATTTTGGATTAACAAGAGACCTGATGGACTGTCTTCTAAAGTCAATGAGAAGTCTCTTGACTTCGGCGGACACTGGTTCAAGCCATGGATGAGTGTTTTTTTCCACATGTTTAATAAATATGAAAGCTGTTAATTGAGGATTAATTAATGATCAACAATTTTATGTTTTTTTTGCCAAAAATTGAATGTGACAGCTGTGATAGTTCATAACTTTCATACCTCTTCCTGTACCTGCATTATCTGGTCCTTTGCAAAAGGTACTGTTCTATACCTTCCAGAGTAGACTTCATGTCTACACCAGCTTTCAGACTCTCCGCATTGATATGGGATATAGCCCAGACTTAACACTGGGAATTACCAATGGGATCTGCCATTTTGTTCATTAGGAACTAATTGCTTCCAGAGAAATAATCAGTATTATAACTTCACACAAACAAACTTTTGATAATTCATGAGCTTAAACTTCTAACATACAAGTTCAAATAAGCAAGTTTTTTCTAATGAAGAATTCTAGTAAGCTGTTTATTACTGAATTAGAATGAGATTACAAACAACACACCTTTAACAATAATTTTTAATATACCCATGAGATGGTTCTTTTCTAGCTTATTATCAATGCATGATCTCTATTACAACCAGAGAAGCAAAGCGGGCAACTCAGTAGCACAGTCTGCTGAATGATGTTTTCTTCGGAACAGAATTTCTGTGATGGGTTATTGTTTTCTCAGTTCTGACAAGACTTTTTTTCTGGTATCTGACCAACACAAATGACACTTTAAAACATGCGCTTCTAATTTAGGGGAATTTATTACACAGTAGCTTTGACTGGATGCCTAGAAATAAATTTGAAATGGCACATTTACATTTCTATTAAGATAGCAATCATTTTTCATACAAAAAGGTTCATTGGAGAACTGATTCATCTACCCTTAGGACTTCTTTCTACACAAAATGCTCTGACCTGCAGTTATAAACTTCTACTGCAAAAGTACGTTCACTGCATAACACATCAGAATATTTTTTTATGATAGGTAGTGAGCATAGAGACCACAGAGCATTAATACAACAGGTGTTGGACACTAGAATGTGCTATTTAGGCTGAACAGCCACAGCTGTAAGAACTAGAAGTACAGAAGTTATTTTGCCCCAGAAGGAAACAAGGAATTACAATATCTTAATTATTCAACACCAGTTGATAGGAATAAGTTCCTTCAGTGTCTGATGTAGACAGAAGGATCATAGAATTTGATTTTTGTCAGCTGAAGAGATCATGGATGCTTCTTCATTTTTGACACTACAGAACACTAAAGGTCGTTTGGTGCTTATGCAGTGCACCTGAGAAGTGTTGGCTTGAATTTAACTGTAAAGCTATTAGCTTTGTTTATGCCAGCTCCATCACTGGAATTAACAGTCGAAGAACTTCATTAAGGATGTATTGAGACTGAGGAAAAAGTGAAAATCCATATTGTTACTTGGTCAGGCTTGGTCTAATGTTAAAAATAATCAGAAAACAGCTAAAAATACGTATTTTCACTTCAAAATGAGGAATTCATTAGTGAAAAGGAAGAAGGTGGGCTAGTGTGCTTATATTGGCAAAAATGTTGTCTTTCGGACTGTCTTCTGAGTTTTTTTGACAAAAAGATCGGAAAATACTTTCTCTGGGTAATCATCTTAATTTCTTATACCTGGATGGTCATTGTTCTGTATCCTTGTCAAGAAAAAAGTAACACCTAACTCTGATTTAAAGTTTTTGCAAAATCTCAAATGTTCACAAATACCTGGTGAGCTATGCTGAGCTGGCTTTCAGTAAAGTTTGATATAGTGGTTTTTTAGTAATAATCAACTGATACCTCCAGAAAAGCTACTTCATAAACCTAAGTTTGGACTCACAAAGAACACATGGAGGACTTTGATCCATTATATGGTGCACACTTTACACATGGGGTTTTCAGGAGAGGTACAAAATGTGCAAACAAAGCTGAAGGAAGTATGTGATCACAATGTAATTTCTGAACATTTTGTCTTTTATATTAAATAATTAGTACAAGTTGCTTCTGGAGGGATAGATGGAGTAATCTTACTCTGTTTTCCCAGTGGAAAAACTGTTGATGTAATTATCAACAAGGAACTTGAAGCATACTGAGTTTTCCACTACTTTGTCAACATGACTAATCCAAAATTTATGGGTTGGATCAAGCCCAGAACAACAAACAAAAGGTAAAACATGACTGATGGATCTTTGTGCAATCTTTTTCTTCTTTTGAGGTTTTCATTTGGAAATGAATTGCGGCTTCCTTCTCCTGCTTCAAATTTTGTTTAATGAAAAGCATACTTCATCAGAACCGTGGAAGTAAAATGAGGCAGGATATTTTAATTCAGAATGCTGAAAATTTTCAAAAGACTTGGCATTTCTGTCTAAATAGTTTAGCATCATCTTAGGATGTATTACTTCTAATATAATCCACTAGGTTTTAATAAAATTATGAGCTATTGGAAAAAATTAAGTTGGCTGCTTGAAAATGTTTCTGTATTGAATTGATGAGGCATTCATAAAATTTTTAGAGAGGGGGATTTAGTTATTGTGCATGCTTGAGAGATTAGGGTTTTTTTGATCAGTTCTGCATTTGTTCCTCAGAATAGCTACGCTTAGAGAGCAGATAGTTTGTTTTCCTTTCAGAAAACTGCAACTGGTTGTTTTCATTCAACCTTGTTTTCCTCTGCATCTCTCCATGTCATGCTATTATACAGAGGAGATTTTCATCTCCTTTTTATGATACCTTGCTGGTCAAAACAAGAACAGCTATGCCTTGAGACTTAATCAGTGGGACTGAAGAGGTTGGAACAAGTAACAAATAAAACATCTACACATGGACATTTGCCTGACTTAAAATTTTAAGTGAGATTTCTGTCAAAAAGACCATAGATGTAGTTAATGAGAGAAAATACGTGTAAATCATCAGATGGAGCAAACTGATATCTTAACTAGCTACAGATTTTCTAATGAGACCAGACATGATTTATTCATACCTAGCTCCCATGTGAAGGAATTTGAATGTATTTTGAACTTTGACTGGACACTAAATGACATGAGGTTTGTATGCTTGCTTAATGCTAAATACGTGTAGGAATTTCTTTCATTTAGGTTTTTGAGGATACTGTAAACTGTAAAAGATTATTGACATCTCTGGATAAGTACAAAACACTTACTAGAATTGAGGAAAAAAGTTATCTTGATATTACAGCCAAGATACCTAAAAAGCCTTCAAAATATTGTCTAACTTTTAATTTTTACTAAAACTGGGCTTTTGCTTTAATTCAGAAAAGCTATGCTGCTAAGTTGTTTTTTGTTACAGATAAATTATTCTCAGTAGTTTGAAATAAAAATGTCATTATTAAGAAGCTCCAGGTGAGAGCAATTACACAGTAACAAGGTTCCCTTTGAAATGACTTCATGCCTTCTGATACAACTGTAAATGTTTGCTTTTGAGTGACAGTTCACAGGTACATTCACACCATGAGTGCTTTTATCCTGTTGTTTGAGAATGGATGATCTATTAATTGACAGTAAAAGAAGACTGTGCACTATACTCCATTTTCTTTCCTCTTCAGCACAACGGCATAAAAGCAAAAAGCACACACTGTGTCTGTTCTTCTCAAATGTTTAACAAAAATTGTGCTTCATTCCTAAGGTGTTGTGTGGCTGGCTTGATTTTACTTGTACTGTTGTTCCTTGTTTTTGGTTTCCTTAAGTCTTCAGCATGCATTGTCTTCTGTTTCATCTTCTTTCACTGAGGTTTTTTGCATGATTTTTTCTAATGGTAGTCTTTTGATCTGCCATCTTTAGTGGACATACCCTCTTAGGCAATTTGTGTGCTGACTGCTTGGAAAAGGGCATATACTGGACAAGTTATTGGTTTGTCACTCCTTCAGGAAAAAACTCTCTTGCTGCTTGCAGGAACCCCTAGTAAAAACTATTATTCAGAGATAAGAGTTACTTACCAGTAATCAGAGCCCTTTAAGATATGTAAATTCACTTCCTGCTCCTTCTCTTTCTTCTTGATATTTACTGTCTTCTACCTTCAAAATTCAGTGGTTGACAGGAAGATAAAAAATTCTGGTGCAATTCACTGATCTCTGTCAAGCAAGAGCATCAAGCTAACCTCTGTGGCGACTGCAAAGAATGGGGGGGGGTCTTTTCACCTACAGTATGAATCTACACATGAATTAGATTTTTTTAAAGAACTCCCATTACTGATACTTTTTTTTACCTTCCGTGTAAAATGATAGTGTTACCTTAACGCTCATACATCTTTCCTTTAGTGGGTCTATTAAATACATTGTAGACTGATGGAACAGTCATCTCTAAGGTAAAAGTATTTCTTTTTGCTGGTTGACAGACATTTGACGGCCACTCAGATTACATTAATGATCTGGTGTTTGCTCCCAAAGAAGGTCAAGAAGTTGCAAGTGTAAGTGATGATCACACCTGCAGGTATGCATTTGCTCAAAATGTTATTGAAATAGTAGTTTGGATTTTTCTGTGCATGTGTGCTTTATATGCTTGCTTAAATAAATAAGCATTTATTTATTTTTAGTGGGCCTTCATAGCCTACTAACAACACTAGTCCACTAACAAGACAACAAGTGGACTAGTCTTGTTAACTAGGTTGTGGACTGGCTTTTTGTTGTGACTTGTGGGTTGTTTTTATTTCAAAGCAACATTTTGAACTAGCTAGATACATCGTGAAGAAAGGAGTTCTGTCTTGGAAATACGTACTAGAATTTCCCGTGCTGGGACAGGAATAAAAGGCATGAGAACAGCAGAGAGATGACATGCATAGCTCAGCACAGAACTGTACAGACCCTCTTTATCCATTCCGTCATCATATGAGTCAAGTTTAAAACCAGTTTATGTATGTGAACTTGTCTGCTTACACCAATTTATTAGCCTTACTAGGAGATAGGATTACCTAAGGACAGTACCATACTAATACAGTGGTACTGGCAGCTCATAATACTATAATTATAGCTGCTTCAGACCTGTGTATTCAGTTATTTGTAACTGGAAATAAAAGGGGTACATGGCTAAATACTTGGAAAAATGCTAGTTAAGGTTTTATGGCACAGGAGTTTTTCCTTGTGGAAAGGTCACCTATCCACCTCTTCTAGTAGTGCACATGAACCTATAAAGCTGCTATTCTTATCTCTCCAGTGCAGCCAGCTCACAGTTGGAGAGATCGGGAGGGCAGCCATGCAGGCTTTGCAAGTCCTTGTAGTAGTAGCAAGAGACTTGAGAAAGCATCATTTTTGAGTTTTCTTTGTAATAGCTGTGATAATTCAAAACTTGTCGCAGTTAAGGAACTGTATTAGTTTTTCCTCTGATTCTGTGAATTATATATTTGCTCTTTGAAGTTACCACCATAACAATTCCTATATAAATGATCAGGTAGTACTCGGGGCGGGGGGGAAATAATTTTTCACTTAAGCCATCTTCTACCTGCTAAGAAAGAAGGGAATAGCTCTTAGAATGATTACTCTGTGTATGAGATTTTGTAAAGGGTAGATCATCAACTGGTATAAATCACAGTTTAGTAGCTTCAATTGAGCTACTTTGTCCTACATAAACTGAAAATCTAAAACGCCTGTGATTTTAACATCCCTAGGGAACTCGGAAAATTTACTTTGACCAGTAGGCAGATTTTCCATAGACATCCTGTCCATATTCCCAAGAAAATCATTAGGAATGGATAGTAGAAATGTATGACTTATTCATAGCTTGTTCTGATTTATTTCCTATCCTTGACTTCTTCATTAAATCTAAACTAATATTGGGCTTATTTGGCAAAGAGCTATTTGGATGTGCAACCTTTTTTTGTCTATTTTTTATTTTATTAAATGCTCAGTGTTTCTGGGATGAGAGCGAGCTGTTTCAAAAACAGTAGTCTAATTCATACTAAATTAAAAGGAAATAAAAATGATATAATTAATGTATACTATCAAGACTTCAACTTAGTAGCTCTGAAAGACATTTTATGCAGTAAACCAAAAAGTCTTTGGTTAAAAGCCATGGGAAATAAGTAGAATTTTTTTGGCTACTTGAGTTCTTATTTTTTCCATTCATGCATGTGGAGAATGAAGGCACTTTTTTATTGAACTTAAAGGTTACACTTTCAAAACTAATGGAAAATGCATTCCCTGGGACTTACCAAAATCATTCCTTACTTACTGTGTAATTTGCTTCAGCAGTAATGTAAGAAGAGGAATAATTCTTCTGTCTGTACTGAGTTTCTATTCTGAAATTCTTCTCAGGATACGTCATCTGTTAATATCTTTGGAAGAACAATTAGTACAAGAACATGAAGTTTTTTGAGTATTTGGGTATTGTTCTGTTAGAGTTCCACTTTTAAATCTTAATAGAATCATAGAATCATAGGTTGGAAAAGACCTCTAAGATCATCGAGTCCAACCATCCGTCCAACAACACCATGCCTGCTAAACCATATCCCGAAGTGCCACATCTACACATTATTTAAACACCTCCAGGGATGGGGACTCCACCGCCTCCCTGAGCAGTCTGTTCCAATGCCTGACCACTCTTTCAGTAAAGAAATTTTTCCTGGTATCTAATCTAAACCTCCTCTGATGCAACTTGAGGCCATTGACTCTCCTCCTGTCGCTAGTTACTTGGGAGAAGAGACCAACACCCGCCTCACTACAACCTCCTTTTAGGTAGTTGTAGAGAGCAATAAGGTCCCCCCTCAGCCTCCCCTTCTCCAGACTAAACAGCCCCAGTTCCTTCAGTCGCCCCTCATAAGACTTGTTCTCTAGACCCCTCGCCAGCCTCGTTGCCCTTTTGACACAGAATCACAGAATCACAGAATAATAGGGGTTGGAAGGGACCTCTGTGGGTCATCTAGTCCAACCCCCCTGCCGAAGCAGGGTCACCTACAGTAGGCTGCACAGGATCTTGTCCAGGTGGGTCTTCAATATCTCCAGAGAAGGAGACTCCACAACCTCCCTGGGCAGCCTGTTCCAGTGCTCCGTCACCCTCAGAGGGAAGAAGTTCTTCCTCATGTTCAGACGGAACTTCCTGTGC